>Ga0209605_1000136_pt1 | contig 100704 bp, 100 predicted proteins | sample AD_UKC035_MetaG_FD_184408 | JGI IMG/M metagenome (GOLD analysis project Ga0209605, IMG submission 184408) | Active sludge microbial communities of municipal wastewater-treating anaerobic digesters from USA - AD_UKC035_MetaG (SPAdes) (version 2) | ecosystem: Engineered > Bioreactor > Anaerobic...
GTCGATGACGGGCATGGCGGTCGCACAGCTCGAAGAGCTCCCCGGCACCGAGAGCCATCATCTCCTCCGCCGCCGTCTGCCGGCCGTTGTTCATGAAAATACCCCCGGCAAGTCCCGTTCCGAGGAGAAGGTCGGTCCGCTCGACGAGGGTGACCTCGGCCCCTTTCCTGCGGGCCATGAGGGCCGCCGCGCAGCCGCCCCATCCCCCGCCGACAACAACAACGCTCGCCATCTCTTTTCCTTTTCTACACGATGCAAATCACGCGTTGTCTATCTACCTTCCGTCTGCCGTGAAAACCGTTACTTCGTCACCATTAGCCGCCCCAAAAGATCCCGAGGAAAAAGCGAGAATTCAGTAGTAATCGGACAAGCCTTCGGGAATGACTTCGCTTTCGAAGATGGTACGCCATTTTTCCCCTTCCATCCCTTCTTCCCGCCCCGGCGGTGTCCCTTCCTGGAGATCCCGGCCCACCTCTGAAGAGGCTGCGTCGCCACCAAGGAAACGGCCCTTGAAGAAATCGATTTCCCCGGGTGACAGGGGGATGTCCCGGGCGACGGTGCTCCGTTCGATCACCACGGACCTTTTCCTGGTGAGGGTAATGTCGTGATACGGATTCCGGTAGGTGACCGAGGGGTGGAGGGAGCAGGCCGTGTAAGACACTCTTACGGTGCCGCCGGAAAAATCCCGCCGGGACAGGACAGGGCCCGAAAAAAGAAGGCGCGTCTTCCCCGACAGGGTCCAGGAACCGGGAACCGCCTCTCCGGCCTGAAGATCCTCGGCAATCCGGCCAATGTATTCCGGAGACCCTTCAACGGAAAGGCTCCGGATGAGCCCGGCCTCGGTGATGTCTTCCCAGGGCTTCCGGATGAGCCGGGCGTTTCTCCGCCGCACCCCGGCGGTCTGGAAACGGCTTCGGTAGACGGAAGAACAGTAATTCACGGGGAAATCGAGTCCCTTTTCCCGAAGGCCCGCCAGAAGGCGAAGCGCCGTCAGTTCCGATTCCAGGACAGCGACGCGGGGACCATGAAGCAGCGTGTAGTTCCGGGCCAGGAGCTGTCTCCCGTTGTAGGGGGTGCAGCGGATCTGGTGGAGATTGAGATGGTTCACCCCCAAGCGGGCCATCTCCAGGATCTTCTCTTCCAAAAGATCCTCTTTTTCCGGAACGGCGGGGATCTCCACCGTCACGACCGGAATGATTCCCACGGCTTCCCGGACCGGTTCGAGGCGATAGTTCCCGGCGCCGATGTTGAAGCGCACCTCGTCCACACCCGCCTCCCGGAGACGGCCCAGGTTTTCCCGGTTCGTGAGAAGACCGTTGGTGTAAAGCCAGATGTAAAGGGAGGCACCGAAGTGCCTTCGGACCTTCGTCACGAACGCCAGGGTCCGGTCCAGGGTGAGGAGAGGTTCGCCGCCGCTGATGCTCATGCCCCGGAACCCGAATTTTTCAAGATAGGCGATGTATTCCCGGGGTTCGGGAAAGGACACGGTGCCGGTCATGGGGACGTCCCGGCTCTTCTGCTCCGTGGGACAGTAAAAACAGCTTCCGTTACAGACACCGTTTATGAAAAGGCAGGACCAGGCCCCCTCCCCGCACAGCCGGCAGCCCGGGGAAAGGTTCCTCATGTCCACCTTGGTTCCCCGGAAACCGAAGACCGCATGGTTTTTCAGCATTTCCAGAAGTCGCCGCCGCTCCTCCCGGGCCTGTCCCGCCGTCTTCGGGTTCACCCACGGGAGTTCTTCATAGAGAGGGCCGAGGTCCCGGCGGTTCGCCTCCCTGACGGCGGGACGGTCATATTCGAAAAGGCTCATGTCTCACCGCTCTTGAAACGTTTTAAGGGATGACGACTTCGTAAAAAGGCCATATGCTGTGTTGCCCTTCATCCCTCGTCATTGCGACGTACCGATAAGTACGTCTCATTCCTCGGGATTTGGGCGCCTTGCCTCTGGATCTTTTTACGAAGTCGTCAGTAACTGAACATTTTTCGGCTTTTTTCGAGTTCATCAAGGGATGAGTTGTAAAAAAATCCACGATTTAAAAACCTCGTGTCTCAGAAAGACGCCACCTTCCGGATGTAGGCGTCCACGTCGAATTTCCGTCGGGCGCCCCGGTCGCTCATGTAACGGACGTTTCCAAAAACAGGCCGGGCGGGCCATGCCCGGTCGTGAAGCCCCCCGATGGACCAGAGGCACCCCACGTAGCCGTTGGGATCCCGGCCGTCGAGTTCATATCTGTCATTGAGGCGGACGGCGATGGCGAGAGCGTCCTCCGGTGACCCGGTCCACTCCAGGATTTTCTTGGCCCAGTACATGCGCATGTAGCCGTGCATCTTTCCCCTTTTGACCATTTCCATCTGGGCGGCGTTCCACAGTGGGTCGTGGGTGTCGGCGGCCTCAAGAACATCGGGACGGTAACGGTAGGGGCGTCTGTCCCTTTCGTGGTCACCGAGGGTTTTTCGCGCCCAGGCCGGCGCGCCTTCCAGGGAATCGTAGGCCTCGAAAGGGAGGCAGAAATTGTCTGACAACTCCCGCCGGACAACGGCTTCCTCGAGGAAAGCCTTCTTCGCCTCCGGCGCGGCATGGGCGTCCCTCACCGCGAGGGCGGCCCGCTGGGGACCGATCTGTCCGAAATGAAGATAGGGCGAAAGCCCGGACTGACCGTCCCGGACGGGGTCGTTCCGGGACTCGGGATACGCGTTGAGACCGCTCTTCACGAATTCTGCGAGGGTCGCCAGGCCGGCCGCCGTGCCCGGCCGGATCCAGGAGACTTCCCCCACCGCCCGGTCGATTCGAAGGGTCGGCAGGATATCCACTCCCCTCTGAATCTTCTTCTTTACGGGCCAGGGGAACGGATGATCGGCAAGATCGGGGAACGGATCGAGAAATTCGTCCAAAACCCGCATGACCCGGGGCCGGAAGGTCCGGGCGGCGTATTCCTGGTGCGGGGTGACGGCGAAGGCGGGCGCCACATTGTGCGCGTCCACCTCGTAAAAGGGCACGGACACCCCTTCCATAACGGCCTTTTTCCAGGGTTTCCTGATCCGGAGAGGATCAAAGTCCGTCACCAGGGCGCCGACGCCCTGGGCCTTGACGAAGCGGACGATTTCCGTGCCCGGGTCTCCCCGAAGGAGGAAAAACGGGATGCCCTTTTTTTGCAGGACAGTGCGTACGTCATCGAGCCCCCGAAGCATGAAGCCATAATGTCTCAGGGTGGCCCCGAGAAAATCCTCCACGAGACAGAAGGCGACGCCAAGGGGACCCCGCCTTTCCAGGGCCAGGGATTGGGCGAAAACGAGGGCCCAGTTGTCCACCGCCCGCTGATCCCGGCTCATCCAGTACAGGACGGGCCCTCTTTTCGCCTCCCCCACCTTGAGAACGCGAACCCTCTCTTCACGCATCGGCCTCCCCCTTTCGGCCTCAGCTGTGGTTCCGGAGCTGAAGCTCCAGGGGATGGGGATGGAGATACACCTGTTCTTTCAGATAAGGCTCGTCGTACTTCCGGACATAGTGGGACAGAAGCGTCACGGGAACGATGAGAGGAAAATCCCCCCGGCGGAAAATTCCGATGACTTCCAGAAGTTCTTTTTTTTCATCCCCGGTCAGGACTTTTTTGAAATACCCCATGATGTGATCGAGGACGTTTACGTGCTTGGCCGTTGTCGTCTTCAGGCTGAGGGACTCCAGGAGGGCCGCCTGGTACCGGCGGAAAAGCTCCTCCTGGACATGTTTCCCAGGGTCCGCCACGAGCTTTCCCATTTCCCGGACGTGCTTCGGACTGTGGGCCATGAGGAGCAGCTTGTGCCGGGTGTGAAAATCCACAAGGACGCGGCGGGATTTTTCCGTTGCCGTCGCTTCCCGCCACCGGTGAAGGGTGAAGATGCTCTCGATGAAGTTTTCCCGGAGCTTGATGTCGTGCAGCCGGCCGTCTTCCTCCACCGGCAGCAGGGGAAAACGGTCCATGAACGCCCGGGCGAAAAGTCCGACCCCTGTTTTCCGGGGCATTCCCCGGTCGTCGTAGACCTTGACCCGTTCCATGCCGCTGCTCGGGGAATCGCTCTTGAAAATGAAGCCGTCCAGGTTTTCATTTTCCAGCTCCGCGACTCGGCGGCGGGCCCACGACGTCATCTTGTCCGTCATGTCCCGGCCGGCTCTGGAGGTCATGAGACGGGGGGCCTCCACATCCCCCACGAGACGCATGGTCTCCCGGGGTACCCCGAAGCCGGCCTCCACCTCCGGGCAGACGGGCACGTATTCCACGTATTTTCCCAGAGTATAGGCGAGGAAACGGTCAAGTTTGTGCTCCCCGTTCCAACGGACCCTCTCGCCGAGGAGACAGGAACTGATCCCGAGCCTGATCTTAGACATGTACGCGCTCCTCTGTTCGCTGAATTTGACGGCTTCGTAAATACCATGTTGGTCCCGGACGATGTTAGAATAGGTTGCAGCAAACTTATTCGACAAAGGAGGGAACCAACATGGTAAAAATGAAGTTAACACAAGTGAGCGCAATTTTGAAAAACAAAATGGTGTTGTTTTTCAGTTAAACCTGGGTTTGAATAAACGGACCGTTCAGGTCCTGTGGGCGATAAGCGGAGGCCCGTCATCATCGAAGTTCCTCAGTTCCAGGCGCTCCTTTTTCCCGCCGCTGAACCACCGAAGGCTCTTCCGGGGTTCCGACGCCGCCTCGCCGCCATTTTTACTCGCACCGACCATGGATATGAGTTCGTTCATGATCTCCTTCAGGCCTTCGGCCTGGGCGCTCATCTCTTCCGAGGCACTGGCCGACTCTTCGGCATTGGCGGCATTCTGCTGGGTTACCTTGTCCATCTGCTGGACACCGGTGTTGATTTCGTCGATACCCCGAGCCTGTTCACCCGTCGCCGTATTGATCTCGTTCAGGAACGCCGTAACCTTCTTGCCGTCGTTCCCCATGCGGTAAAACTCCTCCATGGTTTTTGAAACCAGATCATTGCCCTCCTGGATATGCTTCAGCGTCTCCCCGATCAGGGCTGCCGTGTTACGCGCCGCCTCGGCGGACCGGATGGCCAGGTTTCTCACCTCTTCGGCCACGACGGCAAAACCGGCGCCGGCTTCCCCCGCCCGGGCCGCCTCGACGGCGGCGTTCAGGGCGAGAAGATTGATCTGGAAGGCGATCTCATCGATCGTTTTCACGATCTTGGCCGTCTTCTGTCCGTCTTCGGAAATCCGCGTCATGCACTCGCTGGTGCTCTTCAGGGACTTATGGCTTCGGGCCATGCTCTCCGACGTTGCTTTGCCCACCACAACTGCCTCGCCGGCACTATCGGCATTTTTCCGGGTCATGGAGGCGATCTCTTCCATGGATGCCGCCATTTCCTCCAGTGAAGACGCCTGTTCACTCGCCCCCTCCGCCAGGTGCTGAGACGAGGAGGCAATCTGCATGGAAGCGGCGGAAACCTGCTCCGAGGCATCGCTCAGCTGGCCGCAGATCCTTCGGAGAATCCGGCTGATGGACCGGATAGTGAAAAAGGCGATCAGCAGGCCGGCCAGAGCCCCGGCAACGAGCTGAACGACAAGGGACTTCGTCGAAATATTGCGGTAATACAGCATATCTGTTTCCGCACTCTTCTGGATTCCCTGAGCGATGGTGACGATCTTGTCCCCCGCCTGAAGAAGACCCTGGCCGAGGGCCAGATTGCGGGCCGTGACATTGATGACCCCGCTGAAGGCCTTTTCATAGTCACTGAGGATTGTTCCAATCTCAACGTTTGCCCGGACCAGATCCTCGTCTTTCACCACATTGATGACCGTGGACAACTCGTCGTGAATTTTCCGGCATCCCTGAACTTTCTCGTGGAAAGCCTTTGAAAATGAGTCGCCGGCCCCATTTGCCAGGTCGGCTTCAAAAAGTCGCGTGTTGAGAAATTCAAGGCTGAGAAGGGTGGCCAGGTTGGATATCTCTACGTAAATGGGGTTGAACTCTTCGCCGGTGACAAAGGAGGTACTCTGCTTCACGTCCACGAATCCCTTTATTTTCTCATTCAGGATTGAAAGAACCGAACCCGACAGTTTATTGATCCGGCTGTTCTCTCCTTTGATGGACCGGTCGTTCTGGACGATCTGCCTGAAACCGGAAGCGTATTTATCCAGCAGTTCCTTTATTTCGTCATACCCCGAAACCGCCGAGGCGTCATCGGTGGTTTTCGAGCCTTCCGAAATGCCCCGGCCCAGATCCTGGAGCAGGCCTTCCATGGCCTGGGCAACCTTGTCATCTCTCGTCGACACGTACTCGTTTTGATGCCCCACCATGTCCATGACGGATTTCACAATGCTCGTCGAGTCCGCCGAAAGGGCCATGAGCCGGGACATCTTGCCGTTGATTAAGAGAGCGATCCCTGTGGCTATGGAAAACACAAACAGGATGACCGCAAATCCTATGCCGATTTTTTTTCCTATTGTGGTGTTCTTCGTTCGCATTTGGCTTATCACCATCCTCTCGGGTTTGATTGTTCCACAGGCCATCAGGGTCTTGAATGCCGTGCCCGTCCCGCTTCAAAAAACGGGACGGGCACCGGTCATTTTATTCATACATTCCCGCCGACACGAAGACGTTCTCGTCGCCCATCATGAAGCCTTTGGCGTAGACGATCTTGTTGAGGAAGACCGTCTTGCTTTCCGGAGAGGGCCAGCGATAGGTCACCCAGGTTTCGCCGTTGAAATAGGTTTTCCCGTTCTTCGTCCCCTGGCTGGATTTCACCCCTTCGAGCATTTTCGCCATGAACTTGTTTCCCTTGTCGTCCTTGATGCCGATGATGTTCTTCCCGACGAGGTGGGGCTGCCAGCCATGGGCGATGATCGTACAGTCCATGTCCCCGACATAGACATAGTTGTCCTTGCCGAACCGGACGGTGGACGCCTTCGCGAGACCGGCCTTTCCTTCCTTTTCGAGCATGGCACCGACTTCGTTGACCTTGGCTACAATTTCGTCTTTATCCGCCTGGCTGGCCGCGTACACGGAACTCCCCGCAAAAACCGCCAGAAGGACCACAGCAATGAGACACACGACTTTCTTCATCTTACTCCCTCCCGCATTTTTCTTTTTCGGCGAAAAGTACGAAATACCCGTCGTCCGAATTTCATATAACCCTTAACCGCTTTCCCGTTGAAAACCTTGAATCGGTTTCATCGGATGCATTCTTCACATCTTTAATCGGAATTACGGGGGAAAACTTTAGCGGTTTTTAAAAAGGGCTTTTTCTTAAGAAACAGGTGGGATGACGGTTTCTGGAGGAACCCGCGGCAGCGAGAATCCTGTAGCCCGGTCTTTCCAAAATTCGCCTTGTCAGTTCCAGGACAGCGGCTTCATCCTCCACAACGAGCACCGCTTCCCCCCCTCCGGCGGGGTCTTCCCCTGTCAACCCCGCTTCCATCGCGGGCCTGTCCGTGACGGGAAGATACTAACCGTCCCACAATAATTGTTGCTCCGGCAAATAAAGGTATGAAGCTCATGCGGCATAGGCTACCGTGAGGAAGAAAACCTCAATCTCTTCCCTGTGCCGGTCAAGCCAGCGTTTGACGAGTTTGCTGTGATGAGCGCTCAGATTGTCCAGAATGAGAAACACCTTCCGCTTCGCATCCCGGATGAGCCGGCCCATGAACCGGATCAGCAAAGGGGTGTTCATCGCCCCCCGGCACATCATGAACCGCATCTGTGCGGATCGGCATCTCCAGGCCGTAAAGCCTCCCAATGAGCATCCTCACCGCATCCCGCGTCCACAACGCAAAGGGAAACTTCAACTGGTCCGGCGTCATGTCGATCAAAGCACGCTTCACCTCGGCCTCCTGCTCCCGTGTCAGGTGCCTCTTCTCTCCGGGGCGTCTCCCTCGTTGGCCAAGCGAAATCGCCTTGCTACCCTCCCTCTTGTAGCTTTGCCATATCGTGCTCGCATGGCTTTCACTGATTCCGACCCCCCTTGCCACCATCTTGTTCGTGAGCCCCTGTTTCCTCAGACGGACCACCTGCTTCCGGATCTCATGCTGGGCCTCGGGACTCAAGGTTCTGGCATCGATCTTTTCCATGAAACAAAGTATAGTATAAGCCGAGTTAATAATTGGATTTCTTTTTAATACTGTGCTACACGGCATTCATAAAAAATACGGATGCAAGAAAACTGAAAAGGGATCAGCTGACGGACTTGCGTCGGCGTGCTGTGGCTGCGGTTCGGGAGGGCGAGATGCCGGCGATGGTGCTCAAGGTTCCGGGTGTTGGTGTCAGAACCGTTTTCGGATGGCTGGCCAAATACCGGGCGGGCGGTTGGGATGCCCTGCGGGCCCATCGTCGGGGGGCGACGGCCGAAGCTCGACGCTTCCAAGCTGAAGCGTTTGTATGACACGATAACGACGAAGGATTCCCGGCAGCTTCCGTTTTCTTTTGCTTTGAGGTGCTGTCCCATATGCGGAGCCTCCAGAAGAGACCCTCACGGATTCGCACCTTCTTCATGCTTCACGATACTCCATGCCGCTGCTTGATAATCCCGATAATAATACTGTGAATGAGCAGTATGAAGTGACTTAAAGGTTTATAAAAGCATACGATTTTTACAAAAACCAGAAAGAAAATTATCGGTGAAGCTCACAAAATCAAAACCTGAAAACGTCTCGGAGAAAAAAAAGGCGGAGCGAGAGAGCCGGGAATATGAGTTGAGGCTCGCCTCCATCATTAACTTCCTCCCGGATGCCACCCTGGCCATCGACAGGGAGGGTAAAATCATCGCCTGGAACCGGGCCATGGAGGACATGACGGGCGCCGGGGCCGAAGAGATGCTCGGAAAAGGGAACTACGAGTATGCCCTCCCTTTTTACGGGAAGCGGCGCCCCCTCCTCATCGACTTCATCTTTTCCTGGGACAAGGAACATGAGAAGCTGTTCAGTTCCATCAGCAGAGAAGGCGATATACTTTACAAGGAAACGACGGTCCCCTGTGTCCGGGGGGAAAGAAGGACGCTCTGGGGAAAGGCGAGCCCCCTTTATGACGCCGAGGGAAAAATCGTCGGGGCCATCGAATCCCTCCGCGACGTGACGGATCGGAACCGTTCGGAGGAAGCCCTCAGGGTCAGCGAGGAGAAATACCGGACCATTCTCGAGGAAATGGAGGAAGGCTATCAGGAGGTGGACCTGGCTGGTAACTTTACGTTTTTCAACGAATCGTTCCGCAGGATCTTCGGCTACACCCGGGAAGAACTCATGGGATCCAGTTTCAGGCGTTACGCCGCGGAGGAGGGGATCGCGGACCAGGTTTACGAAGCCTACAACAGGATGTACCGGACGGGAAGCCCCATCAAGCGACTTGAATGGGATATCCTGAACAAAGCGGGAAACCGGCGCACCGTGGAGTTCTCCGCCTCCCTCCTGCGGGATTCGAAGGGACGCCGACGGGGGTTCCGGGGAATCGTCCGGGACGTCACGGAACGAAAGACGGCGGAAGAGTTCTACCGGATCATCGCCAACAGCTCCCCGGGAGGAGTCTATATCATCGAGGACGGACGGATCCATTTCGTCAATCCCCGGATTCCGATGTATTCCGGTTATTCGGAGGAGGAACTCCTCGGCTCGAGGATACTCAATTACGTTCATCCCGATGACCGGGAATCGGTCCGGGAAAACGCCCGGAGGATGATGCGCGGCGAAATGGCCTCCCCCTATGAATACCGGATCATGGATAAAAGCGGAAAAATCAAATGGCTCATGGAAACGGTCGTTCCCATTTCCTACCGGGGCCGTCGGGCCGTTCTTGGAAACAACATGGACATCACGGAACAGAAGGAGGTCGAGGCGGAGAAGGACCGGCTCCGGGAACAGCTGATCAAGGCCCAGAAGATGGAGGCCATCGGCACCCTGGCCGGTGGTATCGCCCACGATTTCAACAATATCCTCGGCGGCATCCAGGGCCATGTCTCTCTCATGAACCTGGAAACGGAACTGGAACCGGGACACCGCTATTACGAACGATTGAAACAGATCGAGGATCACGTGGCAATGGGTTCCAACCTGACCCGGCAGCTTCTGGGATTCGCCCGGCGGGGCCGCTATGAGATGAAGTCCACGAACATGAATGATGTCATCGAAAAAACGGCCGCCATGTTCGGCAGAACGAAGAAGGAAGTCTTGTTCTGCCGCAACTACGAGAACGTCCCCTGGATAGTGGAGGCGGACCGGGGCCAGATGGAACAGGTGTTCATGAATCTCTTCGTGAATGCCTGGCAGGCCATGCCGGGGGGCGGGGAAATCACCCTGACCACGGAAAATGTTCTTTTAAATGAAGACGACGCCAGGGAACGCCTAGCCGAACCGGGCCTGTATGTTAAAATTGCGGTGACTGACACGGGTACGGGCATGGACGAGAAAACCCGGGCAAGAATCTTCGACCCCTTTTTCACGACGAAAGGCGTGGGCATGGGAACGGGGCTCGGCCTGTCCATCGTTTACGGTATCATCAAGGGCCACGGGGGGTTTGTTCACGTGGACAGCACACCGGGCCAAGGATCGACGTTCTCCCTTTTTCTGCCCGTGTCCCGGAAGAGGTCCGATGAGGAAAAGCCAGTTTCAGAAGGCCTGACGAAAGGAACGGAAACCATCCTTCTGGTGGATGACGAACCCATGGTTCTGGGAATCACGAGAGAGCTTCTCCAATGCCTCGGCTATCAGGTCCTCGCCGTCGGGGACGGCCAGGAAGCCATAGCGGTATACCAGGAAAGAATGGACGGCATCGATCTCGTCCTTCTGGACATGATCCTGCCGGGTATTTCGGGGGAACAGGTGTTCGATCATCTCCAGCGGATGAATCCCGCGGTGCGTGTGATTCTTTCAAGCGGATACAGCATCGAAGGGCAGGCACAGCAGATCATGGAGAGGGGATGCCGGGGATTTCTCCAGAAGCCCTTCAAAGTGGAACAGTTGTCCCATAAAATCCGGGAGGTCCTCGATTCTTAGGAAAAAGCCGGGAAAAACAGGGGGGCACGGAACGACCTTCAACCTTAATCGTCCGGCCACGGAAAAAGACATCGCCCCTCAGAAACCCGTCACCCTGAGCGAGATTTCCCGGAAGAAACACGAACTGCTGAGCCCGGAGGGCGGCTGTCCCTCCTGAAGCCGCCGTCAGGGACTGTCGAGAATCTTTCTCACGGACCGGGACAGATCGGTCATCAGGAAGGGTTTCTGAAGAAAGGCCCGGCAGCCCAGCTGCTCGATCCTGGCTGTCTGCCCGTTGAGGCTGTAACCGCTCGAAAGGATCACCGGGATGTCCGGCCGGATTTCCTTCAGTCCTTCGTAAGTCTCTTCACCGCCCATACCCGGCATGATCATGTCGAGGATGACGAGGTCGATGTCCGCCACCGCCGACCGGAAAATTTCCAGGGCCTCCCCCCCGCTTCCCGCCGTCAGAACCCCGTACCCCAGATTTTCGAGCATCCCTTTCGTCACATCGGCGACGGTGGTTTCGTCATCGACGACCAGGATGGTCTCCCGGCCGCGGCGCAGTTCCTGAAACGACACATCTTCCCTGGGCATGTCCTTCGCCGAGGCGGGAAGATACACGTGAAAGGCCGTTCCGTGTCCCTGTTTGCTGTAAACGGTGATGATCCCCTGATGACCCCGGACAATCCCGTAAACGGTCGCCAGGCCGAGGCCCGTCCCCCGCCCCATCTCCCTCGTCGTGAAAAACGGTTCGAAGAGCCTGGCCTTCGTCTTGTCGTCCATTCCCACCCCCGTATCGGTAACCGAAAACTTGACATACCGACCCGGCATCAGCCCGTAGGGTCTCACATCACGCCCATCGAGAGTCACATTCCTCGTTTCGAGATACAGGTTCCCGCCGCCGGGCATGGCCTGCCAGGCATTGACAAAGAGGTTCATGAGGATCTGTTCGATCTGCCCCTGGTCCGCTTTCACCGTCCAAAGCGGCTCTTCAAATTTTTTATGGATAAAGATTTCCTTTTTAGTCCGTCCGAACATGTCGGAATTCTTGTCCATCACTTCATTGAGGTCCAGGGGTTTCAAGACGCGGCTGCCGCCCCGGGCGAAATCGAGGAGCTGCCCCGTCAGCCGGGCCCCGCTGCGGACCAGGTCCTCGATGCCCTTGATCCTCTCATACTGGGGATGGCCTGCCTCCATTCCCATGGACAGGAGGGAGGCGTGTCCAATGATGCCCATCATGAGATTATTGAAGTCATGGGCGATGCCCCCCGCCAGGGTCCCGATGGCGTTCAGCTTCTGGGCCTGGACGAGCTGGGTTTCCAGGCGCTTCCGGCCGGTGATGTCCTCGGCGATCCCTTCGTGGTAAAGGACCCTCCCCTGCCCGTCCTTGACTGCCCGGACATTCAGGACCACCGAGATGACGCTCCCGTCTTTCTTCCTCCACTCGACTTCGTATCCTGAAACGACGCCATTCCGGGCCATGATTTCCCCGAACTTCAGGCTGTCTTCCGGGTCCACGTAAACCTGTATTGCCATATCGGTGACGGATGCGATCATCTCGTCAGGGGAACCGTAGCCGGTCATTCGCGCCATGGCGGGATTGACGGTCATGAACCGCCCTTCCGGCGTGGTCTGATAAATTCCCTCGACGGCGTCCTCGAAGATGCTCCGGTACTTGGCCTCCGATTCCCGGAGGGCCCTTTCGGTTTTAACCTTATCGGTCATGTCCGTGGCGATGTGGATGATCTTCTCCAGGTTTCCCGCTTCATCGAAAAAGGGCGTGCAGGAGACAAGATAATTCCCGTCGAGCTGATCAATCAGCATCTCGACGGTTTCGACCTTCCCGGTAGCCCTTGCTTTCCTAAGGGGGCACTCCGGCGGCGGGGCACCCCCGGAGTGAAAGAAATCATGACATTTCCCGCCGACGACGTCCTGGAGCGGCTTGTTCAGGACCTGTGTCACCGCCCGGTTGGCCCCGAGGATGGTGTGATCCGGAGCCAGGACGAGCGTCGGCTGGCCGATGGCCTGGAAGATTTCCTCCCACTCCCGGGAGACCTTCTGGAGCTGCTGCTCCATTTTTTTCCGGCCGGTGATGTCCCGGATGAACCCGCCGACGCCGATTCGCCCGTCGGCCAGCTCGACGGGAAACTTGAGGGATTCGAAATAGCCGTCGCCGCCCTTTTCCTCGATGACCTGGACGGACCGTGATGTCAGGGCCGCCCGGTCCGATCGCCGGCACTGGGCCGCAGAATCCTCCGGCATGAGGTCGAAGTCCGACCTTCCGACAACGTCCTCCTCATCTTTTCCGAAGAAGGAACACAGCGCCCGGTTCGCAAGGAGATGCCGGTACCGGTCGTCTTTGAGAAATACCAGGTCCGTCGTTGAATCGATGAACGTCCGGAGCCTCCTCTGGCTTTCGACGAGCCTGTCCTCCGCCTCTCTTCTTTCGGTAATGTCCCGGCACACCTGGACGAGACCGTAGGGCACCCCGTTTTCGTCCCGCAGGACGTCCCCGTTGACTTCGAAAAGCCGTTGTTCGCCGCTCTTGAAAACCAGGTGGTATTCCCGGGGTCCCAGCCTCTCCTGAAGCATGAGGGCCGTATTCTCCAGGGCCCTTTCCCGGTCCTCCGGTGCTATGAACTCGAGCATGTTGCGGCCTTCGATCTCCCCCCGGCCGTAACCGCTTATCTCCAAAGCGGCGTCGTTGACATACAGGACGTTGCCGAGCATGTCCGTGCGGATCACGACATCGGGCATGGTCGCCACAAGCTTCGTGTACAGTTCTTCGCTTTTTCGCAGGGACCCCTCAACCCGTTTCCGCTCCGTGACGTCCCGGCTGATGATGACGATTCCGCCGACCCCCGAATCCTGAAGCAGGTTGTTTCCCAGGGCCTCCAGGTGGATCCAGGAACCGTCGGCCTTCCGGAAACGGAATTCCGTGGGGATGCCGTCCTGCAGGTTGTTCGCAAGATCGTTGAAAGCCCCGCGGGCAATGTCGAGATCATCGGGATGGATGAAGTCGAAGGCGCAGCGCCCCCTGAGCACCTCCCGGGGATACCAGAAGATCTTTTCGACCGACGGGGTGTTGTAGAGAAAGATGCCGTTTTCATCGAGAAGGGAGATGACGTCGAGGGACTTCTCGACGAGGGAGCTAAAGCGGGCTTCCTGTCTTTTGAGTTCCGTCAGGTCCTCCATGACGGTGAGAAGCTCCGACACTCCGGAAAAGCGGACGATCCGGGACGATAGCCGGACCTCCTTGACCGTGCCGTCCCGGCACAGTATCCGGGATTCGATGCCGAGACACTGTTCCCGTTCCAAAACAGCAGAGAAAAAATGCTGCCTGTCCGCCGGGTCTTTCCACAACTGTAGATCCCGGTCCACCCTTTCGACGACTTCCTCCCGGGAATATCCCGTAATGATCGAAAATGTCTCGTTGATTTCCAGGATCCGGCCTGTTTCGAGATCTGAAAAGCACAGGGCCACGGGACTGCCCTGAAAGGCCGCTGAAAATTTTTCCCGGGCGATCCCGAGGGCCGCTTCCGCCTTCACGCGGTCGCTGATGTCCCGGATGATCCCCTCCGTTCCCAGGATCTCGCCCCGGTCATCGCTATAATAATTGAAACTGAGGGACACCTGGACCGGCGTGCCGTCCTTGCGAACCATTGCCGTTTCGTAGTCCTTGACCGGCAGCCCCCCCTCGATCAGTTTTTTTCTTTCCGACGTGTCCAGCCAGAAAGTGTCCACGTGAACGCCCATGAGATCCGAGGCCGAATCATACCCGAACATGGTCGCCCCGGCCGGATTGGCCAGGACGAGCCGCCCTTCCCGGTCCGTCCGGTAATAGGTCTCCGGCATGTTTTCCACGACGCTCCGATATTTCTTCTCGCTTTCGTGAAGCGCCTCCATCAAGCGCTTCTGATCGGTAATTTCCCTCACATAGCCGAGGGATGCGCGTTTCCCCCGATAATCGATGAGGGCCGCCGAAATCTCCACGGGAATGACGGAGCCGTCCGGTCTTTGAAAGCGGCATTCATACCGAAGCGGGGCCGTCTCCCCGGCCTGCCGCCTTCCGATGACATCCCTCACCCTGTCATGGTCGTCGGGATGGATGGTCGAAAGAAAAGGCGCCTTTACGAGATCTTCCGGTTTATCGTAACCGGCCAGTTCCATGTATTTTCTGTTGAAGTAAAGACGCCGTCCCTCGCTGAGAATGATGATGCCGTCGTTGGCCTTCTCGGCCATCAACTGGTAGATCTCCAGCTCATCGACCGGGGCCTTGCGGACTTCGACGGCCGCCCCATCCCCTCTGCCGGAACGGGGCGACTTCCCCGGAGGCACCCTGGTTCTGCCGTCGGACGGCCTGCCTTTTTCTCCCGAATTTTTCATGATTTTCTCTTTCCACCCCATCTTCGGGACCGACTCCCCCCCTCGGTTCAAAGGCCGGTCAATTAGGTCCAGACAGATACCAAATCTTTCCGGGAGTTTCAATCCGTTTGATGATGGCGGGGTTTATCGGGAACGCCTGACTCTAAAAATCAGTCGTCAAGACCCTCATGAACGAGCTGAAGGAAGATGTCCACCATCGCGCCGTCAAACTGGGTGTAGCGGTTTTTCAACAGTTCATCGACGGCTGTCTCCAGAGGGAGGGCCGACCGGTAGGGCCGGTTATTCGTCATGGCGTCAAAGGAGTCGACAACGGCCAGGATCCGTGAGAGCCGGGGAATGTCTTCCCCGGAAAGGCCTTCCGGGTAGCCTTTGCCGTCCCATCTTTCATGGTGATGGAGGAGGATTTTCCGCTCCCGATCGAAGAGCGAAATGGGCCTCAGGATGTTTTCGCCGATGACGGGATGTGTTTTAACGGTCATGAATTCTTCGAGGGTCAGCCGGTCGGGTTTCAGGAGAACCCGGTCCGGTATGGCGATTTTCCCCACATCGTGAAGCATGGCCGCTATCCTCAGACACTCCATTTCTTCTTCCGAACAGCCGGCCTTATGCCCGACCCGGAGGGCGAGGGCGGTGACCCGCTTGGAATGCTCCTCCGTGTAGAAGTCCCGGACCTGGACGGAAGCCACGAGGGACTTCAGCGTGTCCAGGACGCTGGAATAGAGGCTTTCGTAAAGGACCTTGTTCTCCAGGTTCAGGGACGCCCGCTTGGACAGGCTCACAATATAATGGAATTCCTTCTCCGAAAAGACGGAGCCGTTCGTCTTCTTACGGACGGCGAGGATCCCGAAGGCTGTGTTCCGGATCAGAAGAGGGGCGCAGATGACGGAGGGACAGATGTGGGGGTGCCTGTCCGAGTGGATCATGATGGCTTCCTGTTTCGCCAGGACATCCTCGAACAGATTTTTCAGTGCGGGAATGACGACGGACAGATAGACAGGTTCATCCACCCCTTTCACGATCCTCGGGTAAAACTCCCCGGTTTCCTGATCCAAGAGAAGAATGGCGCAGGAGCGGCCCTCCACGGTCCGAAGGGCGAGGTCCACGATCTTCTCGAAGATTTCCTCATTGTGACCCGCCGAATTTTCGATGGAATCGTAAATATAGCTCTGCCTTGACAGTTCGGAAAGCCTCTCCTCGAAGTCGATGCCCCGGTCGCCCGAAGATCCCTCGAGGATTTTTCTCTCCCGCAGATAGATGTTCACCTTGAAGAGAAGATCATCGATCCTGTAAGGCTTCGGCAGGAAATCGACGGCCCCTCTTTTGATGGCCGAAACGGCCACCTCCGTCTCGGGGTGGGCCGTGATCAGGATCACCGGTGTCAGGGGATTGATTTTCCGGATCTGTCTGAGCAGTTCCATCCCCCCCATGCATGGCATCATGACATCGCTGATGACGAGATCGTAGTGGTCCTCCTGAAACTTGCCGATGGCCTCAAAGCCGTTCTCCGCCTCGGTCACCCGGGTGTAGCCGACCCCGGCGAGGGCGTCGATCATGAGAAGGCGCTCCGATTCGTAATCGTCGACGATCAGGATTTTCTTTTCTTTAGCGCTGTATTTCTCAATGGTCAACGTATCCATGAAGCCCTTCCATCGGGCGCTCCCGTCCCTCCACGCCCGTCATGATAAAAGAGTCTCCCGAAAAGACTATTTCGGAGATCTCCTCGTGATGGCGTCCAAAAGCGTGTAGGATATCCTGTTGAAGGCCTCCTCCGACTTGGTCCCCTTCGCGGACAGGGACACGACATCCTTGTATTGTCCGTCCTGGGGCTCCTGGGAGCCGGAGACATTCACCTTCGTCCTGTTCTGCTTGGTGTAGGCCTTCAGAACATTGTTGATGTGATAGGTTGAAACGGTCATCCCTGCACCTCTTTGGTTTCACCTTGCGAATCCATCGCATCCTTTTTATCGGCATCCCGCCGGAGAAACTTGAATTAATTTTTAAAGCTTGAATTTTATGTCTTTCTGGGAAAGCCGGGTATGTTTTGTGCAAGCAGAAAACCATCATCCTTGAGGTCGTCAGCCCATGAGCGAACCCATCCGGCGAGAGGAAGCGGCGCAGGTCAGCAAAAAACTCGACGATTGCAAACGCCTCATATCCCGGGGCACTGTCTTTCCCTGCCTCATGGCCTTCCGGGAAGCCATGGAAAAAACCCTGGCCATCAAAATGCTCCCGGCGGACGAAAAGAAACTCCATGAAAAGATCAACATCCTTCAGAAAGAGCTCGCCGATTCCTCCGCCTTCCGGAAGATATACGGACCCGTCACCTTCCGGGACGACGATCTGAACACCTCTCTCGATTTTCTGAAACAGCTCATCCGGATCAAGGAGGAGGAACTCCAGGCGGAAATGGCGGAGCGTCAAGATTCTGAATCGGAGCGTCAAAACGATGAAACGGCTGAAGAGACCTCCCGAAAGAGCGAAGAGGCCCTTTCGCTCATTGAGCGGGGCGAAATCGAAAAAGCGAAGGAGCTCATCGCCGGCAACGAGGACATCATCGCCTTCCTGGTCGCCCACTACAATGCCGCCGGCATCGAGCACCGGAAGGCGGGACGGTACGAGGAGGCCCTCTCGGCATTCCGGAACGCCCTCCTCGTCGACCCCGGCGACGAGGGCCTTTTCTACAACATCGCCCGGGTCCATATCGAGCGGAAGGAATGGGACAAGGCCCGGGAGGCGATCCTCAAGGCCCTGGCCCTCAACCCCGACTTCCAGCACGGCCTGGCCCTGCTGAAGCACATCGAGCAGAACCGGTAAGGACCGGAAGGACAGGAGATGAACAACTTCTTGAATGGACCCGGGACGGGATCGCAGGCCCATTTCGATGACACGGAAGCCCTGAACGACCGGGCCGTCAATGAGTACACCCAGGGAAACGCAGCCAGGGCCGTTCAACTTCTTCAGCAGGCCCTGGATCGCGATCCCTCAAATCTGGACGCGCTCATCAACCTTGGCCGCATATACCTGGGCAAAAAAGAATATGACGGGCTCGAAGCCCTGGCCGAATCTCTGATCCGCCACCACGGGGGAATTCCCGAAGCGCTGAACGAGGCGGGGGAAATTTTCGAAGCTCTCGGAATGCGAAATCAGGCCGCTCAGGCCTTTGGGCGGTCCATCGCTGCCCAGAAAAAACAGGAAGGAATCACCGCAGATGCTGCCGTTTCCGACCCCGGGAAATGGGAATCGGCGGACATAACTGTCAATGGGCAAACGAAAATCATCACACAAAGCCGGGAAGAACTTATTCATGTCATACGTCAGGTCTGCCATTACCCTCATGGAGACATCAGGAGGGGACAACTGACCCTGGAAAAAGCTGTTTTCGAAAACCCTGACCGAGAAACGAACCTCTTCGTATCCCCCGGCGCCCGGATCGACCTCACGGGCAACGTGATCATCGGCCCATGGTGCATGATCGGGGCGGGAACAGTCATCCTGACCCATGACCACTTTCACGACGGAAGGGATATCCCCCTTCTCATGGTTCAGGAACAAAGAGGCGTCAAGTGGCGGGACAAGAAAATCGGACGGGACGTGTGGCTCCACGGCTGCACCGTCCTCGCCCAGGTCACGGAGATCCCCGACGGTACCGTCGTGGGAACCGGCGCCGTCCTCACCCGGAACCCCGGTCCCTATGAGATCTGGGCGGGCAACCCGGCGAGAAAAATGGGAGAAAGATCGCTTTCCGGTTTCGATGAATAAACGGAAAACACCCGTCAGATTACCAATTGGGAGATATGGATGGTAAGAAACAAGGCTGATCAGGGCCGGACATCATTCAACGCAATTCGACTTTCCGCCTGCATGATGGTGAAGGACGAGGAAGAGATGCTTCCCCGGTGCCTGGCAAGCATCCGGGACGAGGTGGATGAGATCGTCGTTGTCGACACAGGATCCACGGACCGGACCGTCGAGATAGCCCTCTCTTTCGGCGCCCGGGTGTTTCACCATCCCTGGGCAAATGACTTCAGTCTTCATCGGAATCAGTCCATATCCTATTCTTCCGGGGAGTGGATCTTCATCATCGACGCCGACGAGGAATACCGGCCTTCCCGTGAGCGAAGTCTTCGAGAGGAAGTCGTCCTGGCGGAACAAAAGGGGATCGACACCCTCGTCCTCCGGGTGGAGAACTTCCAATCGGAAGGCCGGGAAACGGTCTGCAGCGACTCGATCCGGGCCTTCCGCAAGAACGGCCGGATCTGCTACGAGGGCATCGTCCACAACAAACTTGTGGGGTTCGGGAACCCCGGGGGGTCCCTTGGACGGATCGTCCATTACGGTTACGACCGGGGGATGGCCTCGGCCCGGAAGAAATTCGAGCGGACGGCCACGCTCCTGCGGAAGCAGATCGCCGAAAACCCGGAAAACGCCGCGGCCCACATGTACCTCAGCGCCTCCCACGAAGCCCTGGAACAGCATGAGGACACTCTCCGCGAAGCCCGGATTGCCGTGGACCTCGTGGAGGCCCAGGGCATCTCAAACCATCAGTATGTCAGGGCTTACTACAGTGCCGCCCGGGCTCTTCTTCTGAAAAAACAGTACGACGAAGCCGAAACCTTCTGCGACCGGGCGGAGGCCCGGTTCGGCGCCCAGATCGACATCCTGGCCGCCCGGACAATGATCCGCTTCCAAAAGAAAGACTGGACGGGCGTGGCCACCTTTGGGACCCGTTACAGACAAAACCTTGAAAACTATAGGAACTTCACGTCGGAAAAAATCCTCACCCACATCGCCACCTACGGCGACGCCTGGAAGATCCTGGGCTGGATGGGAACGGCAAAGATTCAACTGGGACAGCTTGAAGAAGGGGAGGCCCTCTACCGGCAGTCCCTGGAGGTCTCGCCGGACCAGGAGCTCCTGCACCGCCACGCCGGCCTCACCCTGATCTCGGCGGGGCATGTGGGCCGGGCCCGGCCCTACCTGGAGGAGGCCCGCCGCCTTTCGAGAACGGGAAAAGACTCCCGGGTCGTGGAGGCCCTCTTCAAGACCGCCGTCCTCATGAAGGATCCTTCCCTCGGAGAGCGGTCGGTCCGGGATGCCCTCGCCCTCCCCGGCGAGTCGAGCCCCTGGCTTCTCGATCTTTCCGAATTCGCCTTCCGCCACGGGGACACCCGAATCGCCTTCCTCGTCCTTACGGGCCTGGTCGCCGACGACGAAGGAAACATCCCGGCCCGTCTCCGGCTGGCACGGCTTCTCGTTCTTATGGGCATGATCGAAGAGGCGGTACGAGAGTGCGACGCCCTCCTGCGCCTCCTGTCCCTTCCCCGGGACCGGACCCTCGCCTCCCTGCAGGATCTGGCCGATCTCTTCCGGGATATCGGGAAGATCCGGGATGCCTCCGGCGACGCCGACGACGGCCTCGTCGCCGGGGACATCGCCCGCCTTCTGACTGAGCCGCCTGCATGCCAAGCTGCCCCGGAGACCCGCTGAAGACAAGCCCCCCGTCATTTGTGAAAGTCTCGCCTTAGGCCTTTTTCCGCTCTGCCGGAAAAATTCCTCTCAAGTCTCCGCCCCAGTGTGCCGATAATAAGGACAAATCAGCGAAAGGAGGTCAAGGGCGGGTTCGGACACGGGGTTTCTTCCTGAATCAGGGAAGGGGAAGCGGCAAACGGGGCATCAGCCCCCTTAAACAAACCCGGGCAGGGACGCCCGGACCAGACAGATCAGGGAGGATAGAACACCATGGCACTCAGAATTCAGAACAACATCGCGGCCATCAACGCCCAGCGGAATCTGAACATTTCCAACACGGGGCTCAGCAAGTCCCTTGAGAGACTCTCATCGGGCTACCGGATCAACCGGGCCGCCGACGACGCGGCGGGCCTCGCCATTTCCCAGCAGTTCCGGGCCGAAATCGCCAGCTTCAAGGTGGCAAGCCGGAACGCGGCGGAGGCCAACTCGCTTCTTCAGGTCGCCGAGGGCGCCCTGGACCAGATGGGGAACATCCTGACCCGGCTGAAAGAGCTGGCCACCCAGGGGGCCTCCGGAAACTCCGGGACGAACATCGAAAAGATTAACGCCGAGGCAAATCAGCTCATCGAGGAATTCGACAGGATCGCCACGAGCACCCAGTATGCCGGCACGACCCTTCTCACGGGGCAACTGGCGACCTCAACGGTGGTGCTTGACAGCGTAACCGGGGCGGATGCTTCCGGAGAAAGCGGCTATCTCTTCGGCATAACGGCTGCCGGTGGTACCAGCACGGCCCAGATCGAAGCCTCTGCCACTCCGCAGGTCTTCAGTTCGGTCATCGCCAACCTGGCTGACGCCGACAACGCCTGGACAATCACAAGTACTGCAGCGGCTACAGTCACCGTATCAAACGGCACGATCACCTATTCCGGCACCGTCGGTGGCGGCACACTCACCATAACCGGCATGGGCACAGGTGGAGGTGATGTGGAACTTGCGACCAATGCTTTAGCCACAGGTGATGATGTCGATGGTGCAGTGATTACATTCAACAATCTGGGTCTGGACGCGGATGACATCGATGTTTCGGGAGCCCAGGCCGGCACCTATGTCTTCAGCACGAGCGGCACGGATGTCATCCTGACGCTCGCGGGCGAAGCCAGCCAGGGAGTAACCGGTGCCGTTGGAACCATGAATTTCGATAATCTGGGGATCTCTTTCGACCTCGGTGCAGAGTGGGATGCCAACGATCTCGACGGGCTGAGCATCGTGGTAGCGGCCGGAGCGGGCGGTGGCAGCACCCTGGACTTCCAGATCGGGGCCCATAACGACGCCGACAACCGGCTCTCCATCAGCCTCGCCGATGCCCAGGCGGCTTCCGTGGGGCTTACGGCCGACATGTTGAGCACCCAAACGGCCGCTCAGAATGCCCTCGATACGATCGACACGGTCATCGCCTCGGTAACGGAACAGCGGGGCAATGTGGGCGCCTACATGAACCGGCTCAGCTACGCCTCTTCGAACCTCGAGACGACCATCGAGAACGTCCAGGCCGCCGAATCGGTGATCCGGGACGTGGACATGGCCGCCGAGATGACGACCTTCGTGAAGAACCAGATCCTCATGCAGGCGGGCACGGCCATGCTGGCCCAGGCGAACATGGCCCCCCAGTCGGTCCTCAGCCTCCTCGGGTAGGACTTTGAGTGAACCGCTTCGCCTTACCGGCGGGGCAACGGAAAAGGGGGTCGCACCGCGACCCCCTTTTTTTGGCCTTTCTTTTGCAGTACACCGTTAAAAGCCTCAAGTAACGGGCCGGAATATCCGATAATACAGGTGAAAAGGAAAAATTTTCCGGGCCAAGGAGAAAAATGCCGTGGCGCAAAGCACCAACCTCATCAGCGGACTCATGAGCGGCTTCGACTGGCGGTCCATGGTGGACGAACTCATCGCCATCGACCGCCGCCGGGTGACCCTCGTCGAGAACAGCAAGAGCGTCCTGGAAAGCAAGCTCGCCGAGTGGCGGACCTTCAACACGAAGCTTCTCGCCCTCAAGACGGCGGCGGACGCCCTGAAGACCCCCGAGGCGTTTACCTCCTTCACCTCCCGGATGACCTCCAGCGACCCCTCCGTGGCGGCCTCCGACCTCCTCTCCGCCAACGTCTCCTCGTCGGCCGCCCCGGGAACCTATTCGGTCACCGTCCTTCAGACGGCGGAATCCCAGAAGCTCTCCTCGGGCGCCTTCACGAGCGCCACGGAAACCCTCGGCGCTGACTTCGCCGGAGACCTCCTGGTCAACGGAACGGTCATCACCGTAACCGCCGAGGACACCCTCGGCGACCTCCGGGACCGGATCAACGATGGCGATACGGGCGTCACCGCCAGCATCATCAATTACCGGCAGGGCGATTACCGCCTCACCCTCACCAGTGCCGAAACGGGGACCCAGGGGATCGGCCTCGCCAACGGGGGCGCAAGCGACCTCCTGAACCGGCTCGGCTTTGCCGACACGACCCGGACGGCGAAGCATCACGCCTACGGGGGCGACAAAAGCGACGGCTTCACGAGCAGCAGTGTTTCCGTCGGCGACCTTCTCGGCCTGACGGGCGCCGCCGCCGCAACGGTCCAGGTGAACGGCACGGCTGTCGAGATCGATCTCTCCGAGGATTCCCTTGATGCGATCGCCGTGATGATGACCGGGGCCGGCGTCACGGCCTCGGTGGTGAGCGAAGAAGACGGGGCAGAGACCACCTACCGGCTCTTTATCGCGGGAGTCTCGAATACCTACACCGACGGGGAAAACATCCTGGAAACCCTCGGAGTGGTCCGAGGCGGCCTGTCGGACGTGATGGGGGTGGAGGGGGATGTCGAAAACACGAGCGGGGCCGCCGCCATCACGGCAGACACCCTGATCCAGGACCTGGACGGCTACAGCGGGTACGAGGCCGGCGACTATTTCCACATGGCCGGGACCGACACGGAGGGGGTTGAAGTGAGCCTGGCACCGGAAGACCGCCTCGTCATCGATGCGGCCACCACGGTAGGGGACCTCCTTGCGAAAATCGAGGCCGTCTACGGCGATGTGACGGCGTCGATCTCCGGCGACGGGCGACTCCAGGTGGTGGACAACGGCTCGGGGGAAAGCCCCCTGTCCATGGAACTCTCCGTGAAAAACGGCGACGGCTCTGCCGAGGACACGGTCCGCTTCGCCACGGACGGCGACCTGGGGGCGGCGGACACCCTCCGGAAACGGGAACTCGTGGCCGGCGCCGACGGGTCCCTTGAAATCGACGGCGTAACCGTCACGAGAAGCACCAACACCGTCGACGACATCATCGAGGGGGTCGCCCTGAGCCTCCTGCAGGCCGACCCGGAAACCGCCGTCACCCTGACGGTGACCCGGGACACGAGCGCCGTGGCCGGGAAGGTCACGACCTTCGTGAACAGCTACAACGCCGTCATGACCTACATCAACGATCAGCAGGCCTACGACGGGGAAAGCGGAACGACCGGGGGAATCCTTTTCGGCGACGGGACCCTCTCGTCGGTGAAAAGCGACCTCACCTCGACCCTCCTCCAGACCGTGTGGGGGGTGGACGCCGACTTTTCCTTCCTCAGCCTGGCGGGCATCACCCTGAACGACGAGGGTCTTTTGAACGTGAACATGAGCCTCCTCGGGGGCTACCTGAACACGAACTTCAACGACATCTCGGCCCTCTTCACACTCCAGGGTTCGGCGGAGGGCGCCGATCTCGAGTATGTCACCGCCGGCTCCGGGACCCAGGCAGGCGCCTACACGGTCCGGATCGACCAGGCGGCGGCAACGGCCGTGGCCGCCGGCTCGACGGACCTGTCCGGCACCCTTGACGAGGACGTGATCCTCGCCGTCACTGAATCGGGCTACCGGGGCGTCGTGGAACTCACGGCGGGCATGACCCTGTCCGAAATCGTGGAGGCCGTGAACACCGAACTGGGGACAGCCCAGGCGGAAATCCAGGTCGGCGCCGTGGCACTTTACGAAGGGGCAGGGCAGGCCGTGACCCTCACGGCGGAAACGGCGTGGGACCAGGTCTACGTGGGAGGCAATTCGGCGAATCTCGAAAGCGGCGACGAAATCGCCTTTTCGGGCACCGACCCGTCGGGGCGTGCCGTGTCGGGGGTTTACGAGATCGGCAATGCCGGGACCGACACGGTCCAGGGGCTCCTGACGGCCATCGAATCGGCCTACGGCGGGACCGTCGCCGCCTCCATCGACGACGGGGGCCGGATCGTCATGGCCGACACCACCACCGGAACAAGCCGCCTTAACATATCTTTCGACTATGCCGAAGCCCACCAGCTCACCTTCGGGACCGTGGACGTCTCCGAGGACGGGGCGGACGGCAGCCGGCAGGGCCGGTACGCCCTTTCCGTGACCGCCTCCGACGACGGCGGCGGTCATCTCGTCCTCACCGGCGGCCGTTACGGCAACGCCGGGAGCTTCACCGTCACCCAGACCGGCGGCAGCGGTGTCCGGGAAATCCAGGCTTCGGACCGGGAACTCGCCACGGCGGCCTCCTCGGGGGCCATCCTGGCGGGGGAAACAACGACCTGGGACGACCTTTTCGGCATGACCGTCGCCGACGGGGACACCCTCAACATCTCCGGAACCGCCCACGGGGGTGAAGAGGTCGGACCGGTGAGCTACGCCCTCTATGACGGCGGGGCGGCCCGGGACATGGCAAGCCTTCTCGACGCGATCGAGACCGCCTTCGGAGGCTCCGAATCCGTGGACGCCCGGATCGCCGACGGGAAAATCGTCGTGGAAAGCCTCGTTTCCGGCGAGGGTAGCCTGTCCGTCACTCTCACGGCGAACAACGAGGGCGAAGGCTCCGACCTCGATCCGGGAACCTTCGAGGCCACGGTGCGCAACCTCTCCCTGGGACTTGTGAGCGGGACGGCCCGGGGTCTCGACGTGGTGGGGTCCATCAACGGGGAGGACGCCTCCGGCTCGGGCCAGACCCTTACAGGCCTTTCCGGAGCGGCCAACACGGCGGGGCTCATCGTCACGTACACCGGCGACGGCCCCACGGAGGACGCCGGCACCGTGACGGTCACCACGGGGATGGCCGAGCTTTTCAGCCGGGCCCTGACGGCGATCACCTCCTCCGACGGGGGGTACGTCACGTACAAGCAGGAATCCCTGCAAAGCAGCATCGACCGGTACGAGACCCAGATCGAGCAGATGGACGACTATCTGGCTCGGAAGATGGAATCCATGATCAACCGCTTCGTCGCCATGGAACTCGCCCTGGGACAGCTTCAGAGCCAGAGCAGCTGGCTTGCCGGCCAGCTCGAAACGGTCATGACGAACTGGTCCTGATCCCCGGAGGAACAGGGGAACGGGAAAACATAAAAAGGGGAACCCATCATTGCCACGTCTACAGGAGGAAAAGGAATGAATCCTTACAGACAGACGGAAGTGAACACCGCCGATCCCGTCAGGCTCATCGTCCTGTGCTGCGAAGAGGCTGTCCGGTCCCTGCGGCTCGCCGGGGAGCACCTGCAGCGGAAGGAATACGAGGCCAAAGGGAGGAATATCAGCAAATTCATAGAGATCATTCATCTTCTCATGCAGTCACTCGATTTCGAAAAAGGCGGGGAGGTGGCCGGGAATCTTGACCGTCTCTACAACTACATGATCCGTCGCGTCCAGAATGGGGACCTCCGCCGGGAAGGAGAGGCCTTCGAGGAGGTGGCCGGGATGATGGAAGAACTCCTCGCCGGCTGGAAGGGGCTCGCCGCCGATGGAACCGCACCGGCGACCCGTTCCATGAACGGCTACGGCGGCCGGGACGGGAAACCCGCCCTCAAATCCTCGGTCATGGGAGCATACTGAAATGGACAAGACTCTCGATCCCCGTTCGCTCTACAGCGGCTATCTCGAATTGAAATTCCAGAAACTCGAGGAGTTCCTCTTCTTGACGGAACGCCTCGAGGACACGGTAGACAAAGACGACCTGGACGGTTCGAGGGAACACCTGGCGAACCGCAACCGCTGCATCCGGGAGATCGACCAGATCGACGGGATGATCAATGACCTCCTCTACCGGGGGAAAAAGCCCGGCAACCCTCCGGCGATCCCGCACGGATTCGGGGAACTCACGGCACGGATGGTCTCCATGGTACAGAAGGCCCTGGAGATGAACCGCCGCATCGAGGCCCGGATGTCATCGGGCTGCGAGGAGCTGAAATCCCAGGTGCTGTCTCTCCTGGCCGGCGGGAAAGGCAGGAAAGCCGCCGGCGCTTACCGGACCGGGGAACAAAGCTCCCGGTTCCTGGACGTGAAAGGTTAATAAACAAGGAATTTTTTTAAAAGGAGAGAGGATCATGGAAATTTTTTCAGTCATTCAAAGACAGGTGGTTCCGTCCGGGGATATCCGTCCCAAGGAAGGCGCTTCCCCGACGCCGGAAGAAATATTTCCCCAGGGGAAGGACGAGACCCTCCCTTCGAAAAAGGAGAGCTCCCCCGTCCAGGAAAAGCCGCAGACGGAAGAAGTCGTGGCCCGTCTTCAGGAATATATCGAACGGATGAACGTGAGCCTCACCTTCTCGACATACGGAGCGCACAAGGAGCGGATTTCCGTCGCCGTCATCGAAAAGGAGACGGGAAAGACCATCCGGGAGATCCCCGCGGAGGAACTGCAAAATCTCTACATGAAGATGCAGGAACTGGTGGGAATGATTTTCAGCGAAACGGTCTGATGGACGCCCCCTTCTTATGAACGCCCATACCATCCGCTTACGACTTCACTGAGGGGCTGAGGCCCCGGTCTGAGTAAAACAACCGATGCAGCGGTCTGTCCATCCGATCCCGCCTTATCCGCCCAGAGACGTGGAGATTTTCATCTCCCTCCGGTCCGGATCGGCGGCCGGCGTTTCCTGCACGGGGACGTCGACCAGGGACAGCTGGACAGGATAGTCGCCCCATTCAAGGACCACCTGCATGCCCTCCCGGGTCTTACCGTTCACCACGACGGGCGCCCGCAGGTTGGCCGTCACCCGGAAGGGGTCCTTCCGGATCGTCACGATGACGAGGAGAACCACATCCTTTTCCGATTCGATGGAAAGCCTCTCCACCGCGTCGTCCGAAATTTCCGGCTCGTAAGGGACCTGGAACAGGAAGGGGTTGACGACGACGAAGGCGACATTGCCGTCGTCCACCGCCTGGAACCACATGAAGGGATGGTTTTCCCGGTGAACCAGAAGGACGAACCGTTTCAGATGCTCGAACCCGAGGATCCCGCCCCGCATCTCAATGACCCTCGAGGAATCCACCTCGATCTCGCCGAAACGTCCTGTTTTAATCTTCATCTTTCTTCGATCCCTTTTCCTCAATGAGTTTGAGCCAGGCGTCCTTCACGCCGCCCACATCCAGTCCTCCGGCGCCGGAGGCCATTTCGTTCTGATCCCGGATCATCCGGTATACCTCGTCCCGGTGGACGGCAAGATCCTGCGGGGCGGTTATGCCGATCTTCACCTGCTTCCCCCGGACCTCGAGGACGGTCACAAGAATGCCGTCCCCGATCCGGATCCCGTCGCCCGACTTCCGTGTCAAGACCAGCAAGGGGTCCTCCTAATCGAGATAGTTCAGGATGCTCAGGCTTCCCATCCGGTTGGCCATTTCATAGGACGCCTGGAGGGCGATCTCCTTCATCTTGAAATCGGTGATCACCTCGGTGACGTCGACGTCCTCGATCTCCGACGCCAGGGCGGTCATCCGGAGATCCAGATCATCGTTTCCCTTTTCCAGGACGTCGAGGCTGTTCGACCGGGTCCCGCATTTCGCCGTATAGCGGTTCACCGACCCGATGGCGTCATCGATGCTGCCGAGCTGATCCCGGATCCCCGCCGCGTCGTCCCCCTCGAGGGCCGCCAGGAGGTCTTCCAGCATGGCAAAGACATCCGTTCCCCCCGACGCCCCCTGTCCGGTGAAGAGTTCTTCTCCGGAAACACCATATTCGAGAATCACGTCTTTCCCCACCTCCAGGGCCAGGGCGTCCCCGTTGCCGTTATAGTGTCCTTCCGCATAGGCCCGGACGGTGAAGACGTCCCCGGCGGCGAGCTCCGCCGTGCCGGCCGTCAGGGTCATCTCGACCCCGTCGCCCAGCGGGATGACCCCCGTCCCGGGAACGGTGCTTTCACTCCCCCAGGTCTTGCCCCCGTCCGGGGAAAGCTCGCAGGTGGCGGCCCCGAAGGCGCCCCCCGATAGAATCCTCACGACGAAGGTGCCGTTCGCGCTCCCCGTATAGGTCCCTCCCGCGGCGGCGGCGCCGTCGAACCCGTTGGCGGTCCCGGCAACGGGGTCATCGACCCGGGCCGGAGCGGCGTTTTCCGCAAACGGCTCCGTATCCGTCCGCGTCCCGCCGAAAAGGTAGCGGTCGCCGAACCTGGCATTGGCAAGGGAGCGGACCTGGTCGATCAGGTTCTCCAGGGAGGTCGCCGCGATCTGCCGGGTCTGGGCGGAGGCGGTGTCGCTTCCCTGGGCCAGGGCCAGTTCCTTGACCTGGACAAGGATGTCGTAGACCGAGGTCAGGTTCGACTCGGTGACGGTGAGCCAGGAGCGGGCGGTGTCGATGTTCTCGTTGCACTGTTCGATGTACTTCCGGGAAGACCGGTAATCCAGGATCCTGCCCGTTCCCAGGGGGTCGTCCGACGGTCGGTTGACTTCCTTCTGCGTGGAGAGCTTCTCCATGAGCTCCGTGTACTGGCTCTGCACGCGGGAGAGGTTGCCGTTGACGAGATCGAATTTTATCTTTTCCGTAACCCGGGTAATCATGATCGGCTACTCCTTTCAGGAGTTCCCAATGTTGATCAGGGCGTCCATCATTTCGTTCACCACCCCGCACAGTTTTCCCGCGGCGTTGTATCCCATCTGGAAGCGGATGAGATTCATCATTTCCTCGTCCAGGGACACGCCGGCGAGGGACTCCATTCTCGTTTCGTACTGACCCTGAATGACCGTCTGATGCTCCAGGGTCCGCGAGGCGTCCCGGACATCCACGCCGACGCGCACCACCAGGGACTGGTAGAAGCTTGCCGCCGTCAGGGTGTTCCCTTTCATGATGAGGGCGTCGCGGATGGCGCCGATTTCCTGGGCGTTGCCGCCGTCCCCGTTGACTGTGGCGGCCGCGGCGATGAGGCCCGAATCCCCTGCGATGCGGGCGTCCACCGCCATGTCCCGGGCCCCGGTCCCGCTGGCGAAGAAGACACCGCCGCCGTTGCCGTATGTGTCGAAGCCCGACTGGTGCCGGTCGTTGACGGCGGTGACGAGGTTCCGGGCGAGGGTGTCCAGGTCTTCCAGGTACCCGCCGATAAGATCGTCCCTCATGCCGAAAAGCCCGCCGATCTCGCCCGCCCCGATCTGATCGTTGATGGCGATCTCCGGGGCATCCTGGAACACGACATCATAGAAATTGCCGTTTGCGGGGTTCTCCACCACATCGAGGGCCCAGAAATGGCTTCCCTCCACGAGGGAGCGGCCGTTGGCGAGAAAGACGTTCAGGGAGCCGTCGGACGCTTCATAGTAGTCGAGCCCGATGAGGCCCGACATGGTCTTCAAAAGCTCGAACCGCTTGTCCCGCAGGTCAGACGCCGTGCCGCCGCTGATTTCCACCTCCACGATCTTGTCGTTCAGTTCCACCATCCGGCCCATGTATCCGTTCAGGTCCCGGATGTCCGAAGCGAGGGCGTCGTTGGCGTCCCACCGGAGATCCACGAGTTCCTGAGATCGTTCCCGGAACACCTGGGACAGGCTCTGGGAAGCGGACACGAGGGCATCCCTCTCTTCAAACCCGTCGGGATTGGCGGAAAGATCGGACCAGGCGTTCCAGAATTCGGACAGAAGGTCGTTGATTCCTTCCACGGAGGACTCGTTGAAGATCTCCTCCACCTGGCCCATCATGTCCGACCGAACCTGGCTTTCGCCCAACTGCTGCTGCTGCTGGATGATCTGCGTTTCCAGGTACCGGTCGTAGATCCGCTCGATGGCGGAAATCTCGACGCCCAGCTGGACATCGACGGCCCCTTCCCCGATGACGCCCCGGGACCCGAAGACGGGGCGGAGCCGCGAGTACCCCGGCGTGTTCACGTTGGCGATATTGCCGCTCGTCACGTTGATGGCCGTCACGTGGCTCAGGATGGCCTGCTTGGCCGTATTCATGATCTGGTTGAGATCGGACATGGTCTTATCCTTCCGTGTTCACGACGTTCCCTTTTTTCTTCCCCGGCTTCCACTTCCCCGACTGCCCGTAGGTCTTGTGGGGATTCATCATTTCCCCGAGAAAATCAATGGCCCCCTGGACATGGCGCAGGGAAAGGCCGATCATCTCCCGGTTCGCCTCGTTCCGGTCACGGACGGATGCGGCCAGGGAGGCCGCGGCCTCCCGGCACGCCAGGAGAGCCTCCCTCCGGGAGGGGTCGGCATGAGAAGCGAGAACCGCAAGCGGCGCGTCCTCCCGTTCGCCCCATTCCCTGGCGAGCTTTCTGAGGGCGTTCCTGCGGATCTCGTCGAGCATCCGTATCTTCAGGACGAGGGTTTCCTTCTTCCCGTTGTGGTCCGTGAGTTCGCGGACATCCGACCGGAGCAGGATCTCTTTTTCCCGTTCCAGGGCCTCCCGGAGGGAACGGAGAAGTTCGACTTCCTGCGTCAGGTTCTGGATGAGGGAATCGAAAGCCGATGGGGGCGGTCCGGCTTTTTTTTCATGTAAGGAAAGGTCGAGCATCGTCTTGTCCATACCTTTTTCCCGCGGGATCCCCGTTCCGGGGGGCGAGAAAGCGGGGCGCTCCCTCCCCTGAACGGGGTTTCCTGTTCTTTTCAGATTGACAGGGATGTCCCTCAAGACGGCTCCGCGGCCGGTTGGACGGATTCGATGAAATCGGAGGGATTAACGATCAGCCGAAAATGTCGAGCAGAGACTCTCCCACCATTTTGTCAGCCACCTTTCCACCGTCCACGTTGTAGAGACCCTTTTCAATCCGGTCCTTCAACTCCTGGACTTTCTCCTCCCGGATTTCCGGGAGGGATTCCAGCACTTTCTTGGCGAGCTGTATGTCCTTTGCCCTGGTGGAAAGATCGACCCTCTCTTCCGGAGAGTTCTGCCCGGAGACCTGTTTCTCGGACGCCTGTTTCACCGAGTCACCCTTCTGATACTGCTGGATCATCAGGGTCGTCATGTCTTTTACGTCGGAGATTTTCATGGTTTCCCTCGTTCAGCGGTCTTCTTACCACACTTATCGGCAGAATTCCAAAACACTTTAACGAATTTCCTGTTTTCCCTTCAACTGACCCTTTAACTGTTCATAAAGCATCTGCTGGAGGCCGATTCCCCGGCCCTTCCCGGAAATTTCCTCCGCCAGTTTCTGGTCCATCATCATGTCGTAGGTGCTTTTTCCGGAAAAGCCCGGCGTGGCGCCCTGAGGCACGGTCTGGCGCATCGTTTTCAGGAGGGCGTACAGGAGCAGGGACTCGAAATCGCCACAGGCTTTCCGGAGCTTCGCCTCGTCGACGGCGGCTGCCCCGCCCTTCGTCTTGCCCGTGCGGTTTTCCGGCACGGTGGAAGGGGCCTGTCCTGTTGAATGGATGACCGGATCCATGTTTCCCCTCCTACAGGACAACGAGGTCCGCCTGCAGGGCCCCCGCCGCCTTGATGGTCTGCAGAATCGTGATCAGGTCCCTCGGTGTGACGCCGATGGCATTCAGGGCCCGGACGACATCCTGGATGGTCACGCCTCTCTCGACGATAACGAGCTGGCTCTTCTCCTCCCCAACGCCCACGGTGGTGTCCGTCGTGACGACGGTCTGGCCGCCCGGGGCGACGATGGCGCCCGTTCTCCGGTCCATCACCGGTTCACCATGGCCCGCTCCCGGCGCAAAGGGAAGGGGCTGGGAGACATTCTGCTCCTCCCGGATCTGGATGCTCAGGTTCCCGTGGGCGACGGCCACAGTGGAAATCCGGACGTTCTCGCCCATGACGACCGTCCCGGTCTTCTCGTTCATCACAATCACCGCCGGGCTGTCCAGGGCGACATCGAGGTTCTCGATCCGGGCGAGGAGTTCCACGGGCGTGCCCGGGAACCCTTCCCCCACGCGGACCAGGAGGGAGCCCGAGTCCTTCTGCTCCACGGCGATTCCGTCCAGGGCGGACTGGATGGTCCGGGACACCCGGGTCAGGGTCGTGAAATCGGGCTGGAACAGATTGATGACGAACTCCCGCATGTTCTGGAAATCGTAGACGAGTTCCCGTTCCACGAAAGCCCCGTTGGGAATCCGCCCCACGCTGGTGTAATTCTTTGAAACGGACGTCCCGACGCCACCGGCGGAAAACCCCCCGAGAACCAGGGGGCCCTGGGCGACGGCATAGACCTCGCCGTCCACCCCGAGAAGCGGAGTCAGAAGCAGGGTCCCCCCCTGGAGGCTGTCGGCATCGCCGATGGAAGAAACGGTCACATCGATCTTGGCGCCGATCTTCGCGAAGGGGGGAAGCATGGCCGTCACCATGACGGCGGCCACATTGTCCGATTTCAGAAGCTTGTCCTTCATGGCCAGGCCCTGGCGGCTCAGCATGTTGGCCAGGGATTCCCGGGTGAAACCGTTTTTCATGTCGTCCCCTGTGCCGGCAAGGCCCACGACAAGACCGTAACCGATGAGCTGGTTCTCCCGGATGCCCCCGATGCCGGCGATGTCCTTCAGCCGGGCCCCGAAGCCGGCCGACTGAAGAAGAAGGACGAAAAGCACCGGGAGGAAGATCCCCGTCAGGACGTATTTCGCTGTCGTTTTCTTCGTCATGTCAAACCTCGCCTGAATCCATTTTAAAGCAAATACCGTGCCTGTCAGAAGGGCCACACCCAGTCCAGGATCCGGGTGAGCCATCCCGGCCGCATCTTGTCGTTGATGACGCCCTTGCCCGTGTAGACGATCCGGGCGTCGGCGATGAACTGGGATTCGATGACGTTGTCCGCCGTGATGTCTTCCGGCCGAATGATCCCCGTAATGATGATGAACTGGTCCTCCTCGTTTACCGTCAGCTGGCGCCGCCCTTCGATGGACAGATTTCCGTTGTCCAGGACTTCCATCACCCGGGCCGAAATGGTCGCCTCCATTTCCCCGTCCCGGCTTGTCTGCCCCGAGCCTTTCATGGAGGAATTCGAACTCCCGCCGATCTTGATGGAGGATCCCATGTTCGCGTTCCGCTTCAGGATGGAGGTTTCGAGGCCTAAAAGGGCGGAGACCCCTGCATCCGTCGACGTGGACCGGCTCGTATCCGTCGTGGCGCTGTTCCCGGCCGTGGAGGATTCCTCGATGACGATGGTCACGATGTCGTTCACATACCGCGCCTTTTTGTCGGTGAAAAGCATGTTCTTGCCGCTGGTGCCCGCCCAGATGGACCCCGGGCGGGGCGCGGGGGCCTCCGGTCGGCTGATCCGGGAGGTGGGGTCCTCTTTCACGACTTTAGACGGGGAGGCACAGGCGGACAGAAGCGAAAGGGCGAGGAAGGCCAGAACCAGGGCCGCCCGGCCTGAAGGGCATCGGCTGCCGCAAAAACGAAGTGACTTCATCTCTCTTCTCCCTTAAAATTCTACTTTCACCAGGGAATCACCGATGACCCAGGCGTAGATGATCTTATTCGACGACACGTTCTGGACCCGGACCAGGGCGCCCTCACTCCCGTTTTCCTGGCAGATTCCCACGGTGGAAAGATGGATGGGCCCTTCTTCCAGAAGGATCTGAACGGGTTTACCCTTCCGGACCAGGTGAACCTCCCGGAGCATGTTCCGCCGGATTTCCCCGTTCGGACCGACGGTGACGGAAAGCTTTTTCCCCACCACTTCGTCTTCCCGGGAAAGGAGCTGGAGAGGGGCCCTTCGAAACCATTTCCGGATGGTGTGGACGTCCCCTTCCCTGATTTCCTCGTTCCTGGCCAGGCGGCGGGCGCTCACCACGACGTCGAGGAGCACCTCGATGCGAAGGCGGACCCTCCGCTCGTCCAGAAGGACCTGGTTCTCATAAAACCGGACGTAAAAGGCTGAATCCCCCATGAAGGAGCTGCCTGTCTGGGGCTGAATCCGGCAGGTGTACCGCTCTGCAGGCAGGACCACCTCTTCAATCTCCGCCGGGTATTCGAACCGGAGATCCCGTCCCTTCCAGGGCGTTTTTTCCCGGATGTACTTTTCCACGAGGGACCGGATGGCTTTCTCGTCCACCCTGACGGACCCTCCGGCCCGGGCGACCCCGCCGGGAACGGCCGCCGAAAGGAGGCACATGACGAGGCCCAGGACCATGACGCGGTGAACCTTCATTTCCTTACCTCTTCAGGTTGTTGATGATCTGGAGCATGCTGTCCGACGTCTGGATGGCCTTCGAATTAATTTCATAGGCCCTCTGGCCGACGATCATCTTGACCATTTCATCCACCACGTTCACGTTGGACATTTCGAGATAGTTCTGGGTCACGGTGCCGAACCCTTCCTCACCGGGGCTCCCGGTGGTAGGTTCCCCGGACCCTTCCGTCTTTTCGTAGAGATTTCTGCCGATGCCGACAAGACCAGCGGGGTTCAGGAACCGGGCGAGTTCGATGCGGCCCGAGGAAAGGACTGTCCCGACTTCGTCCAGGGCAGACCAGGTCCCCCCGCTGTCAAGGCTGAAAACCACGGTGCCTTCGGGAATGGACACCTCGGGGGTAAGCTGGAGCCCCGCCGTGTCGCAGAGGTACCCGTCGCGGCTGACCTTGAAGTTTCCCGCCCGGGTGTAAACCGTCTCCCCGTTGTCATCAAGCTGGAAGAACCCGTCTCCCTCGATGGCCCAGTCGAAGGGGTTTCCCGTCTGCTGGTAATCCCCCTGGGAAAACAGTCTCTGGGTCGCCATGGGACGGACCCCCATCCCGATTTCGAACCCCACGGGCAGAAGACTGCCGTCGGACATTTCCGATCCCGCCTTGGCGAAGACCTGGTACATGAGGTCCTGGAAATCGGCGCGGGATTTTTTGAACCCCACGGTGTTCACGTTCGCCAGGTTGTTGGCGATCACATCCTGCTCGATTTGCTGGGCTTCCATCCCGGTCGCCGCAGTCCAGAGAGATCGTATCATGGGTTCCTCCTTATTCAGATCAGCCGGCCGATCCGGCCCGTGGACATCTTGTCCTGATCGGACAGGGTCTGGATGATTTTCTGATAGCATTCAAGGCTTCTGTGGATATCGATCATTTCGATCATCTCGTTGATAACCCGGACATTGGACTGTTCGAGAAAACCCGACCGCACGGCGGTGCTTCCGGGAGGTTCGGCACCGGCGTCCCCCGGGTCCCGGAAACAGCCGTTTGTCTTTCTCTCCAGCGCCTCCAGGTTCCGAAAGCCCACGATCTTCAGCCTGCCCGCCTCGGCACCGTCCACGGTCACCATGCCGTCCGGTTCCACCTCGACATCCGACCCCTTAATGACGATGGGGCCCGAATCACCCATGACGGGGTTCCCGTCCTGGGTGACGACTTCGCCGCGCCCGTTGACGGTGAAGTTCCCTTTTCGCGTGTAGACCACACCATCGGAGGTTTCAACGGTGAAAAATCCCGGGCCCTCGATGGCAAGGTCCAGAGGGTTCCCCGTCCTTTCCAGGCAGCCCTCGGTGAAATCGATTCTCACCTGAGGGGTGTACTCATAGGTCGTTATGGCCTCGCCGGCGGATGTCGCCTGGCCGACCTCGAAAAAGAGGCTCTCCGCCTTGAAGCCTACGGTGCCGGCATTGGCGATATTGTTGGTGACGTGCTCGAAACGAAGGTTCTTCCTGTTGAAACTATCGCTGACCACCTGCAGTTCAATCGTCACGGGGCGACTCTCCTCTTGTTTTTCTTTACCAAAAGCAAGGGCCGTGCCACGGGTCGGGCACCGGGCAGCCAAATGACGTTCTTTCTCCGCAGGTCCCCTTCATGATGAGAATAGCTGGAGATTCCGGACGTTTTAAATGGGGCGCCGGGAAGGTCCGCCGCGGGGTCTTCAACGGTCCTCGGCCTTTCAGGATGCCAAGCCCGTCCCGGGTGAGGGAATTCTTTTTTGGCGGGGGTAATTTTTTCAGCGGGGAAAATTTTTCCGGGATCTGGGGGCCGGCACCGGTAGGATCAGCGCATTTGCTCATTCACGGCATAGACGAAAGCCAGGATCTCCGCCACGGCCCGATAGAGAGCCACGGGGATTTCCTCGTCCAGGTCGAGGAGGCACAGTATCTTCGCCAGGTCCGGCTCGCTGCGGACGGGGATGCCGTGTTCCGCGGCGATGGCCAGAATCTTCTCGGCCACATGCCCCCGTCCCTTGGCCGTCACCTTCGGGGCGCCGTCTTTCTGCGGGTCGTAGCGGACAGCCGCCGCGAGTTTTGACGCCGGGTCTTTCTTATCCATGGGTCTGCCCTTCTTGTTCTTTCTGAGGCAAGGCGGCCTCCCTGACGGGGAAAGGCCCGTCAGGCGAAGCAGTTGACTTCGCCGAAGGTCAGCAGGAGAAGCTGATTCCGGAAAGCCTCACGATCCTCGGCCGCCGTCGAGTCCCGGGTGCAGGAAAGATAGTCCAGCCGGTACCCCGCCGTTTTCAGGCGTTCACCCAGTTCCTCCAGGTGGGGAGCCAGAAGAAGGCGTCCTTCTTCCTCCTCGAATCTCAGGGCACACCCGACCCGGTCCCCCCGCATCTCCACGTGGGCGATGAGCCGCCCGAGAATGTCCAGGTCCAGGTAAAGAGTGACATGAAAAGGCCGTTCCGCCTCCCCCGCCCCTTGCCCGTCCTCGTCGAAACGGATCTCGAGATTCTGCATCAGGATCCGGCCGTCCATCAGAAAGGGAATGGAAAGGACATAGCGGCCCTCCGTCTCCTGGAGGAAAAGATTCAGCCACTGTTCCGACTCGATGGCGCCAAGGCCGCTGTCGACCATCCCGCTCAGGGCGCTCCGCCCCGTTTTCGTCCCGTCGCCCCCCTTTGTCGGACCGTCGTCGGGAAGGCCAGGCTCACCCGCCATTTCCAGGAGGAGGCCTTTCAGCGACCCGCGGGAACGGTCCGCCCCGGCGGCGCCCTCCTTCGCCTTTTGCCCCCGGTGAAGTATTTTTTCATAAAGAAGGCCTAAATTCAGGATGTAGTTCCGGATGAACAGGGGGTCCCCGAAGGTATTCCCGGAAACGACAAGGGAACGGACCAGGGCCAGCAAGGTGTCCAGAGGGCGGCTTTCAGAACCCGGCAAAAGGGCCGCCTCGGCAGGCGTCTTGAGGATGTTTGACGCATCCACAAAAAAATTCAGGAGAGACGTCGCCCCGATCCGGGATCCCGGGAAAAAATCCATGATCCCCCGGCTTCCGCCGGCGGACCCGCCGGTGATGCGCAGGAGGACTTCGGGTTGGAGACGATCGACGGCCACGGACACCCGGTCCCCCGGCCGGAATGCGAGGTCCGAGCGGGCGGGGATGAGGGCGTTCTTCAACTGGACCACGAAGCGCCCCGTACCGAGCTGCCGGACGATGGCGGCCTCCACCGTCTCGCCGACGGAAAGTTCGGGAAGCTGCAGGGAACGGGCCCCGGAAATTTCCGTGGACGGAAGGATCTGCAGGAAACCGGCCGGTCCTGGAACCGCTATTTTTGACATGGATCCGGCCCCTCACCGTTGAAGACACGGAGGCGGGCGATGAGATCGACCTCGCTTTCCGGGAGGCCGGTCCGAAGGGCGACCTCCGGGCCCGGAATCCCCTGTTTCAGCATTTCAACGACCCGTTCATAGGGGTCCGAGCCCTCTCCGTCCTCTCCGCCCTTCCGAAGCGCCTTCGTTTCCTCCTGAGATTTCAGAACCCTTTCCGCCCTGTCGAGAAGATCGTCCAGATTCTTTTTCTTGAGATCCAGGTCCGCCCCCAATTCCTGAAACGCACGATGGTTCACCTCCAGGAGACGAATGAAATCGTCGGCCGCCATGCGGGATTCAAGCACGACCCTCTCCATGCTTTCTTCGAGTTCCCCTTTTTTCGCCCGGGCGGCCCTATCCAGCCGGAAAAGATAAAAAAGGAGAAAACCCATGACGAGGGCCAGGGCCGCATCGGCCACGAGCTGAATCAACACAAAGGACTCCATGGTCACACTTTCACGTCGATATGCATTCCCTGATCGTGAGATTCACTCATTTCATCCGTCCCGGCCGCCGAGTCGGAATCCTCGCGCCGCTTCATGTCCCGACCCCTTCGATCATGGTGCTTCTCGTCTTCCCGGCGGATCAGGGCATGCTCCGATTCCTTCGTTTCAGCCGGTTTTTCCTTCTGGACCTTCTTCTCTTCCTTCAGCTCCAGATCGAACTGCCGCTGCTGCATTTCGGGATGTTTCTGCTGGGTCTGCTGGATTTTCTCCACCGGGTTGGACTGGATGATGATCTGCTGCAAATCAAGAGGTCGAACCATTTTTTACACCTCTTATGAAATACGTCTCAACGGGCGTTCGGGTCCCACTGCAGGTTTTTTCGGTGGGCCGCTTCTCCTTTACCGGGATGAACGGGCATCCGGATCTCGACCCGGGCCTGCCCGGCCTCGGACGCGACCCGGCAGCGTGCGCCATGTTCACCGAAAAGGGCAAGACACAAAACGAGGAGGCCGTCATCCCCGGAGACGCGCCGCCCTTCCGGCCGGGCATCCAGGCATTTTAAAATGTTTTCCAGGCGGTCCCGGGAAACATCCGCGGTGAAAAAGACGGTCAGGCGCACGGCGGCGTCCTCCCGGTCCAGATGAATCCGTATTTCCTTTTCCGGACAGTCCCGCATCATTTTCATGGCGTAACGGATCAGGGCGGAAAAGCCGATGGAGTAATGAGCCAGTATCCCCGCTACGGCCGGCAGTTCGGGTTCCAGGGAAAGCGTCCGGTTCACATGGTGCTTGAAATCGAGATAGCAGTCGGCAAACCGCACTTCCTCCTCGATGAGATGGGCGATATTCACCCTCTCGTCCGATTTGGAGGAAAGGGCGAAGAATTTACGGGTTACATTCCGGAATATCTCATAAAACCGGTCCGTTTCCCGGATAATCAGGTTCGTGTCCGAGGCGACCTTGTCGAGATGACCTTTCATTTCGCCATAAACGTCCGGGTGGGTCCTCTGGAGCTGTTCCACGCTGTCTTCCAGTCGCTGCTGAAGCAGCCGGGTCCTCCCCATGATCCCGTTCAGAGGGTTGGCGAAATTATGGAGCATGCCCGGGATCAGCTCATCGAGGAGGGTGGCCCCGAATTCTTCTTCCAGCGCTTTATAGAGTGTTTCCCTCTCCATGGAACGATTCTCCTTTTCCTCCACCGGGCGGTTCAAAAAAGGCCGCTCCCCGAAGGGATCAGATTCGTTGGAAGCTCTACGATAAACGTGCTCCCCTTCTCCGGAACGCTTTCAACCCATATTTTTCCGCCGTGTTTTTCCACGGCCCGCTTGCAGAAGGCCAGGCCGATGCCCGTGCCGCCGCTGTATTTCCGCCACAGGGCCCTTCCATCCGGGGCGGCGTCGCCCTGGCGGGACGGCCCCGGCCGGTTCCCCCGGTCGTAAAGATCGAATATCCGTTCACGATCCTCTTCCGGAATACCCGGCCCTTCATCGGAAACGAAAATCCTCAGGGTCTCCTTTTCATCGCCGTCTTCCGTTCCGATCAGGACCTCCCCGCCTTCAGGGGTGTGATGAATGGCGTTCAAAACGAGATTGAAAAGAATCCTTCCCAGGAGATGATCGTCCACGGCCAGGTCGGGACGGCCCGATCGATACCGTATCCCCAGGCGGACCGACTTCTCGGCCCCGACAGGACCGAGGTTGCCGGCAAAGGCACCGAGGAATTTTTTCAGGTCGATCCTGGAAAGATTCGGCTCCATTTCCAGACGGTCCATCCTGCCGATTTCCAGGACATTCTGAATCATATGAAGCAGGTTCCGGCATTCGTCGGAGACGATTCGAAGGGTCTCCCGGTCTCGTTTATTCAGGCGTCGCGACCGCAGGAGGTCCAGGTTGGCGATGACAACGCTCAGAGGCCCCTTCATGTCATGGACAACCATGTTGAGATAATTGTCCTTCCTGTTGACTGTTTTTTCCGTCATCGTGACCACCTGGGGGAAAGCGGATTCCGCAGGATACAATCCGCTGGTTTCCAATACTCAAATGATAAATAGTTCCGTGAAATAAATACCTTTTATGCCGTTCTTCCCGAAGTGAGGGGAAAGGGACCTCAGCAGGGTTTCCTTGAGTTTCTTGCGCTCCCGGGAAGAAACAGGCACCGGCAGAGGCACCTGCCGGACGGTCTGGTAAATGTCGTTTCTTCTTTCCCTCATCCAGTCTTCCGCCACCGGCGGCCTCGCGGGCTCGACTTCCACGAAGACGTCGAGACGGAGAATCCGGTCTTTGTCCCGCCCGTCCTTCACGGGAATGATCAGTTCGTGAAAGGGAACCCATCGGGAAGCGCCCGGCGGGCCGGAGACCGCTTCTTCCGGCGACGCCATGCCGGGGGGTTCCCGAAGGCCCTGATTCATCAGGAAAAGGCCGGCCGCCGCAAGGACGACCAGGAGGGCCGCAACGGAAAAGAGGCGTCCCCTTTTCCCATACCATCGCAGCCCGGGCACGCGGCCTTCCTGAAAGGGGGGAGGCTGGACGGCGTTTTGACCGTCCGCTCCGGCGTCCGTTTCCGGGGCGTCCGCGCCCTTCCCTGCGATTTCATCTCCCGGCAGGTCGAGAATGTCCAGTTCCGCTTTTTTTGCCATCGGTTGACAAACCTTTAAACCGTCAATGACGGGTAGCTCGACAGGCAACCTTGAAGGGTCCGCCCCGGTAAGTCAAACAGCCCTTTACCAGCTGCCGTGATATGTGACCTCGAAGGGTCTGCCTACGGGTTCGACGGATCCGCCGTTACCTCGTCCAGGATGCTGCGGGCCTCCTCGAATTCGGGGTTTTTCGCCAGGGCCTCCCGGAATTGAGCGGCCGCCTCCCGGGCGTGACCGGCCTCCAGGTAGGCCCTTCCCAGATTGTAGTAAAGATTCTCGTCGTCTTTGCCGATCCGGAGGGCCTTCTGATACTCCTCGATGGCCGCCTCGAACTTTCCCTGCTTCCGGTAGGCGATCCCCAGGCGGTTATAAACATGGATGTCCTCGGGATATTCCTTCAGGATCGACTGGAACATCTCGGCGGCTTCATGATTGAGATTCTTCTCCAGGAGAAGCTCGCCGAGTTCCCGCTTGAGGGAGGCGTTTTTCGGTTCCACCCGTGCCGCGTCCCGAAAAGCCTTCACGGCTTCCCCCGTCAATCCGTTTTCCAAAAGGGCCTTCCCGAGGATTGTCTGCCGGGAAGCGTTCTTCGGGCTGACATCCACGGCGTTTTTAAGGGTGACCATGAGTCTCTTCTCATCGCCCTTGCCTTCATACACGGCGGCCAGACCGTCATAGGCCTTCATGAATTTCGGCTCCGCCAGCAGGGCTTTCTTGTAGGCCTTTTCAGCATCCTCGTACATGCCCCGCTTCCGGTAGAGGTCACCGAACCCCAGGAGAACCCGGGGGTTGTTCGGATAAAGGAGGAGCGACTTCTTGAGTTCCCGGACCGCTTCGTTGTATTGACCGGCTTCCGTCATCATGTCGGCGGCCCGGAGCATCTTTTCCAGGGGCGAGGGGTTATTTTTCCGTTCCAGAACCTGGAGGATTTTCTCCTCCAGGGTCTTGGCCACGAAGGGCTTGATGATATAGGCATCCACTTCCGTTTCCGCGGCCTCCGCAATGGTTTCCTCGCTCACCTCGGCGGTCACCATGATGAAAAGAATGGACGCCAGGTCCCTGTCCGCCCGCGCCTTCCTCAAAAGATCGATGCCGTTCATGTTCGGCATGTTCCAGTCCACGACGGCAATGTCCACCTTTTCCGCTTTCAGCCTGATCCACGCGCTGTGACCGTCCTCCGCTTCCCGGATATGCTTGTACCCGAGATGCTTGAGCATGTTCCGGATGGTACCCCGCATGTTCACCATGTCATCGGCGACGAGGAACTTCAATTTTTCCCGGTCGATTCCTGGTTTCAAAGCCATTTCGTCTTTGTCACTCCTCTTCAGTATAAGTCCCGGACGCCGCCCCGAAGCCGGAGCACGGCCTTCGAATGGAGCTGGCAGACCCGGGATTCCGTAAGACCAAGGACCTTCCCGATTTCCTTCATGGTCAGTTCTTCGTAATAATACAGGGCAAGAACGAGCTTTTCCTTTTCGGGCAGCTGCTCGATGGCCTCTTTCAGCCTGTTCCGGATCTCCTTGCCGGACAGCATCTTGAAGGGATTGCCCTCGTCGACGTGCTGCAGCATGTCGGCGGGATTGTAGCGCTCCATATAGTCGGAGGGAAGGTCCTCCGTGCTGACGATGGAAACGAACTTCACGTCGTCCACCATCCGGTAGTACTCATCCAGGGAAACATTCAGATGTTCCGCCACATCTTCGTCCGTCGGGGGCTTGCCCAGGGTCCTCTGGAGTGTTTTGAAGGCCCCCTCCAGCCTGCTGTCCGTGCTTCTGACGGACCGGGGAACCCAGTCCCGGGCCCGCAGTTCGTCGAGAATGGCCCCCCGGATCCGGTAGGTGGCGTAGGTCTTGAACTGAACGTTCCGCTTTTCATCAAACTTCTCCACCGCGGACATGAGACCGATGATCCCGACGTTGACCAGGTCCTCCCTGTCGGAATCGCGAATCGGTATCTTGAGGGATATGCGGTCCACGATATGGCGCACCAGGGGTGCGTACTGCATCACCACTTCGTTTCGGGACGCGTTTTCCCGCGCCTTAGCCGACCGTTTGTTTCCAGAAGAAACTGACGCTTCCATTCAGGCTGCCATCGGGTTTTTCAATGTTCATTTTCCGGGCTATCCGTTCCATGCACTTCACCGCCGGGGCCTGGGGGAATGCTTCCGCCACCGCCCTCTGCTGCTTTACGGCCTTGAGTAGGTTGTCGTCCTTCACAATAAAACCTAAATATGCCACATTCAGATGAAGAAAATGTTCCGTGGCCTGGCTCAGCCGGCTGTATACGGCGAGACCTTCCGTCGCGTTTTTGACCATGTTGGCGATAAGCCGGAATTTTTTCTTTCCCTGCCTCTGATAGAGCACCTTGATGAGGGCGTACGCATCGGTCAGGGAGGTGGGCTCGGGAGAGGCCACCACGATGATCTCCTGGGCCGCCAGGTTGAAATACATCACATTTTCCGTGATGCCCGCCGCCGTGTCGATGAGCAGGTAGTCCAGTTCCATTTCCAGGCAGCTTAATTCCTCGAGGATCATGAGCTTCTGTTCCCGGTTCAGATGGCTGAGTTCCTGAATCCCCGACGACGCGGGCAGGATCATGATCCCTTCGGGCCCTTCGACCAGGGTTTCCCATAAACTGCATTCTTCCCGGAGGACATGGGAGAGGTTGTATTTCGGCGAAAGCCCGAAGATGACGTCTATGTTCGCCAGCCCCGTATCCCCGTCGAGGATGAGGACCTTTTTTTTCATCCGGGACAGCAGGCAGGCCAGGTTGGCCACGATGCTCGTCTTCCCCACGCCCCCCTTGCCGCTCGTCACCGCAATGACCCGTATGACCTGCTTCTTTGATTCCTTGCGCTGAGTTCCCTGCCAGGCGTTTTCTTTCGAGGAAGATTCCTGTTCCTTTTCCTTCATTATCCTGAGACCGGAAGCCTGATCCATGTTATCCCTTTCGACTGGAATTTTTCCTTTTATCATGATTCAACGGGCAACCGTTGCAGTTGATCGGCATCCAAGCACCAGTTCCGACAGCCAGGCGGGCGTCGTGACCTCGATATCCCGGGGAACGTTCTGCCCGTTGGCAACGTAAGATATGGATTTCCCCGTTTCCGCGGCGATGTCGTAGATGATTCCCGGACGCCGGCACTCGTCGAGTTTCGTCAGAATGACCCTGTCACCCATGTGAAGGTCCCCATAGGTTCTCGAGGCGTGGACGAAGTGATCCCGATTCGAGGTCAGGCTGAGAACGATCGACGTCTCCATGTCTTCATGCCCTTCCAGAATTTTCTTGATCTCGCCGATTCCTTGCGGATCCGCAAGGCTTTTTCCCGGTGTGTCCACGAAAATGAAATCAAAGTCAACCCATTTGTGAAGGGAGCGTTCCATGGCCTCGCGGCCGGCCGCCACCTCCAGGGGGACGCCCATGATTTTCGCATAGATCCGAAGCTGCTCCACCGCCGCCAGGCGACAGGTATCCGTCGTGATGAACGCCACCTTCTTGTGGTCCTCGCAGGCGGCGCGGGCCGCCAGTTTCGCCAGGGTCGTCGTCTTCCCCGATCCCGCGGGGCCGACCACTGCCTGGATGCGCTTTCCAGGCGGAGACTTTCCCGAAGGAGACAAATCCTTTTCGATGGCTCTTTTCAAGCGCTCGACGAGGATCCCGGGATTTTTTCTCTCCTCGGCGGAAAGATCGGCCATGGCGTTTTCCACAAGGCAAAGAGCCCGCTCCCGGGACAGGCCGTTGGCGACAAGGCGGTGAAGGAGACCGGAGGAGGGGGAGCCGTCTTTCCCGTTGCTGCCGAGAATATCCATAAACCGGCAGCAGGCTTCCCGAAGTTCCCGGATCTCGTCGTAAAGGAACCTGCTGTCGCCCCATCCCCGGACGAGACGCCTGAGATCCCCGACCTCTTTCCGCAGGCTTTCCAGGGAGGCTTCCTCCCGGGCCGCGACGCCATCGTTCCCCCTCGGCCCGAGGGCGCCCGCCGGTCCCGCAGGCGGCGCCATCGGCTGTCCGCCGTCATCCCGGGCGGCGACGACCTCATGGACGCTTTTCCTCCCCTTCGTCATGCGCCGCGTGGACAGGATGACGGCATCGGGACCGAGGTCCTTCCGAATGGCCTGAAAGGCCTCGTGCATGGTTTCCACTTCGTAACGCTTTACCTGCATGATCAGGCCTCGATGACCCCGACGGACTGAATGCCCGTTTCCCGCGTGATTTCGTTATGCGAGAGGACGGCGATGCTCGGAAGATACTTTTCCAGGATCCGTCTCACGTGAATCCTGATCCCGGGGGAACAGAGAATCACCGGGGGAATCCCCTCACTGGTGAACCGGGGCAGAAGCTTCTGAATCCCTCCCGTGAGCTTGCGGATGAATGTCGGGTCCGGGGCAATGAAGGATTCGTGCTCCGTATGCTGGATCGAGCGGTTGATCGAATCCTCCGCGTCGGGGGACAGAATCATGACGGGGATGCTGCCCTCGGCATTCTGAAACTGTTTCGTGATGGTCCGGGCCAGGGCCTGACGGACATACCCGGTGAGGACATCGACGTTTTTCGTGATGTTCACATAATCCGCAATGGTTTCCAGGATGGTCACGAGGTCCCTCACGGGGACCCGTTCCCGGAGGAGGCGCTGAAGGACCTTCTGAATCACCTGGATCGGCACGACCTTGCCCACGAGTTCCTCCACCGTCTTCGGGTAGGCGCGGGCGAGGTGGTCCATGAGCGACTGGACCTCCTGCCGTCCCAACAGCTCGTCGGCATGGGATTTCACCAGTTCCGTGAGGTGCGTCGTCACGACCGTGGCGGGATCCACGACGACATACCCCTTTGCCTGAACCTGGTCTTTCTCCCGCTCGGGAATCCACACCGCCGGAAGCCCGAAGGCCGGTTCCTTCGTTTCGATGCCCTTAACGGTCCTGTCCTCGTTCACCAGGGCCAGGTGGTATCCGGGCATGACTTCCCCCCTGGCGATGTCGACCCCCTTCAGAAGGACGACATACTCGTTGGGTTTCAGCTGAAGATTGTCGCGGATGTGAATGGAGGGCATAATGAACCCCATCTCGGCGGCCAGCTGGCGACGGAGCGCCTTGATCCGCTTCAGAAGCGCTCCCCCCTGGGCGGCGTCGACGAAGGGGATGAGGCCGTAGCCCACCTCGATGCCCATGGTGTCAAGAGGTGCGACGTATTCCGGCGTGTCCGCCGGAGGCGGCGGGGGTTCTTCCTCCACAATCTCCATCCGGCCTTTGGCGTCCTGGATGCGGAAGAGCCTGAAGGCCGCGGCGCCGGACATTGCGGAAACGAGAAGAAAAGACATCTTCGGCATGCCGGGGATCATGGCAAAGGCGAAAAGCATGAACGCCACCATGGCGAAGGCCCTGGGATGGGCGAAGAGCTGGTTTCTGACCTCGTCCCCCAGTTCCGTGGAGGCGGTCGAACGGGTCACGAGAATCCCCGAAGCCGTGGATACGATCAGGGCGGGAACCTGGGACACGAGCCCGTCGCCGACGGTGAGGAGCGTATAATTCTGGGCGGCGTCGGCAATCTCCATGCCCTGCTGCATGACGCCGACGATAAGCCCCCCGACGATGTTCACGAAAACGATGATGATGCCGGCGATGGCGTCTCCCCGGACGAACTTGCTCGCACCGTCCATGGCGCCGTAGAAGTTCGCTTCCCGTTCGATCTCGCTCCGGCGCCTTCGGGCCTCGGAATCCGTGATGAGGCCCGCGTTGAGATCGGCGTCGATGCTCATCTGCTTCCCCGGCATGGCATCCAGGGTGAACCGGGCGGCCACTTCGGCGATCCGCGTCGCCCCTTTCGTGATGACGACGAAGTTGATGAGGACCAGGACGAGAAAGACGATGAGGCCGACGAGAAAGCTCCCCCCGACGACGAAGGTCCCGAAGGCCTGGATGACCTTACCGGCGGCATCGGTGCCCTCGTTCCCGTGGAGGAGGATGAGCCGGGTGGATGCCACGTTCAGGGAAAGCCGAAGGAGGGTGACGGTGAGGAGAATGGACGGGAAAACGGAAAAATCCAGGGGTTTCAGGATGTACATGCACATGAGGAGAATCATCACGGAGAGGGTGATGTTGAAGGCCAGGAGAAGGTCCAGGACCACCGTCGGCATGGGCACCATCATGACGATGAGGATGCCGACGACGGTGACGGCCATGGCAATGCTGCTTCTTTTGGTCAGTTCGGAAAGCGTATCCCGTTCCAGTGAATTCGCGTTTGCCATTTTCTCTTACACCGTGAAAGCGTTTTCCGTTTTAAGGCTGTAGACGTAAGCGAGTATTTCAGCCACAGCCCTGTAGAGGGTTTCCGGAATCTGCCCATCTACAGGAACGGATTTATACAATAGTTGTGCCACCGGTTTGTTTTCGATCACGGGCACCTGGTGCTTGCCTGCGATCTCTTTTATTTTCAAGGCGATGAAACCGGCGCCCTTGGCGACGACCACGGGGGCGGCCATGGTGGAATCGTAACGGAGCGCCACGGCGAGATGATCGGGGTTCGTGATGACCACATCGGCCTTGGGAACGGCCGCCATCATCCGCCTTCGGGCGAAGTCCCTCTGAAGCCGGCGGATTCTTGACTTCACCAGGGGGTCTCCCTCCGTCTGCTTGAATTCGTCCTTGACCTCCTGCCGGGACATTTTCAGGTTTTTCTCATGCTCCCAGCGCTGGTAGGCGTAATCGAGAATGGCCAGGAGGACGAGGACCAGGGTCGTCGCCGCGATGATCCGGAAGGAGACCCCGGCGATGTACAGGAAAATTCCGCCGGCGCTCTCCCCGGCCAGGGGGAAGATCCCGTGAAGCTCCCGGTTGACCACGATGCAGGAGACGACCCCGACGATGCCGAGTTTCCCGATACTTTTAACGAACTCCACCAGGGCCTGTATGGAAAAAAGCCTCTGGAACCCCTTGATGGGATCGAGTTTCGAGGCCTTCGGCGCGATCGATTCCGTTGAGATCATGAAGCCCACCTGCAGGATGTTGGCCAGAACCCCGGCAACGAAGACAATGATGAAAACCAGGATGAGGACGGATAACGTCCGCCAGGCGAAATAGGTCACAATCCGCTGAAAATTCCCCTGATCGATGAGCAGGGTTCCGGGAAGGCGGAACGCCCGGACCATGATATCCATGATTTGTTCCGTCATTTCAGCGCCGTGAAAGTACAAAAGGAGGAGAACGGCCCCCAGGACGGCAACGGAAGGAATCTCCCGGCTCTTGGCGACCTGGCCTTTTTTACGGGCTTCCTCCCGGCGCTTCGGTGTGGCTTGTTCCGTCCGTTCCTGTTCGCGGTTCGTTTCGGCCATGACATCTCCACCGGAACAACTTTATGACGACTTCGTCAAAAAACCGTCTCCGGTTCGTTCTGAATCAGGGAACCATCCACTGGAAGGCCCCCCGGAGGAACCCGGGAAAATGAAGAAAATGGGACTCCAGGGATCGGAAGACAAACGGCGCCGTAAGACCCAGGAAGAGGAACCCGATGGCGATCTGGAGGGGAAAACCGACAATGAAGACATTGATCTGCGGCACCGTCCGGGCCACGAGGCCCAGGGCCACATGGGTGAACACGAGAACGGCGATGACCGGTGCGCTCAGCTTGACGGCGATGATAAAAATCTCTTTCGACGTCTGGATGAGGAATTCCATGAGGGAACCGGTCAGGCCGAAGGCCAGGGGCGGAACCGCATGGAAACTTTCCGTCATGGCCATAAGAAGTCCGTGGTGGCCGTCTATGGCAAGAAACAGGAGAACGGCCATGTAGTAATGCAACTGGGCGATGATAGAAACCTGGATGCTGAAAACCGGATCGATGACATTGACGATGGCGAATCCCATCTGAAAACCGATCATTTCACCGGCGAACTGAATCCCCGTGAAAAAGAACCGGATCATCATTCCCATGACGAACCCGATCAGAACCTCGCCGATCAGTCCCAGGAAAAGAGGGAAAAACCCCGGCGCCTCCACGGGAACGAGCACGCCTTTCAGAAAAGGATAGATGAGAAAAGACAGAAGAAGGGCCAGAACCCCCTTGAGCGGCGCGGGCACGACCCGGTCCCCCAAAATGGGGAGAAAGGAAATCATGGCCGCCGTGCGGAAAAACACGAAGAGGAAACCGACAAGATCCTGTTCGGCCACGATGGAAAGGTTCATGGAAGGCAACGCCTCGCCGGGATTTCAGTTGATCCAGAGCGGCATGTCCCGGATCAGTTTTTCCGTGAACGTCACGAGAAGGTTCATCATCCAGGGGATGGCCAGGATCAGGGTAATAAAGACGGCGATTATTTTCGGAACAAAGACAAGGGTCATCTCCTGCACCTGGGTTACCGCCTGAAAAAGGCTGACAAGAAACCCGACGGCCAGTCCCACAAGGAGGGCCGGCGCCGAGATCAGGAGGGTCAGCTTGACCGTTTCCGCCATGATTCCTATGACAAAGTCCGCTGTCATCTCTCACATGTCCTTTCAATCGTCATGCCGTCGTCAATTGAAACTTCTCACCAGCGACCCCACGATGAGGTTCCAGCCGTCCACAAGAACAAATAGAAGCAGCTTGAAAGGCAGGCTCATCATGATGGGAGGGAGCATGAGCATCCCCATGGACAAAAGGACGCTCGAAACCACCATGTCGATGATGAAAAAGGGAAGATAAATCATGAATCCGATCTGAAAGGCCGTTTTCAGTTCACTGATGATGAAGGCCGGCACGAGCACCATGAGAGACACGTCCCCGGAATTTTCCGGAGCCTTCTCTTGCTTCGATATTCTGTAAAAAAGGGCCAGGTCCTTCTCCCGGGTCTGCCGGAGGAGGAACGCCTTGATGGGAGTCGTCCCCTTCTGAAAGGCTTCCTCCCATCCGATTTTCTCCTCATAGTAAGGGGCCAGGGCTTCGCGGTGTATGTTCTGCCACACCGGCGTCATGATAAAGAAGGTGAGAAAGAGAGCCAGTCCGATGACGATCTGGTTGGGGGGCATCTGCTGGGTTCCCAGGGCATGGCGCAGCAGGGAAAGCACGACGGCGAGCCGGACGAACGACGTCATCATGAGAAGAATGGCCGGCGCCAGGGAAAGAACCGTGAGGACGAAGAGAAGATGGATCACCGTCGTCAGGCGGTCGGGCTGGTCCGCTCCCCCGTCGAGGCTGACCGTCAGCCCCGGAAGCGAGAAGGTCTCCGCTTCGCCGGGACAGGGGCCCAGAAACAGAAGCAGGACGACGAGGGCGGCGAGGATCGGCAGAACCCTGTTTTTTTTCATTGCGTCGGTTCCTGCCGTCCTTCTTCCGGCGGAGGGGGTATCCCTTCTGAAAGAGGACGGCGATCCTGGAAGAACTGCCCCAGGAGAGCCGGAAAAAGGGTCTGGCTCTCCGGCAGGTTCTTTATCTGCGCTTTCGCCGAAGGATCGGAAATCGTCGAAAGGCGGGTCATCCGCCCTCCCGACAGGCCGACGAGGACGAGTTCCCCGAGGACGTCGATCAGAATGAGGCTGGCCTTGTGGGACAGGTGCTTCGTGGCCAAGATCTGGATGGGGTCTCCGTTCTGGTTCACCAGGGAGGCCCGCCCGCGGAGTTTTTTCACGACCCACAGCCCCCCCATCATCATGGCCAGAATCAGGGACAGCACGGCGAGCATTTTCACAAAGGATGCGAAATAGCTGACAGAATCCATAACGTCCTGCCGGAAGAAGGTTAACGAAGCTTGCTGATTCTCTCGGCCGGGGAAATGATGTCCGTCAGCCGGATCCCGAATTTCTCGTTGACGACGACCACTTCACCCCGGGCGATGAGCCGCTGGTTGATGTAGATGTCCATGGGTTCGCCGGCCAGTTTCGTCAGTTCGACCACCGAGCCCTGGCCGAGCTGGAGAAGCTCGCTGATGAGCATCCGCGTTCTCCCGAGTTCCACATTCACCGTCAGCGGGATATCTAGAATGAAATCGATGTCGAGAGACGATTTGGACGGCCCTTCCTTCTTCAATTCCTGAAACTGCATCTCCTGGGCTTCCAGTTTCGGCTCCTTGGTTTTCGACTGTTCCAGTTCCTCCTGAACGTCGTCCCAGTTCAGATTCTCGCCGTCGCCGCCGGCCACCGCCTTGGGACCCGCCGTATCCCCCATCTGACTCATGAGCCGGTCAATCTCATTCTGTTCCATCGGCAAACACCTCTTTATCCTTCAAAATTTCAGCGATTCTTACAGCCTGGCTTCCCTTGTACAGCCCCGGGGAAGCAAGAAACTTGGAAATTCCTTCGACAAAAACATTAAGGGGCTCCGTGGCATACTGGTCGAGGAGAATGACGTCGCCCTTTCTGAGCTGCAGGACATCCGTCGTGGCGATCCGGGCCCGGCCGAGTTCGACGGCCACCTCGACCCGGGACTGGACAAGGCTCTTCTTGAAGCGTTCCATCCACGCCCTGTCCACCTCCAGTTGTTCGCTCTGAAATCCCGCCGCCAGTTTTTCCCGGATGGGCTCGAGGGTCGCATAGGGGAGGCACAGGGCCAGGATTCCCGTCGTGTACTCGATTTCAATCTCGAAATTGATGAGAACGATAACGTCCGTCGGGGGGACAATGTGGACGAACTGGGGATTCACCTCGGACCGCTGATAGGAAACCGTCAGATCGATCAGGGATTTCCAGGCCTTTTCAAGATCCATCAGGGCGGACAGGACAATCCTCTTGATCACGCTGTTTTCGATGGCCGTGAATTCCCGCCCCTCGACCTTGTAGTTGTCCTTGCCCAACCCGCCGAAAAGGATGTCGATCAGCGTGAAGATGAGCCTGGGTTCAAGGACGATCAGGGCGCTTCCCCGCATGGGATCCATCCGGAAGAGATGGAGGCTCGTGGGAACGGGCAGGGTTTTCAGAAATTCCCCGAACTTGATCATGTCCACGGAGAGAGCCGACACGCTGACCATTTTTCTGAGCAGCGAGGAGAGGGTGGTCCGGAGCATGCGGGCAAACTTCTCGTTGGCCATCTCCAGGGTGGGCATCCGGCCCCGGATGATCCGGTCCTGGCTGGTGAGATCGTAGGAGACGACCTCCGACGGGTCGAGGTCCTGCTCGACCTCTGTCTCGATCTCTCCCCCGGAGATCCCCCTCAACAACGCATCGACTTCTTCCTGAGTCAATATATGAGACATGGCACCCCTTCCTGAGGTAAAGGATCTTTCAGTTACTGAATGACAAGCTCGGTGAAGTACACCTTTAGGACCTCACCGGAGGAAAGAAACCGGTTGATGCGCATGGTTATTTCATCACGCAGTCTCTGTTTGGCACTGATGCCCATGATATCGTTGTAGGATTTCGCGGAAAGAAGGTCGAGCACCGAATCCCGGAGCTTGGGCGTCAGCTGGTCCAGTTCCGCGACACAGTCCGTGCCGGACACCTCGAGCTGCATGACCAGCTTCAGGTACCTTTCGCCGTTGTTGTCCGTGAGGTTCACGATGAAGGGCTCCATGGGCCACAGCTGTCCAATGGCGGGTTTCGCTGTCGAGGCGGCTTCATTACCCCCCGTCTTCTTCATAAAGAAATAATAGCCCCCGGCCCCGCCGCCGACGATCCCGGCGGCAACGACGGCGATGATGATCCACTTCCACAGGGAGCCTTTTTTTTTCGGCGTCCCCTCGGGCACTGCAGCCTGTTCCGTTTTTTCTTCTCTCGCCATGTCAGCCCCTTTCTTTCGTCGACAGGGAAGGCCTCCCCGTTCGTCAACTTTCTTTCCTCAATGGTTTTTGTGCCTCCTTGGAGCAAAGTTCATACCACGGCCGGTCAAATAGAATAATAATGCCTGATATCATAATTTTAATAAACACTTACACCCGGGAGGAAAGGGCTGTCGCCAAAAACAGGGAAGGAGGAGGGATAAATTCGACAATAAATTGACGGGATAAAAAAAGGCGGGCTGACGGCCTATTCCGGTCGCCAGCCCGCATCCAGGAGGTTACCGCTTGATATTCATGAGCTCTGAGAGCAGGGTGTCCTGGGTGGTGATCACCCGGGCGCTCGCCTGGTAGGCCTTCTGCGCCGTGATCATGTTGATGAACTCCGTTGCAATATCGGTGTTGGACATTTCCAGGCTGTTCGCCGTCAGTTCCCCCATACCGGAAGCGCCGGGGATGTTCTTGATCGCCGGGCCCGAGGTGACTGTCTCGGCGAAAAGATTGGAGCCCATTCGCCTGAGGCCCGAGGTGTCGTTGAAATCGGCGAGAACGAGCTGCGCGAGGGAGGACGTCTGGCCGTTGGTGAAAAAGCCCGTGATCGTCCCGTCCGATTCGATGGAGAGGCTCTTCAGGAGCCCCGACGCGTATCCGTCGTTGGACAGGGATTTGATGACGGAGGAACTGGCATAATTGGTGATGGACAGGGCCTCGGAACCGACGAGGTCCCAGGTGACGACGTTCCCGTTACCGATGGTGCCGCCGTTGCTCAGGGCGGCGAAGGTGATGGACAGGTCCGCCGGGTCGACCTCCGACTGGGTAATGGAAAAGGTGAGGGTGCCGTCCGCCCACGTCACACCGGCATCGGGCGTGAAGGTGATGTCCGCCCCCCCTCCGCCGTCCAGATCGATGGAAACGGCGTTGGCGTCTCCCGCCACGGTGGCCTCGGTATACACGTCGGCGTTCGTGATGGTCCACGTCGCTGTGGCGGAATCGTAGGTCAGCTCCATCGGGGTGGCCGTGCTTCGATAGAGCTGGCCCGGGTTTTCAACCGCCAGGACACTGTTTCCCACCCCCATGGTGTCCAGGGCGGCATCGGACCGGTAGATTTTTTCGAGGTTCCCGTCGGAATCGAACTTCATGCCTGAATAGGACTGGTTCGCCGCGTTCACCCCGTCGAGGGCCACCTGGAACCCCCAGTAACCGCTGACCCCGGCGCCCGTACCGCCCGTCTTCTGGAAGGTGATCCCGAGGCTGTGGTCCGCCCCGAGGGAATCGTAGACCGACTGGGTGGTCGTGTAAGTGCCCCCCGCCGCCGTCTCGGCATTCAGATTGACGCCCACGGAAAACTCTGAAGTCACATTGGGCGTGGACTGGACGTCATTCAGGCTGATGTCGGCGATGTTGTTCGTCATGGGCCCATAGAAATTGTATCCCTGGACACGGTAGCCGTTGGTGTCCACCAGGTAACCCTCCTTGTCGAGGTGGAAGGCCCCCGCCCGGGTGTAATAGGTGGCGCCGTCCAGATCGTTGACCATGAAAAACCCGTCCCCGTCGATGGAAACGTCGGTGGCGTTCCCCGTCGTCTCGAAGGATCCAGACCCGTACTGGGTCGCCACGTCCGTCACCGTCACGCCTCGGCCGACCTGCATGGATCCCGACGCCCCGCCGGATATGCTCTGGCTCAGGACGTCGGCGAAGTAGATCTTACCCGCCTTGTAGCCGATGGTGTTGACGTTGGCGATGTTGTTGGCGATGACGTCCATCTGCTTCGATGTGGCGTTCAAGCCGGTGATTCCCGCCCATAATGCGTTGCCCATGGTATCTTACCTCCTCAATGGTAATTTTTTTGTTTGATTGACCCCGGCAAAGTCCCCCCACCTTACCCGTCGCCATCCTCTTGGGGCCGGCCGACAGCCAGGACGGCATCATAACGGACATCCAGACCCGCCACGGTGTAATGGGGAATGCCGCTCTTCCAGGTGACGGCGGTGACCGTGCCCTGCAGGACCGACTGGGCCGACACGGGATTGCCTTCCTCGTCCAGGCCCGACACTTCAAATTCATAGGTCCCCGGGGGGATCCCGGAGGACTCCCAGGAGACGGTCTGTATCCCTTCGTCGTAACAGCCCAGATCCATGGTGTCGACGAGCGCCCCGTTCTCGTCATAGATGCGGACCGTCCCCGTCTGAATCGGCCCGTTCAGGCTGAAGGAAACGTCCGTCGAATCCCCTTCCACCTCGAGCCGGTTCGTCTGGACGGTCGCTTCCATGCCCACGGCATTGATCACTTCCTGGTTCATCAGGGAAATCAGGTCGGAGCGGACATAATCAATCTGGGTGTTCAGGTTTGTCAGTTGCTCCAGGCTGGAAAACTGGGCCAGCTGGACGGCGAATTCCGTCCCGTCCATGGGGTCAAGGGGATTCTGGTTCTTGAGCTGAGCAAGGAGCATTTTCAAAAAGTCGTCCTTTCCCAAGGCGCTCATCTGGCTTTGTGCCGACGATGTGGTGTAACGCGTTGTTTCCTGAACCGTAAGCATGTCGACCTCCCTCGATGCTCAATTTTTATGCAAAGATGCTGATTCCCTCTGGACGGCTTTCACCGTTTGAAACCGCCTTCTCGGGTTCCGCCACCGGGTCGGAATGTTCGCCCGATCCGCCAAAGGCGCCCTGCCGGTCGAACCCGCCATTCTCTCTGAAAAATGAAAAAGCGGACCCGCCCTCGTCTCCCGCCGAGAGAGCCCCCTGCCACAGAATCTGGAGGTTGTCCGCCTTGAAGCCCTGCTCGTGGAGGGCCGACCGCAGGTCCTCCAGGCCGATCTTAAGCGCCTGGTGCGCCTCAAAGCTGTCAGCCCTGATGATCGTCTCCACGAATCGGTCCCGCACCCGGACATCCATGGTCAGCGTCCCCAGGGAAGGGGGTTCCAGGGACAGGGTCACCCTTCCCGAATTCTTGCCGAGGGTCTGCCTCATTTCGAGGATCCGCGCCGCCATTTCCTGTCCGTTCACCGGCAGGGTCGGCGAGGCCTCCGCTTTCCCCGGGGCCAGTCCCGGCGGGACTTCCACTCTCAGGGCCGACCCTTCCTGTGTCGCCCCCTGGATACGGGCCCGCCGGGCGGGCTCGACCCCCTCGCCGTCCTTCGGGACATCGGAGGGCGGATACGTGACGGCGTTGGTCCCGCTCTCCCGGACGGGGACCGTAGCGCTTTTTTTCGGTTCCGCTCCGCCCGGGCCGGAACCGTCCGACAGGGAGCCCTCCGCCGCCCGTGTCGATTCGACGGATCGACCGGACCCCGTAACTCCCGAGGCTGTTTCTTTCTCCAGAGGGGAAAAGTCCCCCGTCATGGAAAGAGGCCTCTTTACCTGGGGCGAATCGGTGCCGGAACCGCCGAAAGGCCGCTCCGTCAAGACTCCCTTCCCCGCCTGGGCCTCAGGTTCTCCCGCCGGAAGCCCCGCCTGCGCCGTCACGGATTTCGCAACGGCGTCATTTGTCCGGCCCGCTGGCGCCCCGCCCTCAAAGAGCCGCTTCAGGCTTCCGGTAAGATCCTGCGCCTTTTCTTCCCCAGCCACTCCAGACAGGGCGGAATCGGTTTCCCCCGGTCCCGCGGCGTTTCCCCCGATCTGCCGAAATACGCTCGGGAAGACGGATCCATCCTTCACGTTCTGTCCGGCGGCAAGCGGACGGCCGGCTGTAAACAGGCCGCCGGAATCCAAGAGAAAGGGATTTACCGTCCTGCCCGCGGCCGTTTCCTTCACCGATACGCCCCAACCGCGCATACAAAGGTCTTTCTCCGCCTCTCCGCCCGCTGCTGGCAGGCTGCCGGAGGCCTTCGGATCGGCGGATTCCGATGTAAAAGGCTTAAACGTTTTCTCTCCCGCCGCGCCCTGTGCCGTCAGCCCCCGGAAGGGGTTCCCGCCCTCCTCGTCCGGGGCTGTAGGCTGAAACGGGGCGGCGGTCGGATCGGTTTTAACGGAGACGTTCGGTTCCGCCGGAACCATTTTCCGGGGCCCTCAACCGCCCTCGACCTTACAGGACGCCACGGTCCCGACAACCGCTTCGGGCTCAACCGTCGTCGGCCATCGTGACATCCCCGCCGTTATTCCCTTCCCCTCACGGGACGGGCAGTTCTCCCCGGTGCCGTCCTCGCGAGAGAAAGGCGATTTTCCTGAAATAGAAACGCCGGCGGATCGGGAAGTGGAAGACAACGGGTCTCCCGCCGTCTTCTTCGAGACCCCTGGTTCATGGTTCATGAGAAGACTGAAAAGGGCGAGAAACGAACTGCCGCCGAAGGCCAGGGCGGATTTTGTGGTTTTCGATTTTCCCGACGCGGCCTGCCCGCCCATGTCCGTATCCGGACAGACGGCCTGTCCCGCCGGGGAAACCATTCCGAAATTTCCGTTCATCAGGGGCTCCTTTCAAGCCGGTGAATCTTGTTCGTTATTTCCTTGAGCAAGGGCCGTGCCATCAGCAATAATACATTTATTACAATATGTTACTGTGTTACAGAGGGCCGGGATTCACAAAAATCCGGAATTTCTTTCCCGAATTCCGGGAACCCGTGAAAAAAATACCCGTCCGGGAGAACGGGCCGGCAAAACACCGGCCGTAAAACGCCCCGGCCGGCGCCGGTATGGGGCGTCCCTCGAAAGGAGTGGACCCTTTTTAAAAAGGGGGAACGGCGGGAAAGACGAAGACGCCGGCGGGAAGGCGCTTCCCGCCGGCCCGATGAAATGACATATCCTGAATCAGTTGACGGCGGCGTTCATCGTACGGCTGATCTCCCGGGTGATATCCACGGCCTTCTGGGGGCTCAGGTATCCCCAGATCGCCCCGGCCTTGTCCCGTTTCATGTTCATCGTGATGATGGCCGCCGTTTTCGTATCGAGTTTCTCGAGCATGACACCGGCCTTGGCGGGCGGGGTCGTTTCGAACACTTTCGCCAGATCCTTGTAACGGCTGTTGTCCTCTTCCGTCACTTTCAGAATCCGTTCATCGAGCCTTTTCTCCAGGAGGGACAGCTGCTCCATTCTCAGGGTCAGTTCCTCCTTCAGGGCCGCCAGGTTCTTCTCCTCTTCCTTCAGGGCCGATTCCCGGAGATCAAGCGCTTTCTGTTTATCCTGGAGAGACTGATACAGGGTCCGTTCCGCCCTCCAGGGATCCTCGACAACATCCCGGACAGGAAGGGCCCCGGGGGCCGGAGGCGGCTCGGCCAGGGCCGATTTCACAAACCCGGCCGTGCCTTCGGACGTTTCGCCCCCTGTGAAAAAAAGCCCGGCGGCGGTCAGTTTGAACATCAGTGTCAGCATTAAAACAATTCGAATGAATTGAAATTTTCTTTTCATGGTTCCCTCATTCGAAAACGGGTGACGCCGAATTCATCGAGCTGGTTGTTTTCCTGCTTCTCTTCGGACGCTTGAAATTCCCCGAAATGCCTTTCTCTCAGCTTCTCCATGACCTTTCTTTGCCTCATGGCCTCCACCAGTTCCTTCCTCTTTTCCTCCAGGTCGCTCCGCATCTTCGAAATGATGCCTTCTTCCTGCGTTTCCCGCTCCCTGAGAGAAAGGATATAAGCGGAAAGGCAGGAAACATCGGAAGGCGACACCTTGATCCGGTCCATGGCCCGCAGCGTCTCCATTTGACGGGATCTTTCCGCCCGGAGGCTTTCCAGGCCGGCGATTCGTTCTTCGAGAAGCTCCCTCTGCCCGGAAAATTCGGAATGGCGTTTTTCTTCCACCGTTTTTCGATAGTCCAGAACGGATTGAAACCGGAATTGAAACATCGTTCCTCTTCTACTTCAGAAGTTCCTTCATCAACGCTTTCGATTCCTGCAGGGTCACGCTTTCATCCATTCCCTGCTTCATATAGCCGTTCACCCGGTCGATCATCCGGATGGCCCGGTCGATCTCGGGACTGCTCCCGTTCACGTAGGCACCGATGTGAATGAGGTCCTGGGCCTTCCGATAGGTGGCGACGATACGGATCATCTCACTGGCAAGCCGGCTGTGCTCCTCATCGACGATATCCACCATGACCCGGCTGATACTTCCTAAAATATCGATAGCCGGGTAATGGTTCCGGTTCGCCAGTTCGCGGGAGAGAACGACGTGTCCGTCTAAAATGGATCTTGCCGTGTCTGATATGGGCTCGTTCAGGTCATCTCCCTCGACGAGAACGGTGTATATTCCCGTGATGCTTCCCGATCCTTCTAGGCTGCCGGACCTTTCCAGAAGCTTCGGCAGAACGCTGAAAACGGAGGGCGTGTATCCCTTGGTCGCCGGAGGTTCCCCGACGGAAAGCCCGATTTCCCGCTGGGCCATGGCGAAGCGCGTCAGCGAGTCGATCATGAGAAGAACATTCTTCCCCTGGTCCCTGTAATATTCGGCGATCGTCGTCGCCACGTGGGCGGCCCGCATCCGGATGAGCGGGTGGGTGTCCGAAGGCGCCACGACGACCACGGACCGGGACAGCCCCTCCTCACCCAGGTTCTTTTCGAGAAATTCACGGACTTCCCTCCCACGCTCACCGATGAGACCGATGACGTTCACATCGGCATCGGTGTTCCGGGCGATCATTCCCAAAAGAACGCTTTTGCCCACGCCGGAACCGGCGAAGATCCCCATTCTCTGTCCTCTGCCGCAGGTGAACAACCCGTTCATGACGCGGATGCCGAGGTCAAGGGGTTCGCGGATCCGGCCCCTGGCAAGAGGATTGATTGGATCGGCATAGATGGGATAGGCCTCTTTGCAGGAAACGGGGCCCTTCTGATCGATGGGGTTTCCGAGGCCGTCGATGACCCGGCCCAAAAGGCCCGGTCCCACGGAAACGCTGGCCATCTTCCCGACGCACCGGATCCGGGAACCCGGTCCCAGACCCTGGGTCGTCTCCAGAGGCATGAGCAGGATCCTGCCGCTCCGAAAACCGACGATTTCAGCCACCAGGCTTTTCCTGCCGCCGTTCGGATACAAAAGACAGACTTCGCCGATGGAGGAAGCCGGACCGTATCCCTCTACCACGAGACCGACGATTTCAGACACCTTTCCATAGGTCTGCACGGGGTTGACCCGGTCGACAAGGGCGACATACCGGGACAGATCGATGCTTTTTCTGCCGGGTGAAAGGAACGGTTCCATGGCCATACACTACAAACGCCTCTTTGGTTCCGGCTATCTCCGGGGCTCACCGGGGCCGGGATCTTCCCGGAAGGCCTCCCGCAGGGCCGACAGCTGTTCGCCGACCCGGGCGTCGATTATGCTGAAACCCGTATCGACGACAACACCGCCCACTTCCATTTTCGGATCCGTCTCGAAACGGATATTCCCGATATTCTTTATTTCCTTCAGGATCCGGCCCTCGTTTTCCTGAATGAACAGGTAATCCACGGGGCTGAGCACGACCTTCACGCCGTCGAGGACATTGAGATCCTTCAGGATATCCCGGAGAACCCCGGCGACGAGGCTCGGATCTTTCCTTACTTCCTGATGGATGATCTTGGAGGCCAGGGCGAGGGACAGGTCGACGATGTCCCTTTCCGAGTCACGCACGACCTCCTCTTTTCTTTTCTTCAATTCCTCGATGAGGCTTTTCATGGTGTCCATGATATGCCTGAACTTCTTTTCCTGCTGGGCTTTTCCCTCCCGCAGCCCTTCGGCATGCCCCCGTGCGTAGGCTTCCTTTTCAACCTTTCTGGTTCGTTCCTCATACCGGCCCTGGAGGGCGGAAAGATCCGGGGCGGCGGCCTTCGTCCCGTCACCTTGCCCTTCCCGTCCGCCCGACACTCCCGGACCGCCTTGCCGCAGATCCCGGAGAGACTCCCGGACGAACGTCACCCTGTCCGATTTTATGACACTTTTAGACAAAGGCGTCCTCATCACTGCCCCGAAGCATGAAAATCCGGCCTTCCGCCTCGAGTTTTTTCACCGTTTCGAGAACATTCCGCTGGCTCGTTTCGACCTCGGACAGGCGAACGGGGGGCATCATCTCCAGTTCTTCCTTCAGCATCTCCGCACCGCGCTTGGACATGTTCCGATAAAATTTCTGCCGCATCCCATCGTCCACCACCTTCAGGGCCTTCGCTAGATCCTCGCTGGAAATTTCACGGAGAAGTTCCTGGAGGCTCCGGTCATCGAGTTTGAGGACATCGTCGAAGGTGAACATGAGCGCCCGGATCTGGGTGGCCAGTTCGGGGTCCGCTTCCTCGAGACCGTTCATGACGGCCATTTCACTGGACCGGTTCATGCAGTTGAGGATTTCGGCGATGGTCTTGATCCCGCCGATCTTCTGATCGGCGATCTTTCCGACAACGATTTCCTTTTCCAGGGTTTTGGAGATCTCTTCGATGAACTCGTTGGGCACGCTCTGCAACGTGGCCATCCTCCGGGCGATTTCCCGCTGCATCTCCACGGAGAAGTTTTCCAGGACTTCCGCCGACTGCTCCGGTTTGAGATGGGCCAGGATCAGGGCGATCGTCTGGGGATGCTCCATCCTTGTGAAATCCATAATCATCTTGGGATCGAAATCCCTGAGCTTCTCTAAAATGGGATTGTGGGTCATTCTCCCGCTTTCCAGGTCGGCCAGGATGTCCTGGGCTTCCTTGTCTCCCAGGGCCTTCTGGACAATTTTCCTGGAAGCGTCGTCGCCCACCAGGATGGACTCCCCTTTCTCCCGGGCGATCACGCAGAATTCCTTTGCCACGTTCTTGAGCGTGTCGGCCTCGATATCCGTTATCCGGGACATGTGCTTGCCGATCCGCCGGATTTCCGACGGCCGGAGATTCTTCATCACCTCCGCCGCCTTTTCCTCGCCTAAGGACAGAAGAAGAACGGCCGCTTTTTCCTCGTTTGTCATATCAGCCCCCGATGTGGCCTTCCGATGGGATCTTAATGGTCATCGCAGCCAGTTTCTCAGCAGCTCTGCAAACTTTTTCGGATCCTCGCCGGCAAGCTGTCTGGCGAGATGGATGTCCGTTACTTCCCCGCCCGCCGGTCCGGCCAGGAGGGAGGGCCCCGCGGCGAGCCGGGGAACGGGACCGCCCGCTGCCAGCGCTTCAACTTCCCTGGCCGGCCGTCTCTCGGCGCTTTCCAAGAGACTTCGGACGATGGGCCGGACAACGAAAAGGAAGGCGAATACGAAAAGAGCGAGGATCATGACGTACTTCAACAGGGGCAGGAGGGTCGAAAGGAGGGTTTCCCAGAAAGTGTTCGTCTCCAGCCCGTCATGCGCCAGTTCCTTGCGAAAGGGCATGCACGTCATGACCACCTGATCGCCCCGGCCGGCGACAAACCCGGCGGACTTTCGGACGAGGTCCTCGAGGGAATCGAGTTCCTTCTTCGGCCTTTGCTGAAAAACATCCTTTCCGCTCTGATCCTTCTCGTAGATCCCGTCGACGGCGACGGCAATGGACAGGCGCCGGATGTCTCCCGTGGGCAGCACCGTTTTGCTCAGGACCTTGTTGATCTCGTAATTGATGATCTCGTCGGACCGTTCCCGGCCTTCCCCGTTCATCCCCCCTTCGGGGTTTTCCCCCGCGACCTGGGGCGTGGGGGTTTTTTCCGATTGCCGCTGGACGCTCCGGATGACCTGCGAATCGGGGTCGAAGATTTCTTCTGTTTTTTCCATGAGGCTGAAATCGATCTCAGCAGAAACCCGAACCACCGATTTCCCCTGTCCGAGGACCCGTTCAAGCATCGTCTGGATCCGGTTCGACAGGTCGGTCTCAAGCCGGGCCTGGTACTCCATCTGCGAACTGACCGCCTTCCCCGGGCCGCTGTCGTTTGTGTACCGGGAAAGGATATTTCCTGCGTTGTCCACGATCATGACGTTTTCAGGAAGCATCCCTTCCACGCTGTTCGCGACGAGATGGACGATTCCGTCCACCTGGGCGTCCGACAGCTTTCTCCCCGGTTTCAGGCGCACCGTGACAGAGGCGGAAGGCGATGTCTTTTCCGTGAGGAATACGGACTCCTTGGGCAGGGCGATGTGGACACGGCTGTAATCGACGATATCGAGACCGTTGATGGTTCTCGACAGTTCCCCCTGGAGGGCTCTGCGGTAATTCAGTTCCTGTTCGAACTCCGTCGCCCCGAAAGATTTCTTGTCGAAGATTTCAAATCCGGAACCGCCGCCCCGGGGGATTCCCGATGCGGCAAGTTCTACCCTCAGTTCGGAAATTTTTTCTTCCGGAACGAGGATGGAATCCCCCGAGCCGGAAAGCTTGTAAGAGATCTTGAGGTCTTTCAGGCGGTTGATGATCGTCGAGGCGTCCTGATGGGTAAGGCCGGAAAAAAGAGGCCTGTAGTTGATCTGGCTGGTCATGTAGACCATGAGGACAAGAAGAAAGAGGGTCAGCATCCCCGCGACGGCCACGGAGATTTTCCGCGCCGCGGTGAGGGCGTCAAACCCCTTCCACAGCCGGTTCATGAATTCCCAGATTCCGTTCATCCCTTTTCCCTTCCTTCAGTAAAGCTGAATCTTAAACCTGCAGCCTCATGATTTCCTGGTAGGCCTCCAGGATCTTGTTTCGCACCTGCATCATGACCTTGAAGGAGATATCCGCCTTTTCCAGGGCGATCATGGCTTCATGGATGCTTCCCGTGTTCTGCAGCTGCACTTTTTCAATGGCCTGGTCCGCATCGACCTGAAGTTTGCTGATGTCCTGAATCATGTTTTGAAGAACATCCTGGAACTGCCCCGGTCCCCCTTTGGACGGTTCGGGACTTTTCGAGGGGGATATCCCCGGCGGGATGAGATCATTTCTGACAACGAAATCCGTCATGGAAGCTTCCTCCGTGTTTCCCGGGAAATCTTATTTTCCAATCTCCAGGGCCTTAAGCGCCATACTTTTGACGGCATCGAAAGCTGAAACGCAGGCTTCATAAGAGCGGTTCGCGCCGATAATTTCCGTCATTTCCGTGACCACATTGACGTTCGGCATCGTCACGAGGCCGCCCGCGTCCGCATCGGGATGGGACGGATCGAAGACGGTCTTGAACCCCCCCTCGACGTTATCGATTTTTTGGAGTTTCACCTCCCTCAGAACATCCCCGAAGGAATCGTTCAAGGAGCCTTCCACGGGCCGGGATGAGAAGACCGCGATTTTCCTCTGATAGGGGCCGCCCTCGGGGCTTCTCGTCGTCTGGGCGTTGGCGAGATTGCTCGTGATGATCTCCATGCGCACCCGCTGCGCCTTCAGGCCCGAACCGCAGATCTGAAACAGGTTGTGAAAGTCCACGTTATATCACCTCTCTGAGCAGGCTGTTGATGATGCGGAATTTTCTTCCCAGCATTTCCACCCCCGCGTTGTAGTGGAGCTGATTTTCCGAAAGGTTCATCATTTCCTCGTCTAAAATGACCTTACGGCCCGTCGTGACGACTCTCAACGCATCCTCCGAAAGCCCCATCCAGCCTGAGATCAGGTGACGGGGGTCGGTTCGATTCAGTGGAAGGGAGGAACCGCTGGCGGAAGCGTTCTCCAGCTGCCGGGCGAAAACGAGGTCCCGGGGTTCGTAATTCTCGGAATCCATGTTCGCCACGTTCGATGTGAGAATTTTTTGCCGCTCCGAACGGTAGTCGAGCATGAACTCTATGGCGTCAAAGGTCTTGTCGAAAAGCGTGTTCACCGGAAAGGGGCCTCCTTGTTTCGCTTATTATCTGCAATCCCCATACCACGGGTTCACAGGGGTTTCAGGGCCTTCAGTCCTTCATCATCTCTTCACTCAGGCACCCGTATTCATGGAGCTTGTTCCGGATGGTGCGAACGCTGATGCCCAAGAGCTTGGAGGCCCGGGTCTTGTTCCCGTTCGACCGGTTTAGGGCTTCGAAGATGAGGGCTTTCTCCATCTCTCCGATCGTGGGAATCGCCTCGTCGCCGGCCCTGTCCGTCCCCGGGGAAACCGGGGCCTCATCCGTCTTCATTTCCCCCTCGCGCCTCTCGAAATAGAAATGTTCCGGGAGGAGAATGTCGCCGTCACATACGAGGACGGCCCGTTCGACGGCATTTTCCAGTTCCCGGACATTCCCGGGCCAGGGATAACTTTGCAGCGCTTCTTCCGCCGCCCGGGACAGCCCGGCGGGAGGACGTTCGTTTATCTGGCTGTATTTCCTGATGAACTGCCCGGCCAGGAGAAGGACATCCCCGGGGCGATTTCGAAGGGGCGGGATCGTCACGGGAATGACCCTCAGCCGGTAATACAGATCCTCCCGGAATTTTTTCTCGTCCACCAGTTTCTTCAAATCCGTGTTCGTCGTCGCGATGATGCGCACATCCACGGGAACGGGAAACCGGCCGCCGAGACGGTCCACTTCCGACTCCTGAATCACCCGGAGGAGTTTCGCCTGAAGCAGCATGTCCATCTCGCTCACCTCATCGAGGAGGAGGGTCCCGCCGTCGGCCAGTTCGAATTTTCCCGGTTTCTTATGCACCGCCCCCGTAAAAGCCCCCTTTTCATAACCGAACATTTCACTCTCCAGGAGATTCCCGGGAATGGCGGCACAGTTCACCGCGACAAAGGGTTTGTTTCTACGGGTGCTGTTCCGGTAGACGAACCGGGCAAAAAGTTCCTTGCCCGTGCCGGTCTCCCCGTGGAGAAGAACGGTCGACCTGCTCTTCGCCACGCTTTTCAAAAGCGTCAGGATCCGGTGAATTCCGGGATCCCCGGAGATGATCTCACCCGTGTCCGCGGTATCGGGCCGTCCGTTTTCCCTAGGCGCGGGGGGTTCCTTCACGTCGGCGAGAACGTTTCTCACGACAAACTCAAGGTCGTCGAGGGAAAAGGGTTTCATGAGGAAGTCCGAGGCCCCTTCCTTCATCGCTTCCACGGCCGTGTTCACCGTTCCATAGGCCGTGATTACAATGACCGGCGTATCGGGTGAACGTTTTTTGACGCCCCGGAGCACTTCCATGCCGCTTGTTTTCGGCATGCGCATGTCCGTGATCACGGCCTCGTAAGAACCCCCGTCGGAAAACATATCGAGGGCCTCCGACCCGTTTTCCGCCACGGTCACTTCGTAACCGCACCGTTCCAGGGACTCGGAAAGAGCCATCTGCATGCTCGAATCATCATCGGCGATCAAAATCGTTCTTTTTCTCATGGCGGTAACCCGGCCTTCAGCATTCGACGTCATTCTTCCTCTGCGGCGTCCGATCTTTCCAAGGGCAGGAGGACAGAAAAGACCGTTTTCCCCGGTTCGCCGCTTTCCACATGGATGAGCCCTTTGTGCATCTGGATGATCCGATGGACAAAAGCCAGCCCTAGACCGGAACCGGTTTCCTTGGTACTGAAAAGGGGATCGAATATTTTTTCCCGGGCCTCCGGGGGGATGCCGATCCCATTATCGGAAAAGCGAATTTCCACAGCCGCCCGGGTTCCCTCCTCCTTCAGGAGAAGTTCCCCGTTCCGGGTCTCAATCTCAATCCTCCCCCGGTCCTCGATGGCCTGGATGGCGTTCAGGAAAAGGTTGAGGAAAACATGCTTGAGCATTTCCCTGTTGCCCTCGATCACCGGTTCGCGGCATTCTAGACGGACACGGACGGAGATGTCCTCGGAACGGGCGATCTGGCGGACGAAACCGTTGACCTCTCCGATGATGTCGTGGACGTTTAGCGTTTCGATATCCGGCGTCCGGACCGATTCGGTAAAGGACAGAAGATCGGTAATCTTGCGGTTCATCCGCCGCACCGACCGGATGATGAAACCGACCCGGTCCAGGTCCCTCTCCGATTTCAGGTCTTTCAGGAGCATGGAGCAGAAAAGTTCCATGCTCCCGAGGGGGTTCCGGATTTCATGGGCGAAATTGGCCGCGAGTTCCGCCATGGCGGAGATTTTCTCGTTTCTTTTCAGCATTTCCTCGAGTTTTTCCAGACGGGTCACATCCCGGATGAGAAAGATCTTACCCCGGGAGGTCCCGTCGGCACCCCTGAGAAAGGTTCCCGACAGTTCCAGCACTTTTCCGTTCGTCCGGAAGCGCAGCCCGGCCTCGCGGCTCCGAAAAACCCTGTCGAAAAAACGCTGGAGCGATTCCCCGGCCCTATGGCCGAAGAGCCCGTCAATGATGGAACCTTTGATTCGGAAAGCGTCTTCCCCGAAAATGGCCTCGGCGCAGCGATTCATTTCCTGAACCCTGCGGTCCATGTCCGTCACGATCACGCCCGTCGTCAGATTGTTCAGGACATTTTCCAGAAAATTCCTCATGACCTCCTTTTCCAGCAGGGTTTTTTCCAGTTCCCGGTTCTTTTTCTCCAGTTCGTGATTCAGGGCATCGAATTTCTTCTCCAGGTTCTCATAGGCCTCCTGAAGACGGGATGTCGCCTTGTTGAAATCATCGAGGGTGCCTTGAAGGACGCCGATGTCGATCATGGCGCCCCTCCTCGCGGACTGGTCCTGGAGGGGGAGCGGTCGAGAAGGAGCCCGTGGGCGTTCATCCACTGATGGTCATAGGACCACCAGTCGGCCAGACTGACCCAGAATTCCTCTTCCCCCCTCTCCTTGAGGCCGTTCAGGGCCAGCCGGGATTTTCCGGTCTCCCCCGACAGGGCGTAGCCCTGACCGATCCGGTAGAGGCTCCACAGCTTCATATTGCCTTCCCTCTCCTTCTCAACGGCCTCTTCATAGGACAGGAGGCCTTCACCGTATTGCCTCGCCATGAAAAAACAGTGGGCCCGCCTTCTTTCCACCTCCAGGATCCGGTCCTCCTGGCAGTTTCCTGAATCCCGGCAGAGATCGAGGACCTTGTCATAATACTCGACCGCTTTTTCCCATTTTCCCGCCTCCTCCAGGGACCTTCCGAAATTCGAAAAGGCGGTGACGGGAACCGCCGGGGCCCATGACGGTCCGGAAAGAGCTTCGTAAAGGGAAAGAGCCTTTTTCCCTTCTCCCATGAGACAGAGGACTTCCGCCTTTTTTTCACGGACCAGGGCGGGACAGCCCCCTTTTTCCCCTTCCGCCAGGACCTCATCGAGCCTGTTCAGGGCCTTCTCATAGTCTTTCTTCCGGCACGCCAGATCCACAAGGGAAGAAAGGGCCTTGAACCGCTCCCCATCGTTTCTCGCCAGGGTGAAGGCCTGTTCATAGACCTTCCCGGCCTCTTCGAGATCCCCCATTTTCAGAAGGGAGCCCCCCATGGTGAAGGCGGTGGTAAATTCGGAGGTACGGATCCATCCCCTGCCGTAGGTCCGGTAGTAAAGGGCGCTGACGGAAATGTCATCCCCCTGGCCGGCATAGGCTTCCACCAGGCGATCCGTGCCGGATTTCAGGAGGGCGAGGGCCTCTTTCCCGCTGGTTCGCCAGCCCCAGAGGTCCTCCATGACCAGACAGGTCTCCACGGCTTCGAACCATCGTTCGTTCCTGTCGAGATAAACGGCCTTATAGAGAAGCGCCTTCTCGGCAATCACCTCATTCCCGTGCTTCCCATACACCTCATTGAAGGCCGACACGGGATCGTGCATGACCTCCCACCCTTTCATGACCTTGGGAAGCTTGAGCCCGGGGTTTTCGCCGGCGATGCGGGCGAGCATGAGGACGCTTTCGTCCGCCTCGACGCTTTCGGGAAACCGGTCGAGGACCAGGCTGAAAAGAAAAACCGCCTTTCCCGGCTGCGCCCTTTCGTACAGGCTCACGGCGGCGCCGAAAAGGGCCTTTTTCGTCGTGGAAAGCTGCGGATACAGGCTGGCATACTCGGTGAACACTGACAGGGCGTCGTCATACTTGTCTACGGTGACGAAGTGATTCCCGAGATCCAGGAGGAGTTCGGCGGGAATATGCTGATAGGCCGGCCATTTTTTAATGCCGTCGCGGAACCAGATCTCGGCATGGTAGGCCTTCCCGAGGCGGTCACAGGCGACCCCGACGGAAAAATAGGCCTCCCTGGCAAAGCGGCCGTCGGGATACCGCTTCAGATAGGCGATGAACGTGTCGAGGGCTTCCTGGTATCTGTCCGTCCTGAACATCATCTTCGCAACCTTGAAGAGGGCCTCCTCGGCATAGACGGAAAGGGGATGGAGGACGAGTAGGGTCTCATAGGATCCCCGGGCTTCGTAATAGAATCCGATCTCCTCGAAACTTCTCGCAATGCGATAATGAATCAGGTCATCGTCCCTTCCCGCCCCCTGGCGCATCCTGAGGAAGCGGCGGTAATAATCGACTGCCGACAGGAGGAGGCCGTCGTCGCCTTCCAGGCCCAGAGTGAAGGCACAGTCGGCATAGGCCCGGAAAAGGCGATCCCTGCCGGGGGAACCCGGATCGGACGCATCGGCCGCCTGTTTCAGCCGGGGGAGGGCCGACCGGCAATCCGTGCCACCGGGGGGCGGATTTAAAGGCCCGGATACCGCCGCGACCGGACCGGGGCCGGTTCCTTCCTCTTCCTGAACGCCCGGGTCCCTCGCGGTCTCCCGGGAGGAAGGCGTTTCGCTTTCCTTTTCCTCTGTGACCGCCGAGGTCTGGACGGCTTTCGCAACCCGCGGGGCCTCCGGGGACGGGGGCACCGCTTCGGCCTCTTTGACCGGCACCGGGAAGGGCGTCTTTTCCGGCGAAAGATCGGGCGACACCTTCTGCCGTGGCCTGTCCCGTTTCACGATTCGCAGGGAGCCGGCCGGCCGTATTTTTTCAATTTCGCTCATCCGGGCCTTGATGTCCTCCCTGGAATCGGAACATCCGGCATAAACCCTGTACCAGGTTCCCTTTTCTCCGAGATCGACGGCTTCCTGATAGGCCGGCACGCCCCGGGCCCGAAAAAAGGCCGCGTCGTTTTCCGCTTTTTCCCTGTCCCGGAAGGAGGCGATGTGGACGGCAAACCCGCCACCGCCATTTTCCTCGCCGAAAGACTTCAAGGAAATGCCAAAAATGCCGATAAGAATAGCAAGGCACCATAGGACCGGTCTGAATTTCAACTTTTTCACCCGGAGCGGTTTTTTAAGCAAGCGACTCATAACGTAGCAACATCTGTACCAGGCTCCTTCTCGCCCGGAATCGCCTCTTCGGAAAATGAGGTCAAGAGGTTCCATATCCGTCCGGGGTCGGCAGGAACCGTCCCCAAGCAGGGGATACAGGAAAGGGGTTCTCTTGAGGAGGTCAGAACGTCAATTAATTCGCAAAAAGCCAATTATTTGACATGAGGGCGGCTGCCGGATATCATCGCACCAGGGAGACGCAACATATGCATGAAGGAGAAAAGCCTGACCGGAGGGAACGAAGGGAATTTTCCCGGGTCAACACATGGGTTCCCTTCGAGTACAGGCGGGTGCCGAAGGAGGAATGGGGAAATCTTAGGTCCCGCTTCCTCGGCCCGGCGACCACAAGAGAAGCCCCCGGACCTCACGAGAGCGGGAACCAGCCCCTCGTGGAATACCTGAAAAAACTGGACATGAAACTGGATCTCCTCATACATATGCTCGCCATTCAGCAGGAAGGGTTTCACGATCTCCCCTGCCGGGCCGTGAACATCAGCGGCGGCGGGATCGGATTTCCCACCGGTGAGGAACTCACCGTGGGAGACGTCCTGGAAATCAAGATGCTCCTGTCTCACCCCCACCCCGTGGCGGTGTACGTTTACGGAAAGGTGGCAAAATGCATGAGAACGGGCGAAGGGTTCTACGCCGGGGCCAGGTTCGTCTGGATGGATGAAACCGTTCGGGACGAAATCGTCCGTTTCGTCTTCGAGCGGGAAAGGGAACTCCTGAGAGAGAAGAGAGGAAACCAAGAGGATTCATGGTCGCCATCATCGGAATGATCATCGTCACCGCCGCCGTCATCACGGGATATCTGATGGAGCACGGAAACCTCTTTGTCCTGTTCCAGCCGGCGGAAATCGTCATCATCTTCGGCGCCGCCTTCGGCGGTTTCGTCGTCGCCTCGCCGCCCAAGGTCCTCAGTGCCGTCTTCAAGGCCGTCATTTCCATATTCAGCAACAAACACCTTTCCAAGCAGGATTACGTGGACGCCCTTCTTCTTCTCAACCGGATTTTCTACAAGATCCGCCAGCAGGGACTGGTGGCCGTGGAAAACGACATCGATGCGCCGGAGGAAAGCCCCCTGTTCAATGCCTATCCCAGAATCCTGAAGAACAAGCGGGCCGTCGCCCTCATCACCGACACCCTGCGGACGGTCATGTCCACCTCCATCGTCCCTCACGAACTCGAGGCCCTCATCGATACGGAACTGGAAATCTGCCACGAGGAGATGCTGGTCCCGTCCAAATCGGTCAACTTCGTCGCCGATGCCCTGCCGGGACTGGGGATCGTCGCCGCCGTCCTCGGCGTGGTCCTCACCATGGGCAAGATCAGCGAACCTCCCGAGGTCCTCGGCCACAGCATCGGGGCGGCCCTCGTGGGCACCTTCATGGGCGTTCTCCTGTGCTACGGCTATATGGGGCCCATGGGGAAAAACCTGGAGCACATGGCCTCTGAGGAGATCCAGTACCTTTATGTCTTCAAGGTGGCCCTCATCGCCTTCGTCAGCGGGGCGGCCCCGAAGGTGGCTGTTGAATTCGGCCGCCGGGTGGTGCCGTCGGACGTCCGTCCCCCCTTCGCTGAGATGGAGGAAGCCCTCAAGCAGGTGAAAAAATAATGGAACAGGGAACACGGCCGGTCATCTTCAAGAAGGCCAAGAAAAAGCGCCACGCCGAGCATCACGGGGGGTCCTGGAAGGTGGCCTACGCGGACTTCGTCACCGCCATGATGGCCTTCTTTCTCCTTTTGTGGCTCGTCACCATGGTGTCCCCGGAGAAAAGGCTAGCCGTGTCCGAGTATTTCAAGTATTTCAATGTTTTCAAGCTTCAGCAGACGACGGGGGGGCAGTCCTTCATGGACCGGTCAAAGGGTTTTTCCGATCTTCGGGGCAATGGAAGCACTTTCGTCAGGAAGGGTTCTTCCACGGGAACCTTTTCCCCCACGGACATGGTGGAAAGACTGAAGCTCGCCATCGAAACGAAGCTGAAACCCTTCAGCGACCAGATCCTGGTCGACGTGGTCCAGGGCGGCGTCCGGATCCAGATCGTTGACATCGAGGGCAGTATGATGTTCCCCCTGGGCAGCGCCGAACCGTCGGAGAAGGCGCGGGAAATCCTCCGTCTCGTTTCGGAGAATATCCGGGACACGGAAAACAAGATCGCCGTCGAAGGGCACACGGACGGCACCCCCTACCGCGGAAATGCCGTCACCAACTGGGAGCTCTCCACGGCCCGGGCCTCATCGGCGAGAAAGCAACTGGAGGAAAACGGCATCGGCCCCGAAAGGATCGCCCGGGTTGTCGGCTTCGCCGACCAGGAGCTGCTCATCCCCGTCAATCCCCGCGACCCGAGAAACCGGAGAATCAGCATCATTCTCATCCTCGGAAACAGCGGCAGGCCGAAATGGTTGTGAACGGGTTTGTAAGGACAGCGTTTATATCACCTCGTTCAGGCACACATCGACAAAAAAGGGGCCGGAATCGGTTTCAAAGGGAATGATGATGCTCGGCCCCCCGAGGACGTGAACGATGGAGTGATTCTTCCCCGACACCACCGTGGGAATGGCGGCAAGAATGTTCAGCCCTTCCGCCTCGAGCTTTTTTCGGGCCACGCCGGACACCATGTTGGTGATCTCCCCCACGGCGTCCTTCACATCGCTGTTGAGGCCCTTCATTTCCTCACCGAGCATGCTGGAAACGATCCTGACGATGCAGGATTCGCTGAAGCTGAGGGCCAGGGAACCCTTCGCCGAACCGGTGAAACCGATGATCCCCGAAACGTCCCCCTTGGCAACGTTGTCTCTTTTGAGAAACGGTTTCCCCGGTCGGGGCTCGATGAAGGCCATTGTTGTCAGAACTTCTGACGTCCCCTCGAGAAAAGGGTTGATGAATTTCACGTTCATGTGAGGATCCTTTTCATCTCTAAAGTTTTTCGACGATTTTCCTGATCTTGTCGTTCAGGACTTCCGCCGTGAAGGGTTTCACGATGTAATTGCTCACGCCGGCTTTCACCGCGGCGATGACATTCTCCTGCAGGGCTTCCGCCGTCACCATGAGAAAGGGGGTCTTCCCTAAATCACCGTCCGCCCGAACCGCCTTGAGGAGTTCCAGGCCGTTCATGTTGGGCATGTTCCAGTCGGAGATGATGAAGTCGATCTTCTGGGATTTGAGGGCCCGAAGGGCCAGGGCGCCGTCCTCTGCCTCCACGATGTTCTCGTACCCGACCTGTTTCAGAAGATTTCTGACCACCTTCCGCATGGTGGCGAAGTCGTCGACGATCAATATTTTCATGCTCTTGTCCATAACGTATCCCCCGCTGCCGGAATTTTCTGAAAAAAATATGTTTTTCCCCGTACATCAAAGAAGCAACCCCGGGATCATCAGAGGGCGGCCCCCCCGTTTCCCTCGCTCAGATCGAAGAGACCTTCGGGATCGATGATGAGCCCGATCTGCCCGTCCCCGAGGATCGCCCCGCCGGAGATCCCCTTGATATTCTTGAGGCCTTCCCCGAGACTCTTGATGACCACCTCGGCCTTTCCGACGATTTCGTCCACCATGAGGCATTTCGACCGGCCCTCGCCTTCGAGAACGATGACGATGGCCTCCCAGGGATTGCGGTGCAGCGGCTCCTTGTCGAACAGTTCGTAGACCCGCACGAGAGGGAGAAGTTTTCCCATGACGTTGATCGTTTCCCCTTTTCCCGTGATGCTGTTGTACGAGGAACGGACCGGTCTCAGGGCCTGGCGTATGGCCGTCGTGGGGAGGATGTATCTTTCCGAACCGACCTTGACGATCATACCGTCGATGATGGCGAGCGTCAGGGGAAAACTCGTGATGAACGTCGTCCCCGCCCCGGGGACGCTCTCGATGTCGATCTTCCCCCTCAGGCGGTCGATGGCCTGCCGGACCACGTCCATTCCCACGCCCCGGCCCGACACTTCCGTCACTTTTTCCGCCGTGGAAAAACCGGGGAGAAAAATAAGCCGGTAAATATCCTGTTCCGTCAGGTTCTCCGTGTTGCTGATCATCCCGTTTTTTTTCGCCTTGTCCAGTATTTTGTCCCGGTTCAGGCCCTTCCCGTCATCGGTGATCTCGATGACGATATTCCCCCCCCGGTGGTACGCCTTGAGCCGGATCAAACCCTTTTCCGGCTTCCCGGCCCCAAACCGCTCCTCCGCCGATTCGAGACCGTGATCCACCGAATTGCGGATCATGTGAACCAGGGGGTTGTAGATTTCGTCCACCATGTTCCGGTCGATTTCCGTCTCTTCCCCCTCGAACTCCACGGTGAGCTGTTTTCCCGCGTTCTTTCCGAGATCCCTGGCCAGGCGGGCCATTCTCTGGAAAGTCTGCTTGATGGGCATCATCCGCAGGCTCGTGGATATCCGCTGCAGTTCCGAGGTGATCCGGAAAAACTGGGCCACGGTCCTCATGAGTTTCCTGTCCGCATTGAACTGTTGGGACAGGCCCTGCTGGATCATGGACTGGGTGATGACCAGTTCGCCCACCATGTCGATAAGGTCATCGAGTTTCCGCGTATCGATGCGGATCGTCGTCGCCTCGCTGACCTGCTCCGCCTGTTTCCGAAGCGCCTGGGTCACCTGTTTCGGAGAGGCCTTCCCCTCATGGATCAGGGTTTCCCCGATTTTCTTTTTCGGCGTGGTTTCCTGGCTCGTCCGGAGGGACGCCTCCAGGACCTCCTCGCTTATGACGCCGTCGGAAAGAAGGATTTCGCCCAATTTCTTCGGCTTGGGGGTCTCCTGAACCCCTTTTTCGACATCTTCGATCTTTTTCGCCAGGAGTGGCAAATCGGTGTTGAGAGGTCGCGCCTCTTTTCCCTCAAGACGGTCCTTCCACCGGCTTATCATGGACTTGAGCGTGTCGGCCCCGTCGAGAACCACGTCGATGAGGGACGGCGTCACCTCCAGTTCATCGTTTCTCGCCTTGTCGAGCAGGTTTTCCAGGCTGTGGGCCAGGGTCCTGATTTCGGACAGGTTCAAAAAACCGGCAACCCCCTTGATGGAATGAAAGGGGCGGAAGATGGTGTTGATGCAGTCCTTGTCCTCGGGGTTCTGTTCCAGGTTCAGAATATTGACTTCGATTTCCGATATGTATTCAAGCCCTTCCGTGATGAAGTCCCGGAGAAGCCCTTCATCCTCGATCTCGGCAAGCTCCGTTTTCACCTCTTCCCCGGTGGTCCCGGCTTCCTCCGGTTCCCTGTATTGCCGCCCGGTTTCGCCCCCGCCCATGAGGTCCCGGATCCGGTCGTCCCCGCAGGCTTCCAGGATAAGGGAAAGAGGCTCGTCGATATCCCTGTCGAATTTTCCCTGGTTCTCATAGGAACGGACGATCTCCTGAAGGGACGTGATACCCCGCTCAAGAGCGCCGTAAGCCATTTCGCTGTCGTCGATCTGGAGAAGAACGATTTTTTCCAGGAGGACGTTCAGGGCCTTCGCAACGGTCGCCGCTTCTTCAAACGCGGCCTTTTCGGCTTCCACGGCAATGCCGTCCAGGGCGTTGAGAAAATTCCCCGCGGCGGGAACATCGATCTCCTTCCGATCCAGGAACAGGAAGTCCGACGCGAGGCCTTCAATGGACTGGGCCAGTATCTCGTTTTTCATAATCATGATGACCTCGTAAAAGTCGAAAAATGATCATTTTCCGGCGGCTTCGCAAAAAGATTCAGCGGCCCGCTGCCCGACTCCCGCGGAATGAAGGGCAATACACAGCCTATGGACTTTTACGAAGTCGTCAATCATGCCATCCTTATGATTTCCGACGCTATCAGGTCGATCGGCAGCACCCTGTCGACCGCCCCTATCTTTATGGCTTCCTTCGGCATGCCGAAAACCACACAGGTTCGTTCATCCTGGGCAATGGTGGATGCTCCCGCCTTCTTCATTTCGAGAAGTCCCGAGGCCCCGTCGGCCCCCATCCCCGTGAGGATGACGCCGATGGCGTTCGCACCGGCATACCGTGCCGTCGACTTGAACAGGATATCCGCCGCGGGCCTCTGGTGGTGAACCATGGGACCGTTTTTGATGTCCACATAATACCTTGCGCCGCTCCTCCGCATTATCATGTGAAAATTTCCCGGGGCGATGAGGGCCGTTCCCGGAGCGATGGAGTCCCCGTCCCTGGCCTCCCGGACGGAAATCTGACACAGGCTGTTCAGGCGTTCAGCGAAGGCCGTGGTGAAATTCGCCGGCATGTGCTGAACGACCAGGAGACCGGGGGAATTGGGGGGCAGTTTCGTCAGGACCGTTTTCAGCGCTTCCGTCCCTCCCGTCGAGGCCCCGACGGCCACGATTTTCTGGGAGGTCTGGGCGAGGGCCCGGATAGGTTCCGCTTCCTTCACCGGGGGGGACGCTCCCCTCTCCTGCCGGGCCATCTTCACCCGGGACGCGGCCCGGATCTTTTCCGCCAGCTGTTCGCTCAGATCACCCACGGTATAGGCCGATCCCGGCTTGGCAATGACTTCCACGGCCCCGATCTCCAGGGCCTCCAGCGTCAATGTTCCGCCCTTCGTCGTTAAGGAACTGACGATAATGACCGGCAGGGGATAGTATTGCATAAGTTTTTTCAAAAACGTGATGCCGTCCATCCGGGGCATTTCGATGTCCAGGGTCACCACATCCGGTTTCAGCTGAACGATCTTGTCCCGTGCGACGAAGGGATCGGGGGCTGTCCCGACCACCTGGATATCGGGGTACCTGGACAGCTCTTCCGTGAAGATCTTGCGAACGATCGCCGAGTCGTCGACGATCAAAACCCGGATTCTGCTCACCCTTACCTGTCCTCCTGCCTGTAGGGATACCAGTCGCCGCGGCGGAGCCGCTGGACCCTGTAAACGATCGTTTCATTGAGCAGCGTATTGTAGACGATCTTTCGCCCCATGAGACCGCCGACGTCACAGGTCAGAATCTCGATCCCGAAGCGGTGGAGAATGCTCCGGGCCACCCGGACGTTTTCGTCGGCCGTTTCCGTACATTCCGCCCTTTCGTTCGACGCGCCCCCCAGGACCTGGGCCTTCAATGCATCCCTTCTCGATCCGCTCCCCAGGAACTGACGGATCAGGTACCGGACCGCCACATTGCCGAACCGCACCGTCGCCTCCCCGGGATTATCCGTAAAAGGGTAAAGAAAGTGCGCCATCGCCCCGTATTGCCTCGCTTCGTCCCAGATCGACACGGCCACGGACGAACCCAAAACGGCCGAGATCAAAGCGGGCTCCCGGGGAAGAAACAGGTGCCCCGGCTGAAGAAAATAGTCCAGGAGCTGAATTTCATGATCACTCATCAGGAGCGTCCGTGTCTTCTCCTGCTATGACTCCATCTTCTCAAGAACCACGGAAAGGGCCCCGCTGTCCGACTGGAAATTCAGGAGGACGGCATCTTTCTCCTTTCCTCCGGCCTCCGTGGTCACTCCCCCGACGAGCCTCTCAAATTCCGGAATGGTTAGATCGAAGGTGACCGACGAATCGAAAATCCGAAGAAAATTTCCGCAGACCATATTGGCCGCCTCCTTCATACAGTCTTCGATATCCCGTTCCGAAACATCGCCTTCGTCCTTGAGTAGCAAATTCCGGACCATCCTTTCCGCGAGGCCGGGGGCGACGAAAAGCGCGATGCTTCCGGAAGGGGTGCCCCGGTATCGAATCGACGCCCTGCATACCCCCTCTTCAAGGGGAATACCCTCCGCCGGTTCCAGGAAGACGAAAAACATTTTCTCGAAAACCTCAAAAATCGAGATCTTCAGAGCCTGCCGGATCTTCTGAATTTCCTTCATAGGCACCATCCTCCTTGAAACCGACCACCTGGTAGAGAACTTTTTTTATTTCTTCCGGTAAAAAAGGCTTCTTGATGAATCCGCGGGCCCCGTGATCAAAGGCTTCCTGCACCCTTTCGGTGCTGCCTTCCGTGCTGATCATGATGACGGGGATATGCCGGTAAAGTTCGTGATCCCGCACTCTGCCGAGGAATTCCAGGCCATTCATCCGAGGCATGTTGATGTCCGACAGGATGACATCCACCCAGTGATCGGACAGGACGGACAGGGCTTCCAGGCCGTGGCCGGCTTCGTAGCACTGGTCCATCTTGAATCCGGACATGCCGATGATCTTCTTGATCACCTGCCGCATGGCACTGGAATCGTCGACAATCATGATGTTGAATGACATGGTCCCAACCTCTTTTTCTTTAATTGATCCCTCAGACGATATTCATGACGTCCTTCGCCCGCTCCATGTCCTGAAGAAGCAGGATGAAGCATGTTTCCAGATCCTTCTCCCGGAGCTGAAACATGGGGATGACCTGTTCGAGTCCCCGGTAGGCCAGACCGTCGACCCCGCCGTCCACGCCCATCATGGAGGTGAACTGGTCCGACAGGTACACGAACCACGGCACGGGGATGGTTTCGCTCAGGAGATCCGGCCGGTGATGGTAGCGGATGGCATCACGTATCTCTTCGGGATAGTTCCATTTCTCCGCAATCCGGCCGCCGATCTCGGCATGGTTGATCCCCAGGATCTCCTCCTCCGCTTCCAGAAAGGTGTATCCCCGGCCTGTCACGAGTTCCAGGATTCCCGTCATGGCGTCCTGGACGTATTCGCCCAGGACCATCTTGCCCACGTCGTGGAGGAGGGCGGCCGTGTAGAGAACCGTGTCCTCCTCCCCCCGGATCCTCCGGGAGAGGATCTGGGACATGAGGGCCACAGCCACGGAATGCTGCCACAGCTCGGATCCCGTGGAAACATACCCCTGCCCGGAGGTCGCCCGGAAGACCCGGGAGACCCCGGCGGTCTGAATCGTACGGATCAGATTCTGCCGGCCGAGGAGCGCCAGGGCCTGCTCGATGGATTTCACCTTCTCCCGGAGACCGAAATAGGCGGCGTTGGCAATCCGCAGGATATTCGCCGTGATGGCCTGGTCGTACCGGACAACTGCGGCGAGGTCCCGGACGGAGTAGTCGTCCCGGTTGAGCAGGGCCATGAGCCGCTGGACCGTTTCAGGAAAGGCTGGGATATTCTTGATCGAATTCAGGATTTTGTCGATCATCACAGCTCCTTGATGCAGCCGCCGGCTGTCTTGACGAAGGCCCGCCCATTCAGGAGATGGAGGCGGACCGTCCGGTTGAAATTGCCCCCGGTGTCCTCGTTTTCAATCATCACATTGTTTTTCCAGAAAATCTTTCTCATGGCCATGATATTTTTCTGTCCGATGCGGAAAAAATTCGTGTCGTCGAGAATACTGGCACCCCCGGCCGCCCGGACGACGATTCTCCGCTTTTCCGCCCCGAGCTTGTAACAGCTCTTGAAAAGCAAGGGAATCCCCGTGTCGGCGAACATGGCCGGATTCTGCGCTGCTTTTTCAGGGTCAAGGGTCGAGTCGGGGAGCATATAATGAAGAAGCCCGCCAACTTTCGCCGCGGGATCGTAAATCGCAACGGCGATGCACGAACCGAGGGCATAGGTGACAAGGACATCTTCCGGCCGCCCGGTCACCTTCACATCCGAAATTCCCACCACGAGATCTCCCATCTTTTACCTTCTGTAGACACTGGGTTCCACGTATTTGAATGGATGCGTGAGACCGGTGAGACTCTCCGAATGACCGACAAAGAAGTACCCGCCATCCCTCAGGCATTGAAAGAACTTGTTGACCAGGATTTCCTGTGTCTTTTTGTCAAAATATATCATGACGTTCCTGCAGAAAATGACATGGAACTGAAAATCCGAGGGAAAGGGCTCCATGAGGTTGAACCGGGTGAAATCGACCAGGTCCCGTATTTCCCTTTTTACCCGGTAGAAGCCCTCCCACTGGCCTGTCCCGTACTGAAAATATTTCTTCAAGAGGGCCGGCGGCATTCTTTTGAATTTCTCACCGGGATACACGCCGGACACGGCTTTCTTGATTACCCGGGTGGAAATATCCGTCGCCAGGATCCGGACATCCCCGCGGTTCCCCTGAAGGCACTCCATGGCTTCGATGGCTAGCGAATACGGCTCCTCTCCGGAAGAACACCCCGCCGACCAGAATCTCAGCTTCCGGTCTTTGCCTGATTCATGGCCCTTCATGACGGGGAGAACCTGGCGCAGTTTATGAAAATGGCTTTCCTCCCGGAAAAAATAGGTCAGATTGGTGGAAACGGAATCGATCATGGCGACCAGTTCATCCCGTCCCTCGTCCGTCGTGACGTGCCGGTAATAGGCACTGAAGGACTTGAATTTCTTTTCTCTCAGCCGTTTTCCCAACCGCGCCCGGACCAGTTCCTTCTTTCCGTCATGAAGGTTGATGCCGCAAAGATCGTATACCAGCCGGCTGATCTTATCGAAATCGACATCCCTAAGTTCGGCGCTTGTCATGACTTACGTTTCCTCTCTCAGAAGCTCCTGACACACCTTTTCTTAACGTTTCTTATGAATTCCGGCCAGTTTTTCCATCATGTCCGGAAAGTTTTTCATGTCCTCCCCGGAAAAGCCGAACTCCTCGAGGAGTCTTTTCACCTCGTAACGGGGAATCTTGAAATGCTTTCCCACAGGATAGGCCTTGATTTTCCCCTCCTTGGCCCATCGGTAAACGGTAACCCGGTTGATTTTGAACAGGTTTGCGACTTCCGATGTTGAATAGAACCGTTTTTCTTCCATGGGCATGCTCCCGGATTCTCCTCTGAAACGAGTCTTTCCGGCGGCTTCACGACGGCTGTCACGTCGCCCGGGGCCCGGTCTGCACACGATACGGAACCCGCCACGGGGGGCATGAATTCATCCTCATTGAAGCGTCTGGATTTCCTCCTCCGTCAGCACCCGGTTGATGTCGAGAAGGATCTTGACGGCGTTGTTGATCTTGGCCATGCCGAGGATGTAGTCCGTTTCCAGGCGGATCCCGAACGGGGGCGTGTCCTCGATTTCGTTCGACTTGATGTTAAGAACCTCCGACACGGTGTCCACGACGATCCCCATCATGATCGGACCGGTCGGCCCGCTGATCTCGACCACGACGATGCAGGTCCGTTCGGTGTAGGCCATGGGCTCCATGCCGAACTTCAGCCTCAGATCGACGACGGGAATGACCTTCCCCCGGAGGTTGACCACCCCCTTGACGAAATCGGGCGTCTGGGGGACCGCCGTTATGCCCATCATGCCGATGATCTCCTTCACCTTGAGGATGCTGATCCCGTATTCCTCCCCCGCCAGGGCGAAGGTAAGATATTTTCCCTCCCTGCCGGAAGAATCCTTGAGTCCCTGTTCTCTCTTATCCGCATAGGATGCCATCGATTCACCTCTTATGGGTTCGGGAGGCCGGGTCCCGCCGTGATGACGGTCCCGGCCTCTCAGAATTCTGAAGTATTAGAAATCCTTGAAATCCCCGTCCTCCATGGGAATGATCTCGCTGGGCTTCACTTCCCGGCCTTTCTTGTACAGGGAAAGTTCTTTCCCCCTTCCCGCCTCGGGAAGCTGAACGGCTTTCCGGACCCGGTTAGATCTCCGTTCCCCCATGGCGGATCTTCCGCTTCCATTGGAGGAACCGCCGATGATCGACGTGAGCTCCAGGGAGATGACCTTCATCTGCTCCGCCTGGGCGTTCATCTCCTCCGACGCCGAGGCCGACTCCTCCGCATTCGCCGCCGTCTGCTGCGTCACCTTGTCCATCTCCGTCACGGCCTTGTTGATCTGGTCGATCCCCTGGGCCTGCTCGTTCGACGCCGCCGCTATCTCGCTCACCAGGTCGCCCACCTTGGAGGCACTCTTGGCCACCTCCGTAAAGGCCTCGTTCGTCTTCACGACGATCTCAGAGCCTTCCTTGATCTTCTTCACCGTCTCCTCGATGAGTCCCGCCGTGTTCCGTGCCGCGTCGGCCGCCCGCATGGCCAGGTTCCGGACCTCCTCGGCCACCACGGCGAACCCCGCCCCGGCCTCGCCGGCCCGGGCCGCCTCCACGGCGGCGTTCAGGGCAAGCAGGTTCGTCTGGAAAGCGATCTCGTCGATCGTCTTGATGATTTTGGAGGTCTCCTCGCTGGCCGAGGAAATCTCCTTCATGGCTGTCGTCAGTTCCCCCATGGAACTGTCGGCCTTCTGGACCACCTGGTTCGCCTGCTTCATGAGACCGTCCGCCTGCTGGGCGTTCGCGGCGTTCTGCTTCGTCATGGAGGACATCTCCTCCAACGACGACGAAGATTCCTCCAGGGCCGACGCCTGCTCCGAGGCCCCCTCCGCCAGCGACTGGCTCGCCGAGGACACCTGGGAGGACGCCGAAGCAACCTGGTCCGCCGCCTCGTTCAGCTGTTCCACCGCCTTCCGGATGGGCCGGGTGATGCTCTGGGAGAAGAAAAGAATGGCGATAATGGTGAGACCAAGTAAAATGACGCCGATGATGAGAATGACGTTACGAATGGCATGGGCCGCTTCCATGAATTCCGATTCGTCCTGGGTCACGCCGATGGTCCACCCCGTCAACGCCACGGGAGCATACCCGGCAAGCTTCTTCACACCCTGAAAGACATAACCTTCCACACCGGACTGCTGGGCCAGCATCTTGCCGGTGATCTCTTCCATGCCCTTCAGGCTTTTCATGTTGAGTTCGAGGATGAACTCCCGCTTGGGGTGGGCGATGACAAGGCCGTCTTTATCCGCCATATAGGCATAACCCGTTCTGCCGAGTTTCGTGGAGGTGATCCGGTCGATGAGGAAATCGATCTTCATGGCCGCCGCCACGGCCCCCAGATACTCGCTGTTCGGGCCGTACAGGGGCGCACACACCACGGAAACGGGATTGCCCGTCTTTTTCGACTTGATGGGGGTGCCGACGGACGCCTTGCCGTTTTTGGCGTTCACCATGTAATCCCTCTCCCCGACATTGATCCCGATGTAGGAACCGCCCACGCCGTCGGCCTTGATGGTCCCCGAGGCGTCGGCAACGAAGATGGTTTCATAATCGCCGCCGATTTTCTTCATGACGGCGGAAAGCCGCGCGTTGGCCTTCTCCGCCGCGCCCGTTCCAGCGGCTTCCAGAAGAGCGGGATCGGTCGCCAGGCCGGAGATGTTTTTCAATTCCTCCATCAGGGCGACCTGCACCATTTCGGACAGGCTTTTCGCCACCAGGGCGGACTGGCTCTCCGCCACGCCCTTAAGCGAGTTTGAGGCTTTCATGGCCGAAAAGACACCCACCACAACCAGGGGGATCAGAACCGCGATGATTCCCCCCACGACCAGCTTGAAACCCAGCGTTCTTTTTTTCATAAACCTTACTCCTTCCATAAGCCGATCCCTGTATTTTCCTTCCGGGAAACACACAGAACGGGAAAGACAGCGGCCCTCAAGGCTTCTTTTCCTTACCGCTTCTGGCCTGGTTTTCCCGGGGCACCGATAAAGACCAAAGCAACTCATTCATCCTGTGCAACCTTCAAACAGCTTATCGGCAGAAGCCCCCGGAAGCTTTACAGGCATCGCGAAAAAACATGAAGCCGTTGCCGGGCCGTCATTTAATTGACAAAACAGTTTCTCCAGTCCCTGAAAAAGGACATGATGGAAAATTTTTTGACATTTCCTCCGGATCGGTTTATGAAAAAGCACCCCTGGCAAGCACTAAAAGCCTGAAAAAGAGGTTTTCTGACCGGTTCAGTCAGGGATTCCAGCACCCGCAACCCGAGGTTCCGGCCATGCCGAAAGAGACACCCCCTCCCTGGATTCTCGTCGCGGAGGATGATGAACTGAGCCGGCAGAACCTCGCGGATCTCCTGGAGCGCTGGGGCTACCGGGTCAACGCCGTTTCCGACGGGCGGGAGGCTATGGACGCCGCCGCTTCAAACCTCTACGATCTTGCCATCACGGATCTTCGGATGCCCCGGGTGGACGGAATCGGCCTCCTGAAATTTCTGAGGGAAATGAATCCCCATTACATGGTCATCGTGATCACCGGGTACGGGACTGTCCAGTCGGCCGTCGAGGCCATGAAATGGGGGGCCTTCGATTACGTGACGAAGCCGATCAAGGAGGACCTCGTTCAACTGGCCGTCGAACGGGCGCTGACCTTCGCCAGGCTCCGGGAGGAAAACATCGCCCTCAAGGATCATCTCCGGGAGAAATATGACTTCGGGAACATGGTCGGATACAGCGACCCCATGAAAAAAGTGTTCGAGATGATCGAAAAGGTCTCGTCGACAGACAGCACTGTGATCATCTACGGGGAAAGCGGAACAGGCAAGGAACTGGTGGCCAAGGCCGTTCACTTCAACAGCGAAAGGAAAAACCAGCCCCTCATCCCGGTGAACTGCGGGGCCATCCCGGAAGACCTCCTGGAAAGCGAGCTTTTCGGGCACGAAAAGGGGGCGTTCACCGGGGCGATCCGGATGAAACCGGGCCGCTTCGAACTGGCCCAGGGAGGAACGATTTTTCTCGATGAAATCGGCGATATGAGTCCCGCCCTGCAGGTGAAGCTCCTCCGGGTCATCCAGGAGAAGCAGTTCGAGAGAATCGGGGGGCTCAAGACCATAAACGCCGATGTCCGGATCATCGCGGCGACCCACCAGGACCTGGAACGGGCCGTGGCGGAGAAGCGGTTCCGGGAAGATCTCTTCTACCGGATCAATGTGATCCCCATCCAGATGCCCCCTTTAAGGGACCGGGGACCGGACATCGCCATCCTGGCAAACCACTTCCTCCGGAAGTTCAACAAGACAAAACGAAAAAGCATCCGGGAAATCGATACGGAAGCCATGAGATATCTGATGGCCTATCCCTGGCCGGGAAATGTGCGGGAACTGGAAAATCTCATGGAAATGCTGGTCGTCGTCAAGGAAGCGGGCCGGATCGAAGTGGAGGACCTCCCGGGTAAGATTCGGAAAATCGTGTCAGGCCCCATTCTCGAGCCGACCCCTTTCCCGAAGGAGGGAATCGATTTCAACGAAGAGGTGGAAAAACTCGAACGAACCCTGCTCCTTGCCGCCCTCGAGAAAAGCGGCGGAATCAAGAATAACGCGGCCAAACTGTTGAGATTGAACCGGACGACCCTGGTCGAAAAATTGAAACGTTTGAATATCCAAAGAAGCTGATCCCTCCGGCGGACAGCGTCCCTCCTGTCGCCTTCGCCACGGTCAAGCCCCCCCGCCGTAAGGTCTTCGCCACCGGGTAAGCTTCTCGTGCGCTCCCAGCACGGCCTTCTGGAGGACTCTAAAATCGAGGGGCTTGGTGAAAAAGTCGTCGAATCCCGCCTCGCGGCACTCTTCCACTTCAAAAAGGCTTGTCCATCCCGTAATGGCGTAAATGATGGAAAGAGGCCTTTTTTTCCGGATGAGCCGACACAGCTCAATTCCGTTTGTGCCGAACAGCTTCAAATCCAGAAAGATGACAAAATCCCCGTCCTGATTCAGGATTTCAAGGGCGTCCCCGGCCCCTTCCGCTTCCTGGACATGCCATCCCAGGCGCTCGAACACCTCCCGGAACAGGGAACGGATCCCGGTTTCGTCGTCCACGATGAGGAGTGATTTATTTCCCGAGGTCATGTCTCTTTTCACCGTGCGTCGATGATCATATTTCTCAGCATGTCCCAGGCCTTTTCCGCCTTTTCCTTCTCCGAATCCGGGGAGGACGGGTCCCCCGTCCCGGTGGAATAAACGATCACCGTCTTCCCGGTGGCGTCCTTGATTTCCCCTGTACCGAACCTTTCATAGGGGTTCCTGTCCGCCTCCCTTTCCTGCCGGATCATCAACTGTATGGTTTCGTCACTCACGCCGGCCTGTCTCAGCTTCAGAACCTGCTCCGCCGTGAGCGCCTGGGCGGCGGAAGGGGCGATGAAGAGAAAAAGGGCCATCAAGGGGACAAAAAACCTTCCTTTCATGAGACAGGGTCCTTTCCTGTTTTTTTTCCATCCCCCCGGACGGGCCAGTAGGCGGGATGGGCCAGGTCCCTGATTTTTCGGGCCAGTTCCTCGATACGGAAGGGTTTCTGAATAAAGGACTTCACACCCCTGTTCAGGATGTCGATGACCTGGCCCTCCATACCGTAGCCGCTGGACAGGATGACCAGAACGCCTGGGTTGACCTTCTTCAGGGCATCAAAAGTCTCACCGCCGCTCATGCCGGGCATGATCATGTCGAGAACGACCACATCGATAGTTTTCCAGGCCTTCTTATAAAAATCCAGGGCCTCCCGTCCCGTTTTGAACGAATACACCGTGTATCCGAGGGCTTCCAGCAATTCCCCGGTGACTTCGAGAACCATCTCTTCGTCATCCACAAGAAGAACGGTTTCCCGGCCCCGGACGGATTTTTTCCAGACCTCTTTCACGGGCAGCGGCGGCTGACCCGAAGCGGGCAGATAAAAGGAAAACGTCGTCCCCCGGGCCTTTTCCGAGAACACCCGGATGAGCCCCCCGTGTCCCTTGACAATCCCATAGACCACCGAAAGCCCCAGACCCGTGCCTCTTCCCATCTCCCGGGTGGTGAAAAAGGGTTCGAAGACCCGCTTTTTAGTGTCTTCGTCCATGCCCGATCCCGTGTCCCTCACGGAAACAAGGACATAAGGGCCGGCGGGAAGGCCTTCGGGCCCCGTTTCTTTCTCTTCCAGGACGACGTTTTTCGTATCCAGGCGGACATCTCCCCCGGAGGGCATGGACTGGGCGGCGTTCACCAGAAGATTCAGCAGCGCCTGTTCGATCTGGCTTCGATCGGCCTCCACGACCCAGAGACTTTTTTCAAAATCGCGATGGATCGTGATTTCCTTTTTCGTCCGTTCGAACATGGCGGTAACTTTCTCGACCGTTTCATTGAGGTCCAGGGGCTTGACCTCGTATTTCCCGCCCCTGGCAAACCCGAGAAGTTGCCTTGTCAGTTCGGACCCGCTTGCAATCTGTTCTTCCATGGCCTTCAGTCTCTCGACATTCCGGTTCGACGGTTCCGTGTTCAGAAGAGCGAGAGACACCAGCCCCTGGAGATTCAAGAGCATGTTGTTGAAATCATGAGCTATACCGCCTGCGAGAGTCCCGATGGACTCCATTTTCTGCGCCTGAAAGAGAAGGTTCTCCAATTTGGCCCGTTCGTCCTCCGCTTTCTTCTTTTCCGTGACGTCCCTGGCCACCCCCCGAAAGCCCACAGGCACACCGGCGGCATCCTTCCTCAGGGAGGCGGTAATCTCCAGGATTCTCCTTTCCCCGTCTTTCCGGACAATTTCGAAATCCATGATCCGGGTTCTGCGGCCGGTCAGAAATATCTGATGGAAGGCCTCATACATCCTGGCGGCCGTTTCCGGCGTCGTGTAGACCTTGCGGCCCATGCCCTTCAGTTCTTCCCGCCCGTATCCGGAGATGGCGGCGGCCGACTCGCTGAAAAAAACCAGATTCCCGTAAAGATCCAACTCAAAGTAAATCTCTTCGACGCTTTCCAGGATGTTCCGGTATTTCATCTCGCTTTCCCGGAGCGCTTCCTCGGCCTGTTTCCGCTTAGTCACATCCCGGATCGTTTCGATGGCCCCGACGACCTGTCCCTGACTGTCCCGGAGGGGGCGGGCCCTTCCCCAGAGGATGCGTTTCCGGCCCTTCAGGCGGGGGACGTCGGTCTCCGTGTAGAGAATATCGCCTTCCCGTTTGATGAAGAGGTATTCTTTTTCGATTTTCTTATCGAATCGAAGGACCAGATCCAGAAGGATGGGACGCCGGACCCCATAAAAAGGGATGGCATATTCGTAATCCCCCTTGCCGACCATCACGTCGGCGTTCACACCCGTCATTTCTTCAATGGCCTTGTTCCAGGCGATCACCCGGCCGTCAAGATCGATGGCAAGTGTCGGGTCCGGCAGAAATTCAAAGATGTCCGCCAGCCGGTTCTGCGACTCCCGGAGATCGTCCTCCATTTTTTTCTGGCTGCTCACATCGGTGATGAAACTCAGAACGGCGGGGCTTCCCCTCCACGATATGGGGCTTACCCTCATGCTGAACCACCGGGTTTCCCCTCTGGCATCCCTGATCCGGAACAGGAACGGATCTTCCCGTTCTTCACCCTTCATGAGCCTCTCATGGACATCCCGGAGAGCGGCCCTGTCGGCTTCATGGACAAAACCGCAGGGATCGGCCCAGTCCAGAAACCGGTCCGTCGGATATCCCGTCAGCGCACAGGCCATCCCGTTAACGAATGCGATTTTCCCCTCCTGAAATATGACGATACCCTCAGGGGCGTTTTCAACAATCTCCCCGTAGTCATCCATGGCAAAATCCTGTACGGTCTTTTCCCCCATCATTCCACAGAATCCTCATTCATCTTTCGCAGGTTCGCCGATGATAACGCCATTCGGGAAAAAACGGCTTTCTTTTTAATATATTGTATTGTTTCTTATAGCCTGATCGTTTTCCAAAAGTCCAGACAAAACTCGTTTTCCGGAAACACGGCAAATCCCGCCAGCCCCGAAACGGTCACGCATCCCTGTCCGGAAGAAGATCGCGGTCAAGCCTTTTTGCCTGGTCGTCAAAGTTGATGACATCGCAGGCCGTCCAAAAAATGATCATTTTCCGGCGGCTTTATAAAAGGCTTCAGAGGCCCGTTGCCCGAATCCCGAAGAATGAGCCGTCCCTGGCGGTGCGTTCCCATGACCGGGGATGGAGAGCAGCGCAGCCGATGGACTTTTTCCGAAGCCGTCAAAGTTGAGGTTGATTGAATACCGTGGCAATGATATCAAATGGAGTTGCATGGAAGAAGTTGAAAAGACGCCCAGTTGTCCGTTTCGACGGGCCATGGCGGGGAAGGGCGGGGGAATCCATGAAAAAGAAAGCGATCGTTCTGGTTTTTCTGACGCTGTTCCTGGCGGTGGCTCTTTTCGTCTACGTGGCCAAGGAGAAAAACGCCGGGGACGAGCTCTATTTTTCCGGAACCATCGAGGCAACGCATTCACAACTGGCTTTCCAGGTGCGGGGAATCGTCACGGCCGTTCATGTTTCCGAAGGACAGGCGGCCAGGCAGGGGGACCTCCTGGCTGAGCTCGACCGCTCCGAGTTCGAGGCCGCCCTGGCCCAGGCGGAGGCCAACCTTGAAACGGCCCGAAAGAATCTCACCAGGATCGAAACGACCCTGGACATGCTCCAGGAGACCCTCCCGGCGGATGTCGAACGGGCCCGGGCGGGCGTCGCAAGCGCCCAGGCGGCTTTCACGGAGGCGGCCCGAAACCGGGAGCGGTATGACGCCCTCTTTCACAAGAATGTCGTTTCGCAGCAGGAGTGGGACGCCGTCAGGCTGAATTTCGAAACCGCCGAGGCCCGGCTTGCGGAGGCCCGGGCAGTCTTGAGACAGGCCGAAAGTGGCCTGAAAAAACTGGACACGGCGAGGGAAGAGAAAAAGGTGGCGGAGGCCCAGGTGAGGGCCCTCGAAGCCTCCCGGAAACTGGCCGAGATCCAGAAGGACCACGGGAGCCTGAAGGCCCCCTTCGACGGGATTGTCACGAGCCGGAACGTGGAACCGGGGGAAGTGATCTCCCCCGGACAGGAAGTGCTGACACTGAGCGATCTTTCCCGGGTTGACCTGAAAATCTACGTGGGCGAGACGGATATCGGAAAAGTTTACCCGGGTCAGCCTGTGGATATGCGTATCGACACCTTCCCTGACCGGGTCTTCCGGGGTACCGTTTCCTACGTTTCCCCGGAAGGTGAATTCACACCCAAAATCATACAGACCCACAAGGAACGGGTGAAGCTCGTCTATCTCGTCAAGGTCTCCATCCCCAATGACGGGCTGGAACTGAAAACGGGGATGCCCGCCGATGCCTGGCTCCGCTGAAAGACCCCGGGTCCCCCCGGCAACGGACCGGGCCGGCACCGGGGAACCGCTCGTCCGCGTTGAGGGGGTTTCCCTTTTTTTCGGCGAGATGCCTGCCGTTAAAAACGTGAGCCTCACTGTCGACCGGGGAAAAATCTTCGGCCTCATCGGGTCCGACGGCGCCGGGAAATCCTCACTCCTGCGCATGATCGCCACGATGATCCGGCCGACGGAGGGGCGGATTCTTCTCAACGGTTACGACGTCCTTTCCGACCGCCGAAAGATAAAGAGGCTGATCGGATACATGCCCCAGCGGTTCGGTCTCTACGAGGATCTGGCGGTGGGGGAAAACATGGATTTCTTTCTCGACATCTTCGCCGTCCGGGGACCGGAAAGAAAAGAGAGGCGGGACCGTTTTCTCGGGTTTTCCAATCTCGACCCTTTCGAGGACCGCCTGGCGGGAAACCTGTCCGGGGGCATGAAACAGAAGCTCGGCCTCGCCTGCGTTCTCGTTCACCACCCGGAAATCCTCCTCCTCGATGAGCCCACCAACGGCGTCGATCCCGTTTCCAGACAGGAATTCTGGGACATTCTCTTCCAGATGCGGGACGAGGGCATGACGATCCTCGTCTCCACGGCCTATCTCGACGAGGGGGAAAAGTGCGACCTTCTCGCTCTCATGCACCGGGGCGTTTTTCTGGCCCTCGGCCCGCCGGCGGAGATCCAGGGAACCTTTTCGACTCTCGAGGACGCCATGATCGACCGGATCGGGAAGGCCGACAGGGAGCTTGCCCATGACCAATTCAAGATCTGAGGCTATTTCCGTTGAGGAGCTTGAAAAACGCTTCGGCGACTTCGTCGCCGTGGATCGGATTTCCTTTACCGTCGGAAAGGGGGAAATTTTCGGTTTCCTGGGGCCGAACGGCTCGGGTAAGTCGACGACCATACGGATGCTCTGCGGCATCCTGTCTCCCACATCGGGAAGAGGGTTCGTCGCCGGTCACGACATCGCCGTGGAACCGGAGAAAGTAAAGGCCTCCATCGGGTACATGTCCCAGAAGTTCTCCCTTTATGAAGACATGACCCCCTTCGAGAACATCCGGTTCTACCTGGGCGTCTACAGCCTCCCGGAAGACACATGGGCGGAACGGACGGCATGGATCATGGAGGTCACCCGGCTCACCGGCGTCCGGAACCGCCTGACCCGGGATCTCCCCCCGGGATGGCGGCAGCGACTGGCTTTGGGCTGCGCCCTGCTCCACCGGCCGAAGATCGTCTTTCTCGACGAGCCCACCTCCGGCGTCGACCCGCTGACGAGACGCCATTTCTGGGACTTTATCGAAAAGCTGGCGGGAGAAGGGGTCACCGTTTTCGTAACCACCCATTACATGGACGAGGCCCGGAACTGCCGGCGACTGGCCCTCATCGACGAGGGCCGCATCGCCGCCATGGGTAGCCCCGACGACATCGTCCGGGAGGCTCTGCCCGGCAAAAAGAGGGGCTCGCTGAACGAGGCGTTCATCGCCCTCATGGACAGGAAAACCCCGTGAACCTTCGAAAGGTCCAGGCCGTCGCCCGCAAGGAATTCTACCATCTCATCCGGGACTTCCGAAGCCTCTACCTGGCCTTCGCCTTACCGCTTCTCCTCATCCTTCTTTTCGGATACGCCCTGAGCCTCGATGTGGACCACGTCAAGACGGTGGTCGTCGATTTCGACCGCACCGACCTGAGCCGGGATTTCCTGTCCAGGTTCGATTCTTCCCCGTATTTCGACATCATCGCCCATGAAAAAAACATCGAGGCGGTCACCCGGTATCTCGACCACGGGTGGACCACCATGGCTGTTCTTATTCCGCCCGATTTCACCGAAAACATCCGGTCGAACCGCGACGCCCCCATCCAGATTCTCTTCGACGGAAGCGACCCCAACGTGGCGGGTATCTCATCGGGATACGCGACAAAGCTCGTTTCCGACTACAATAACGATCTCATGGCGGCGTTTCTCAACAGAAGCGGCCGGGACCCCATACCGCCGCCGGTGACGGGAGAAATACGGGTCTGGTTCAACGAGGACCTGGAAAGCCGCAATTTCATCGTTCCGGGCATCATCGCCATCATCATCATGATCGTGGGCGCGCTCCTGACATCCCTCGTCATCGCCAGGGAGTATGAAAACGGGACCATGGAAACCATTTTTTCCCTTCCCCTTCACGCTTCCGAGTTCCTCGCGGGAAAGGCCGTGCCGTATTTTTTCATCGCCATGACCGATGTCCTCATCGCCGTCCTCATGGGGCAGGTCCTCTTCGGCGTCGTCGTCAAGGGCAGCTTCTGGCTGTTCATCGCCGCCTCGTCCCTCTACATCGCCGTCGCGCTCTGCCTCGGCTTCGTCATCTCCGTCGTCACCAAGTCCCAGCTCGTGGCCAACCAGATGGCCATCCTGCTGACCTATCTCCCCTCACTCCTCCTTTCCGACTTCGTGTTTCCCATCGCGAACATGCCCAGGGTTCTCCAGGCCTTCACCGCCGTCGTCCCGGCCCGATATTTCATCGATATCCTGAACGGTCTCTATCTGCGGAACGTGGGGTTTTCTTACCTGTGGCCGAGTTATGCCGTCCTGGCCCTCATGGCTCTCCTTCTGGGGACCTTGGCTTTCATGATTCTCAAGAAGGAGGGCCTGTAGGAATGAACCGGCTTCGCATTCGGGAACTCATCCGTAAAGAATTCATTCAGCTTTTCCGGGACCGGAAAAACCGGCCCCTTCTCGTCATCGCCCCGCTCATCCAGCTCCTCGTTTTCGGCTACGTGGTCACCACGGACATACGGACCATCACCGTGGGTTTCCTGGACCAGTCCAAAACCCGGGAGAGCCGGATGCTCATCGACCGGTTCGAGGGAAGCCGGACTTTCCGGATCGTTCAGATGAGCGACGATCCCCGGAAACTGGAAAGCCGGCTTCTGCAACGGAAAGTCGACCTGGTGATCAAGATCGGACCGGACTTCAGCGAACGGATCCGCAAGGGGGAGACAGCCGCCGTCCAGATCCTGGCCGACGGAAGCATGAGCAACATGACCGTCAACCGGATCGCGTACACGTCCTTTGTCCTCGAGCGGTTCAACCGACTCCTGCTTCGGGAGCTCTACCCTTTTTTCATGGACTACGGGAATATCGACGCCCGGCCGCGAACCTGGTACAACCCAAACCTGTACAGCCAGAATTTTTACGTTCCCGGCATTGTGGCGTTTCTCATCATGATCCTGACCCTCCTTTTCACCTCCATGGCCATCATCAAGGAAAAGGAGCGGGGAACCATGGAGCAGCTCATCGTGACGCCTCTCAGGCCCGCCGAGCTCATTCTCGGGAAGACGATCCCTTACAGCATCATCGCCCTTGCCCAGATGATCGTCGTCACCGCCTTCGCCGTTTACTGGTTCGAGATCCCCCTGGCGGGAAGCCTCGTTCTCCTCGGGACGGCGACGATCTTCTTTCTCTTCAGTACCCTGGGGGTCGGGCTTTTCATTTCCACCATCTCGGCCACCCAGCAGCAGGCCATGATGACCACCTTCTTCTTCATTCTCCCTTTTTTCATGCTGAGCGGCTTTGTCTTCCCCGTGGCCAACATGCCCGAACCGGTCCAGTGGCTCACCTATCTCAACCCCCTCATGTATTTTCTCATCATCATCCGAGGCATTTTTCTCAAAGGCGTGGGAATCGGCATCCTCTGGCCCCAGCTTACGGCCCTTCTGATCATCGGCGTCATCCTTCTCGGCGGGGCTGTCCGCCGCTTCCGAAAACGGCTCGACTGACCGAGGCGGTGGTTGACCGCGTCACCCTTTTCCTGCTAAATTGGCAAAACAAAAAAAGGAGGAACCCCATCGGTCATGAAAATCATTTACCATCCCGACTTCATTGGGTCCTACTGTTCCGACCCTGCCGCTTCGGAAGGGCGGGTCGAAGCCATTCTCGATGTCATCCAGGATCGGTTTGACGTCATGAAACCGTCGCCGGCCTCACGGGAAGACATCGCCGCCTGCCACAGCGATTATCACATTGAACACATCCGGCATCTCGGTCTTTACGACATCGCCGCCCTGGCTGCCGGGGGCGCGATCCTGGCGGCGGAAACGGGACTCACCGAACCGGCTTTCGGGCTGATCCGGCCGCCGGGACACCATGCTTCCTTCAGCAGCGCCTGGGGATTCTGCTTCTTCAGCAACATGGCCATCGCCATTTCGAAGCTGAAGCGGGAGGGGAAAATCGGGAAGGCCTTTGTGCTCGATATCGATCTTCACTTCGGCGACGGGACCATGAACATCCTGGGCAGCACCGGTTACGTGAAAATTTTAAACCCGACAGCCCATGACCGGGCGGGATACCTGCGGGAAGTGGAAGGTGCTCTCCCGGAAGATGCCGACATTATAGGTATTTCAGCGGGATTTGACCACCACGAGGCGGACTGGGGCGGGCTGCTCACGACATCCGATTACCGTGAGATCGGCCGCCTGGTCCGGGAAAAGAGCCGTAAGGCCGGGGGGGGCTGTTTTGCCATCCTGGAAGGGGGGTACAACCATCGGGTGCTGGGTCACAATGTCCTGGCCCTGCTGGAGGGGCTCGACAGCTGAGGCAATCAGGCCGCCGAGGGAAATTCTCCCGGGGACATCCAGGAATCGGGGGTAAGCGGAAGGAGTCCCCAGGCCGCCCGAGCCTCATCGCATCGCCCGTTCGGTCTCCCGTCGAGCCACGACGGGGCGAAGTCGCGACACACAGACGCCCGCCTTTCATAAATGGCGCACAGGACACGCTTTCCGATGTCGCCGGTCAAGGCGACGCACCGGGGCCTGTTCCCTCCCGTCCCCTTCATGAACCGCCGGAAGGAATCCATTTTCTCCGTCAGTTCCACGGGAACGCCGCCTTCCGTCACATCGTCGCCTTCGCCCCAGTAGAAGGAAGCCCGGTAGAAAGCGCAGCAGGCGCCGCAGGACAGGCAGGGGTTCGTTCGATTCATATCCTTAAGAAAAATTTTCCTGAATTTTGATGAACTCGTAAAAACTGGAAAAATGTTCCGTTACAGACGGCTTTGTAAAAAGATCCAGAGGCAAGGCGCCCGAATCTCGAGGAATGAGACGTACTTATTGGTGCGTCGCAATGACGAGGGATGAAGGGCAACAAAGCCTATGGACTTTTTACGAAGCCGTCAATTTTGGAAACTATGGGGCCGGGAGGGAAAAAAATCAAGAGAAAATCGTTCCTCTGCATCAGGTGTTTCTCCTGATTTCAGGGGGTATCCGGGAAATCCAGCCCGCCTGGCAAACCCCCCACAGGCCCGCCAGGACGGCCTCGGCGGCATCGTCCTTCAGGGACGGGGGAAGGGGAAGCCGGGACCAGGAGATGACCCGCCGGGCCAGTAAAAGGGCATGGCGTTTCGCATCGGCCCCGCTTTTTCTTTCTCTTCGGTAAAGCAACAGGTCGCGCCACGCCTCCGCCGAAATAACCACGGCCGGCATTCCGAGCCGGGTGGCTTCCCGAATCCAGATCTCTCCCAGCCTCCCGCCTCCCTCCACAACAACCCGGGACAGGCCGGGAAGACCGGAAAGGAGGGATCGGACGGCCCGTTTCAAGCTGTTCCGGTCCCCGAAATGCTTGGACCGGAACCACACGAGACGGCCTCGGCGGTCGAAGAGGGCAAGACCCGTTCTTAATCCCGTGTCCACGGCGAGGAGGCATTCCGAAAAAGCCTTCCCATCCGACGGGTCATTCATACCGCTCCCCTGAATCCCCCCTTTTTCCTCTCCGGAAGAGAAGGCCGTAAAGAAGAAGATTCCAGAAAAGAACGGCGGTTCCCAAAAACATCTGCGCCCCCCGGGAAAGGGAGGACGGGTAAAGAAGAGGAAGAAGGAAGGGCGCTGTAAGCTCTCCCGGGGACCCCGCCTCGAGGGCCTTCATCCCGAGCCATTCCTCCAGGGGTGTCAGGGGACAGAACCAGCCTGTCCACTCCACGAGCACACCCCAGATGAAGGCGGGAAGATGCCACCAGAGAACTTTTTTCCACCGAAAGGCGAGAAGGCCGCCGAAAACGACAAAGAGGACAAAAGCACCGTGAACGACGAGAACAAGATCCCGAAGGATTCCGTATAGCATGGGCTTTCACCTTCCCTGCGCCGTCACTGGATCTCGTTGGAGTATATCGGGAATACCGGCGAATTAAAAGAACCTTCTTCCTTGACAGGGAAAGGGCAACGTTTTATAAAAAAGTTGTCTTGCCTGTCGTGAAGGGGGCGTGGGCGGGATTCCCGGTTCCGCGAAATCGAGGTATGACAACCATGAGTCGTTTTGATTCTTCGCCTTTTTCCGCCACGAAAAACTCAATCTCGACAGACTGCCCGCACTGTCTTTACTTCAGCATGGACGAGGAAGGTACCCGGTGTCATTGCCTCCGGTTCGCCCGTTTCGTCGACCACGTCCTCCCGAAACGGACCGGGACCTGTGAATACTGGACGGGAAGAGATTTTTTCGACGAGGCGGCCGGGGTGAAAAACCTTTAGCTGCGGGTCTTGACGGACCGGGAGTCACGCTCCGTCTTTACCGATCAAGCATCGGCACGATGCCGTTTCAATCTGAAAACGAAGATAGAAAAGGAGGTCACATCATGAAGCGCATTCTTTATGTTCTGTTCATCACGGCACTGGCCGTCGGTCTCGTCTTCGGGGGACAGGCCCTGGCGGCGAAAAAGATGTTCCTCACCCTCGCTTCCGGAAGCCCCGGGGGCGTTTATTATCCCCTTGGCGGCGGGATGGCCGTGGTCATCGAAAAAACCATCGAGGATCTCCGGTGCGCCGCCGAGTCCACCGGGGCATCCGTGGAAAACTGCCGGCTCGTGGGCAAAAGGGAATCGGACATGGGCATGGTCATGGGAAGCGTGGCCTACAAGGCTCTGAACGGCCTGGACCCTTTCGAGGAAAAATATGACCTCGTGGCCCTGTTCCAGATGTATCCCGCCCCGGAGCACATCGTCACGACAGCCCAGTCGGGCATCAAGACCATGGCGGATCTCAGGGGAAAGAAGATTTCCATTGACGTTCCCGGCAGCGGCTGCTCCACCATGGCGAAGGTCATGCTGGAAGAGGCGGGCTTCGACCTGGAAAAGGACGTGACCATCGCCAATCTCTCCCAGACCGAATCGGTCCAGGCCCTGAAAGACGGGGTCGTTGACGCCGTCTTCTTCAACTTCGCCTACCCCGGCGCGGCGGTCATGGATCTGGCGGCCACCCGGGACATTGTGCTCGTTCCCATCGAGGCGGCCCTGGCGGACAGGATCATTCAGAAATACCCCTACTACCTGAAAATCACGATCCCCGGAAACACATACAGTGACGTGGATTACGATGTCCTGTGCCTCGGGGATTCCAACGTTCTCATCGCGAGCAAGCGCATGCTCCAGGGCGTGGCCTACAAGGTCGTCAAGGCTATTTTCTCCAATGTCGACCAGGGGAAATACGCCCTGACCTACATTCACCCCATCGCCGCCCAGCTGACGCCGGCCAATGCCGTGAACAGCCCCATCGCGCTCCATCCAGGAGCCCTCCAGTATTTCAAGGAAGTGGGCGCCGTAAAGTAGCAACAAATCGTTTCGCCCGGCCGGCCTCGGAACCGGCCGGGCTTTTTTATCTTCCTTCATGACAGCTGGACTTTTAAAAAGTCTTCAAGATGTTCTTTTCCGACGGCTTCGCGAAAAGCTTCCCAGGCCGTTGCCCGGGTATTCGAGAAATGAGGGGAATCGGCCGCTCCGAAACATTGACAGGACACGAAGAGCCTCGAAACAGCCGGGCTTTTCGTGAAACCGTGATGACAGGAAAACGGGTTTTACCGGTTCTATTCCTTTTATGTCTCTCTCTTATTTTTCCCGGAGAGGAGGGACAAGGCGGGGAAAGTTCCTTTTTTTCTCTCCAGGTTGTCCGGGAACCGGGGGGGTCGTGCCTGCTCAACCGCCCCGTGCGGGCCGGTGACCGTTTCTACCTGGAATACACCCACTCTTCCGACCTGACCCCCGTGCGCGACACCTTCGTCATCGATGAAGGGGGGGGAATCCGGATCGTCTCGGAAGAATACGACTGGTACGGCGCCGGCCTGGAGTTTCAATCCCATGGCGGACGGACTGTTCGTTTCGAGGAAAAGAAGACCGTCGTGACCCTGGACCGGCCCATGGACCCCTTTTACCTCCGGGTGGGCAGAACGGCGAACCATGTTCTGACCGTGGGCGGCAAAGCCTATCCCCTGAAGACCATCGCCGAAGGCGGGGACCGGGTGCGCATTTTCGCAGTCGCTGAAGAAAAACCCGGGAGAAAGGATGTGCCATGACCATCGACCCGAGGAAGACGGCGGACAGCCCCGATGGGTCCGACGCCGCCAGGGCCCAGGAAATCCTGAAAAAATTCGAGAGAAAGAGGGAATATGGGGGAGCGGCGGGAAAAGCCGTCACGGTCATCGCTGTCGTCACCTCCCTGTACCACCTGCTTTATGCCTATATTCACCCTTTTTTCGCTCTCGACCACAGGGCCCTCCACTGGATGTTCATGTCCATCCTCGCCTTCGCCCTCTACCCCCTTTCTCGAAAGCGGTCTCCCAAGAACCGGATGTCCCTTTTCGACGGCGTCTTTCTGGCCGCTTCCTGCGGCATCTGCATCTGGATCTTCATCTATTCCACCCCCATCCTGAACCGGGCGGGGGCCTTTCAATCTCTCGACGTAGCCCTGGGAACCCTCCTCGTCCTCGTTGTTCTCGAGGCCTCCCGGAGAACCACGGGACCGGCGGTCCCCCTCATCGCTGTTTTCTTCATCCTTTACGCCATTTTCGGCCCCTACCTTCCCGATTATTTCGCCCACCGGGGGTACAGCATCAAGCGCCTGTCAACGTACCTGGCCCTGTCGACGGACGGTATCTTCGGTGTCCCTCTCGGCGTCTCGGCGAACTTCATTCTTCTCTTTATCCTCTACGGAGCCCTTCTCCGCAAAACAGGGGCGGGTCAGTTTTTTACCGATGTGGCCTTCGCCCTCACCGGTGGAACCCGGGGAGGACCGGCCAAGGCCGCCGTCGCCTCCAGCACGTTTTTCGGCATGATCTCGGGAAGTTCCGTGGCCAATACAGTCACCACCGGGTCCTTCACCATTCCTCTCATGAAAAGAACGGGATACCCGGACTATTTCGCAGCCGGTGTTGAAGCCTCATCGTCCACCATGGGGCAGATCATGCCGCCCATCATGGGGGCGGCGGCGTTCATCATGGCCGAGTTCCTGGCCGTGCCGTACATCAAGGTCTGCATTGCCGCGGCGATCCCCGCTTCCCTCGCTTTCTTCTCCACCTTCATGCAGGTCCATTTCCGGGCCGTCTCCCTCGGCCTTTCGGGAATTTCCCGGGCCGATCTCCCCAGCATCCGGGGCGCCTTCGCCGCGGGGTGGCATCATCTTTTCTCCATCTTCATTCTCATCTATTTTCTCATGCAGAACTATTCCCCCGAACGGGCCGTTTTCTGGGCCATCATGACGACCATCACCACCTCTTTTCTCATGGCCCTGGTCCGGCGGGAACCTCTCGCCCTGCTGGGACGGTATATCCTCGAAGGTCTCAAGGAGGGCGCCACCGGTGCCGTGGAAGTCGCCGCGGCCTGTGCGGCAGCGGGAATCATTATCGGGTGCATCACCATGACCGGGCTTGGCATTCAGTTCTCGTCCATCGTCATAGACGCCTCCATGGGACACCTGTACCTGGCGCTTCCCTTCACCATGGTCGCCTGCCTGTTCCTGGGAATGGGCGTCCCCACCACGGCCCAGTATGTCATCATCTCCTCGCTGGTGGCGCCGGCTCTCATCCAGATGGGTGTTCTGGCCATGAGCGCCCACCTGTTCATCCTCTATTTCGGGACCCGGGCGGACATCACGCCGCCCGTGGCCCTGGCGGCCTATGCGGGGGCGGGCGTCGCCGGCTCCAACCCCTGGAAGACGGGCCTTTCCGCCTTTCAGCTCGGCATCGCCGGCTTCATCATTCCCTTCATGTTCATCTACTCCCCCGAGCTCATCCTGGTGGGAAGCCCTCTTCGAATCATTCTCGCCACGGCGACGGCGGCTTTCGGAATCGTCTGCCTCGCCGCGGGCGTCCAGAAGTGTCTCATGATCCAGGCTACCTGGTACGAGGCGGCGCTCCTGATCGTCATCGCCCTTTTGCTCATCAAGCCGGGCATTCCCACCGACGCCGCCGGCATCGGCCTTTTTGCCATCGTCTTTGCCCTTCAGTGGATCAGGAAAAAACGTCTGAAAAACGGGGGTCTCCCCCAGGAGGTGTCTCCATGACCGGAAAAACGAACGAAGACCATGTCTTTTACAGGAACCCCACGAAGCTTTACCCGAAGGCCGCACGGGGACAGGGCATTTATATTTACGACAGCGCCGGGAAGGAATACATGGACGGATCCGGCGGGGCCGTCGTCGTCTCCATAGGTCACGGCGTCCCGGAAATACAGGAGGCCATGCTCCGGCAATCGGGCCTCATCTCCTTCACCCACGGGTCCCAGTTCACCACCGAACCGGCTGTCGCGCTGGCGGACCGCCTCATCGGGATAAGCCCCCGGGGACTGAACCGGGTTTATTATCTCTCCGGGGGATCGGAAGCTGTGGAAACAGCGGTCAAAATGGCCCGCCAGTACCAGGTGGACCGGGGCGTCCCCTCCAAGTACAAGGTGATTTCCCGCTGGACGAGCTATCACGGGAACACGCTGGGAGCCCTAGCGCTGAGCGGCCACACGGGGCGGCGGCGTTACCACCAGCCCCTC
>Ga0209605_1000144_pt1 | contig 98647 bp, 67 predicted proteins | sample AD_UKC035_MetaG_FD_184408 | JGI IMG/M metagenome (GOLD analysis project Ga0209605, IMG submission 184408) | Active sludge microbial communities of municipal wastewater-treating anaerobic digesters from USA - AD_UKC035_MetaG (SPAdes) (version 2) | ecosystem: Engineered > Bioreactor > Anaerobic >...
CCCGGCAACACCATCGCCTGACCTGAATCCGGGCCGGGCGTTCCGGCATCCACAGGTCTTTCCGTCAGCTTCGGGCCGGGCCGCGCACTCGCACCGACCGGATCGCGCACCAGCGGGCGCCGCCGGCGGACACAATCAGGAGGGGTTTCATGGGGCTGGACGACAAACTCCGCGAGCTCGAGGAAAAGAACCGCCAGGCGCTCGAAGGGGCGGCGCCGACCGCATCGCGCGCCAGCATGAAGCCGGCAAGTTGACCGCCCGGGAGCGGATCGGCTACCTCCTCGACCCCGGGACGTTCACGGAACTCGACCGGCTGGTCACCCACCGCTGCCACGACTTCGACATGCAGGACAAGCGCTACTACGGCGACGGCGTCGTCACCGGCTTCGGCCGCATCGACGGCCGGCCGGTCTACGTGTTCGCCCAGGATTTCACCGTTTTCGGCGGCAGCCTCAGCGAGGAGTACGCCCGCAAGATCTGCAAGATTCTGGACCTGGCGGTGAAATCCGGCTACCCGGTGATCGGGCTGAACGACTCGGGTGGGGCCAGGATCCAGGAAGGGGTGATGAGCCTGAGCGGCTACACCGACATCTTCCTGCGCAACACTCTGGCCTCGGGCGTCATTCCGCAGATATCGGCCATCCTCGGCCCCTGCGCCGGCGGCGCCGTCTACTCGCCCGCCATCACCGACTTCATCTTCATGGTGAAAAACACCAGCTACATGTTTCTCACCGGCCCGGACGTCATCCGCGCGGTCACCCACGAAGAGGTGACGAAGGAGCGGCTGGGCGGCGCCCAGACCCACAACGAGGTGAGCGGGGTGGCCCACTTCTCGTTCGACAACGACGAGCAGTGCCTGCTCGGCGTGCGGGAGCTGCTCTCGTTCCTACCGGCCAACAACATGGAGGACCCGCCCACGCGCGCCTGCACCGACCCGGCCGACCGGACCGACGAGAAGCTGGACGAGATCGTCCCGGCCAACCCGAACCTGCCGTACGACATCAAGGACGTGATCCGGCGGGTGGTGGACGACGGCTACTTTTTCGAAGTCCAGCCGTTCTACGCCCGCAACCTGGTGATCGGCTACGCCCGGCTCGGCGGCCGTCCGGTCGCCATCGTCGCCAACCAGCCGAACCACCTGGCCGGCTGCCTCGACATCGACGCCTCGCTCAAGGGCGCCCGCTTCGTCCGTTTCAACGACGCCTTCAATGTGCCTCTGGTCACCTTCGAGGACGTGCCGGGTTTCCTTCCCGGCACGGCCCAGGAGCTCGGCGGCATCATCAAGCACGGCGCCAAGTTCCTCTATGCCTTCGCCGAGGCCACCGTGCCCAAGGTCACTGTCATCACCCGCAAGGCGTACGGCGGGGCCTACTGTGTCATGGCCTCGAAGCACCTGCGGACCGACTTCAACTTCGCCTATCCCACCGCCGAGGTGGCGGTGATGGGCGCCCAGGGGGCGGTGAACATCCTGGAGCGGGAGCGCATCGCCGCGGCGGCCGACGCCGACGCCAAGCGCCGGGAGCTCATCGGCGAGTACGAGGCCAAGTTCGCCAATCCGTACGTCGCCGCCGCCCGCGGATTCGTCGACGAGGTCATCCCGCCGCGGCTGACCCGGCCGCGGCTCATCCGGGCGCTGGAAATGCTGGACAACAAGGCGGACCTCAACCCGCCCAAGAAGCACGGGAACATCCCGCTCTAGCGAGGAAGGCGCGCATGACCGGACCCATCCGTAAAATCGTGGTCGCCAACCGGGGCGAGATCGCCGTGCGCATCATCCGTGCCTGCCGCGAGATGGGCATCCGCTCGGTGGCCGTCTACTCCGACGCCGACCGGGCGGCCCTGCACGTGCGTCTGGCCGACGAGGCCTACCCCATCGGCCCGCCGCCGGCGGCCGAGAGCTATCTCCAGATCCAGTCCATCATCGACGTCGCCCTGTGGAGCCGCGCCCAGGCCGTGGCGCCCGGCTACGGGTTCCTCGCCGAGCGGGAAGAGTTCGCCCGCCGCTGCGAGGCGGTCGGCCTCGTCTTTATCGGGCCGTCGCCGGATTCCATCGCGCAGATGGGCGACAAGCTGGCCAGCCGCCGCATTGCCGAGGCGGCCGGCGTGCCGGTCATTCCGGGCGTCCAGCGCCGCGTGGATGATCCGGAGGAGGCGGCGGCGCTGGCCACCGCGATGGGCTTCCCGGTCATGCTGAAGGCCTCCGCCGGCGGCGGCGGCAAGGGGCTGCGCCTGGCCCGCTCGGCCGACGAGGTGCGCCGGCTGCTGCCGCTCACCATGTCGGAGGCGCTGACCTCCTTCGGCGATGACACGGTCTATATCGAAAAATACGTCGAGAATCCCCGCCACGTGGAGATCCAGGTGCTCGGCGACAACCACGGCCACGTGATCTACCTCGGCGAGCGCGAGTGCACCCTGCAGCGCCGTCACCAGAAGGTGGTCGAAGAGGCGCCCTCGCCGGTGATGACGCCCGAGCTGCGGCGCCGCATGGGCGAGGCGGCGGTCCGGCTGGCGCGGGCGGTGAACTACCGGAACGCCGGCACGGTGGAGTTCCTGGTGGACAAGCACCTCGACTTCTACTTTCTCGAGATGAACACCCGACTCCAGGTGGAGCACCCCGTCACCGAGATGGTCACGGGCATCGATCTGGTGAAGGCCCAGATCCGCATCGCCGCCGGCGAGCCCCTCGGCCTGCGCCAGGAGGATGTCACGATCAACGGCTGGGCCATGGAGTGCCGCATCTACGCCGAGGACCCCGACAATAATTTCGTCCCGTGCCCGGGCCGAATCGTGAGCCTGCACGAGCCTTCCGGGCCCGGCGTGCGTAACGACAACGGCATGTACGAGGGGCTCGAGATCACCATCTACTACGATCCGCTCATCTCGAAGCTTATCAGCTTCGCCCCCACCCGGGGCGAGGCCGTCGACCGCATGCTGCGGGCGCTGAAGGAATTCAAGATCGGCGGCATCAAAACCAACATCCCCTATTTCATGCGGATCTTCGCCCACGAGGACTTTCGCGCCGGCCGGTTCGACACCACCTTCCTGGACCGGAAGTTCGAGCAGCCCACCACGGGCATCCCCGGCGAGGAGACCATCGAAGAGCTGGAACGCGTGGCGGTGATCGCTGCGGCAGTCAAGTACTACCGCCAGGTCCAGGGCGCGGGCGGCCCCGTCGCGGCCGCGCCGCCCGCGGCGCCGTCGGCGTGGAAGACGCGGGGCCGGTCGGCCGCCCTGCGCCGGGGCGGGAGGTGAGGCCATGCTCAAGTTCCAGATCAGGATCAAGGACAAGTGCCACGAAATCGCCGTCGCCGGCGAGGGGGACCGATTCGACGTGCTCATTAACGGCAAAAGCCACCCGGTGGCGCTGATCTTTTCCGACACCTCGCACGACGTCCTGCTTCACAACAACACCTGCTACGACGCGGTGCTGGTGGAGGAGAGAGGAGCGTTCGCCGTGGACGTGCGCAACCACGTCTTCCAGGTCGAGATCCACGACCCGCGGAAGCGCGGTCTCGCAGCCTCCAGTCTCGGCGACGGCGGCGGGAAGAGCGTCTCCGCCAGGATGCCCGGCCGGGTGATCAAGCTGCTGGTAGCGCCGGGGGCCGAGGTGGCGGAGGGGCAGAGCCTCCTGATCCTGGAAGCCATGAAGATGCAGAACGAGATCCGCGCCCCCCGCGCCGGCGTGGTGGCCGCCCTCCCCGCCGCCGAGGGTGCCGCGGTGGAATCCGGCCAGCCACTCGTAATCTTCGAATAGCAGGAGCGTGCCTCCATTGACAACGAGGCTCGAGGCTCGGGACTCGAGGCTCGTTCCCGTCCGCCGCAGATCATGCTCGTTGTCGACTGTGAAGGATTGAGAAGCATTGCCAGCATGTTTGATCTCGGGGCCGGACAGCGGGAATCTACTCCCCGATTCTCGACCCTTGGCCTTCAATGTTTCCCTCTCACCCCTCAAAACTCTACTTTGAACCCTCGATCCGTCCACTTCGGCCCGGCCCCATCGGCCATGGACCGAACAATCCGCAGTCGGCATTCGTACTGGACCGGTATGTCGCACGGGCAGGCGGATGTCGGATTCGCCCGATCATCAATCTGCCAATCCAGTATAGGGGAAGATTTGTGATGTCTAAAAACCATGTGTGGGTGATCGTCGTATTATCGATCCTGCTAGCGGTTGCTCCCGGATGGCTGGGCGGACAGACGCCGCCGGAGGCAGCCGGGAATCCATCCCGTTCGGAGACAGTCAATCCCCATGACCCGGTGCTGAATTTCGAGTTCGCCTGGAAGGCCCTGGACCGCAACTACGGCCAGTTCATGGTCAAGCGTGTCGACTGGGACGCCCTGTATCGGGTCTATCGCCCCATGGTCACTTCGGCGACGACGGACCAGGAATTATGGGACATTCTGCTGAGCATGATGGGGCACCTGAACGACGCGCACCTGGCCCTGGCCGACGGCAAACGCCGTATCAGCGGTGGCCGCAACAATGGGTTGTTCACTAATGATGCTTTTTCCCTGAACCTGGTGAAGTCTAAATATCTGCAGGGCAAATTCACGGAAGCCCTGGGTGGCAGCTTCATCAGCGGCTGGCTGGCCGAAGGGGTCGGCTACCTGTACATCGGCGACCTGAAGGACGGCCTGGGGCCGATCACCAAGACCATCGACACCGTCATGGCCGATTTCGCCAAGGCCAGGGTCATGGTCGTCGATGTGCGCAACAACCCGGGCGGCACCGGCCGGGCCGCGGAGATCGTGGCCGGCCGCTTCGCCGACCGCCGGCACCACTATTGCACCAGCCGTACCCGCTACGGCCCGAAACATGACGATCTCTGGCCCGAGGAATTACGACACATCGAGCCGGGCGGGCCGCTGCAGTTCACCGGGCCCACGGTGCTGCTGACCGACCGCATCAGCGCCAGCGCCGCCGAAGGCTTCACACTGGCCATGCGCGTGCTGCCGCACGTCACGGTGGTGGGCGACACCACCGAGGGAGCCCTTTCAGCGCAGTTTCCCGAAAAAATGCCCAACGGCTGGACCCTGTGGGTGGCCTTCAAGGAAACCCGGGACCATGAGGGCGTCGGCTGGGACGGCGTCGGCATCCCCCCGGACCTGCGCGTCATCAACACGGCGGCCGACATTGCCGCAGGCCGGGACATGACCCTGGAATTTGCCGTGAAGTTCCTGGAGAAGGGTGCTCCGGCGCTCCAGGATGAAGCAAAAAGCCTCGTGGATTTGAAACAGTCCCTGGTGGATGAATACGTGCGACAGGCCAAGAACAAGGGGGTCGAAGCGGCGGTTGTCATTCTCAACCGGGAACGGGCGGCGAAAAGCGGAATCTACTATTTCGTCCCCGACGAAATCATGCAGCAGGCGGTTTCGTTTCTGGCACGCCGGCAATACGCCGAAGCCTTGGGCCTGTTGCGCGCCTGCCGCGAGGACTTCCCCAAGCTCGCTCACACCTATGCCATGCTGGCGCAGGCCTTGATCGGTTCGGGTGATATCGCGACCGCCGAAGCGATCATGAAAGAAGGCGAAACGGTCGAGGCCATGTTCTCCTGGGAGCTGCAGCAGATCGAGCAGGCCAGGTTGGCGCTGCGCAAGGCGAAGCTGGGTTCCGCCGCCGAACTTTTCGGCAAAGCCCTGGCCGATGGCGGCATCCCGGCCGCGGAAACTGCGCTGCAGGAACTCCTGGCGCGGCGGCCGGACGGTCCGGTGTTTGACGAGGGCGATTTCAACGCCCTCGGTTACCGACTGCTGCAGGAGAACCATCCTGAGTCGGCCGTCTTCGTGCTGGAGAAGACCGTCGGGCTCTACCCGGAGTCTTGGAACGCCTGGGACAGCCTGGGAGAAGTTGCGGCCAAGGCGGGCCGGAAGGAACAGGCGATCGCCAGCTATCGCAAGTCGCTGGAGCTGAACCCGAACAACAAGAACGGCCGCGCGATGCTGGACCAGCTGGAGAAGGAGCAATAGCCGCTCCGCACCTCCGGTGCGCTTCGTACGCGCTCTGATGCCATGCGACGCGAAGTCCGAGGCGCGATCCCGCCCCTGCCGTTCGTACTCAAAATTCGTAATCGTCATCGTAATCGAGGCTCGATGTTCCTTCCCGAAATGCGGACATCGGACCTGGGACTACGATTTCAGGTGGGATCCGCCATCGGATCCTGGCTGCTCGGGCGGAAGAGCAATTAGCGGGCAACTTCCGACATCTATTATCGATAAGTAACTGAAATAAGCTACGAGAGGTGACGCGTGAAAATCGGAGGAATCGATTCCCCATTCAGTCTGCCCGATCCGGGCGAGGAGGGATCCGCCCAACTGAACCGGCAGGTCCAGCACTCTCTGAATCAATATTTTGGCCAAGCGGTGGTGCCGGAAGACGGGCAGTTCTCGCCGGCCACGAGGGACGCGCTCACACGGTTCCAGACTCTGAACGGGTTGAAGGTCACGGGACAGCTGAATCCGGAGACCCTTTCCTCTCTGGAGCGCTTCGCCGTGACTGTGGCAACAGACCGCGAGGCTGGGGCCAAGGCTGCCCCAGATCACCTTGGCCAGACCCATCCAGGGGAAGTGTCGTTCCAGGGCGCGTTGATCAAGGCCCAGATTCTCAAGCAGCCCTTGCTTGAGCGTCTGGAAGCAGAAGGCGGCGTGACCATCGCGCCGAGGGGGAAGGAGGATCATGGTGGCGTGACCATTGCGCCGAGGGGGAAGGAGGATCTCGGCGGCGTGACCATCGCGCCGAGGGGGAAGGAGGATCTCGGCGGCGTGACCATTGCGCCGAGGGGGAAGGAGGATCTCGGCGGCGTGACCATCGCGCCGAGGGGGAAGGAGGATCTCGGCGGCGTGACCATCGCGCCGAGGGGGAAGGAGGATCTCGGCGGCGTGACCATCGCGCCGAGGGGGAAGGAGGATCTCGGCGGCGTGACCATCGCGCCGAGGGGGAAGGAGGATCTCGGCGGCGTGACCATCGCGCCGAGGGGGAAGGAGGATCTAGGCGGCGTGACCATCGCGCCGAGGGGGAAGGAGGATCTAGGCGGCGTGACCATCGCGCCGAGATGGAAGGAGGATCTCGGCGGCGTGACCGTCGCGCCGAGGGGGAGGGAGGATCTCGGCGGCGTGACCGTCGCACCGAGGGGGACAGATGGTCTCGGCGGGGCCACGGTCGCATCCAGGCGGGATCTTGGCGATTCCGTGGGGGGCACTGTCACTGTGGCGCCCCGAATGGATCTCGACGGATCCCCTGAAGCCACCCTCGCTGTCCCGCCCAGGGACGATCTCGGATAACCGGTTGTGAACCCGCACAGTCCATCCGAAAATCCGCCCGATCCCGGTGGCGGTTTCCGAGGTGAGGATCCTGACCTGGAACGGGCCCGGCGCCTGTGTGGTTCAGGCCGGGTGATCGAGGCGGAGAGGCTTTGCCGGTCGGTTCTGGAGAGGAATCCGGAAAGCGCCCGGGCCTGGAACTGCCTGGGTTCGAGCCTGCGGGAACAGGGCCGACTGGAGGAATCTTGCCGGGCCTACCGGGCCGCCCTCGGCCTCCGGCCGGATTTTCCCGAAGCTCTCAACAACATCGGCAACGTGCTGCTGGAACTGATGCGGCCCCAGGCGGCCCTGGTCGCGTTCGACGAGGCGCTGCAGCTGAAGCCGGATTATCCTCTCGCCTTCCGGAACCGGGCAATGGTTCTGCTGGCTTTGGGCCGGCCGGAGGAGGCCCTGGCCAATTGCCGGGAGGCGCTGCAGCGAGATCCCGCCGACCGAGAGGCGCACATCCTGATGGGCATCCTGCTCCTGGCCGCGGGGGATTTCCAGCGAGGATGGCCGGAGTACGCATGGAGACTGACGCTGAACACTCCCCCCTGGAATCGCTTGTCCACCCCGGCTTGGGATGGGGCACCGTTGAACGGGCGGACGATCCTGACGGTAGCCGAGCAGGGGCTCGGCGACACGATCCAGTTCATCCGTTATGCCGCCATACTCAAACTCCGCTTCCGCTGCCGGGTGGTCGCCATGATCCCCCAATCCTTGCACCGGTTGTTGGGGAGTATGCCCCATCTCGACCAAATCGTATCGAGCGAGGAGGAGCCTCCACCGCATGACGTCTTCGTTCCCCTTATGCAGGTGCCGGCGCTGCTTGGGGAACGCTTGGAGCAAACTCCGGGTCCGATACCGTACCTCTTTCCGGATGAAGCGTTAGTGCGCCTTTGGCGGGAGCGCCTGGAAAATGGCGCTTCGTTCAATGTGGGGATCGTCTGGCAGGGCAATCCGGCTCACCCGGGCGACCGGCTGCGCCGCTTTTCTCCGGCCGCCCTCGCGCCGCTGGCGCGTCTGAGGGGCATTCGCATGTTCAGCCTGCAGAAGGGCCCGGGTAGCAATCGACTGGAAGAATCAGCCGGCCTGCTGGATGTTGCGCCCTTGGGGGACGACCTGGATGCGGGCAGCGACGCTTATGTGGACACGGCCGCGGTGCTCCGGAATCTAAACCTGCTGATCACCGCCGACACGGCGGTGCTTCACCTGGCCGGGGCGCTGGGGACGCCGGCCTGGCTGGCTCTTTCCACGTCCCCGGACTGGCGCTGGGGGCTTGCCGGGGAGAACACCGCCTGGTACCCGTCGGTCCGATTGTTCCGCCAGTCGTCCCTGGGATCTTGGGAATCCGTCTTCGAGCGGATGGCTGAAGAGCTGGTCCGGTTCTCGCCCCGGATCACTCCGCGAGCGGCACGGGATTTTCGCCTGTCGGATTGTGGCAGCCACCGGCTGGCCCGATGCCGTCACGGCGTGCTGCTGTTCAACCGGTACGATCGGTACATCGGCCGCTCCCTGGATCATTACGGTGAATTCTCCGAGGAGGAATGTCTCTTGTTCCGTCAGCTGCTCCGGACGGGACATGTGGTGATCGAGGTGGGGGCTCATATCGGCACACACACCCTGGTGTTCTCCCGGTTGGTGGGGGGCGAAGGAACCGTCCATGCTTTCGAACCCCAGCCGGAGATTTACCGGACTCTGTGCGCCAACATGGCGCTCAACCGCCGGGCCAACGTGCACTGCCGGTGTGAGGCGGCGGGGAGGGAAGCCGGCCGCATGTACGTTCCCCGCGTGGACTACGGCCTGCCCCACAATTCCGGAGGAGTGGCCCTGAGCGCGGATCCCCCGGGGGAGTTCACGGAGGTGGTGACGCTGGACGCGCTGGGTCTGCCCGCCTGCCACCTGCTCAAAGTGGATGCGGAGGGAATGGAGCAGGATGTCCTTATGGGCGCCCGGGAAACCATCCGGCGATGTCGGCCGCTCCTCTACCTCGAGAACGATCGGGATGAACTCTCGGCGGGCCTGATCGAGACGGCGCTTTCACTGGGATACCGGTTGTACTGGCACCTGCCACCCCTATTCAATCCGGCGAATTTCTACGGAAATTCCACCAACATCTTTCAGGGACTGGTTTCAGTGAACATGCTGGGCGTTCCGGAGGAACAGACGTTGGAGGTGTGCGGGCTTCGCCGGGTCGCCGGGCCCGGGGATCACTGGCGGAATAACTAATCTAAACGCTACTGTTCTTGAAAAATGGGCACGCTGATTATCAAGTTGCCCTGAGAAACGGAAGACCCGTCGATTGTGTATCAAACGTCCGTCTGGCCCGATGGACGCCTCAGGACGTTGCAGCGATGGTGGCGGCGGAGCAGGCCGCGACGCAGGCGGCCATGACGGCGGCGACCTGGTCGGCCACGGCTTTCCCGAACGCCTCATCCTTGGCCAGCTCGGCGAAGCGCTGCTTGGCCTTCTTCCGTTCGTCCCGGTTGGAGAAGACCTCGCCCACGAGGTCGCAAGCCTGGACTAGGCTCACCAAGTAACGGGTGCGCGCGTCGGGCGCGGTGGCGGTGAACGCGGCCTGGCGCAGCCGCCGGCGCACCTCCAGCTCCTCCAGCGGATTTGAAGTCGGAAAACGCTCGGCAGGGAACACCCACAGGATCCGGTGCTCCTCCCGGCGCAGGATGTGCTTTTGCACGAGCCGTTCGAGGTAGCTCCGCTGGATTGACTTCCGGCCGCCCAGCCTCGACACCCAGCCGGCGACGGTCTTCGGCCTGGCGGCCGTCCGGAGCAGGCCAAGGCACTCGTCCAGGACCGCGTCGTCCGTGTCACCGGCCGGCGTGGCCACCAGTTTTTTACCTTCGATCCGGACTTTCTCCTTCATGGCCAGCTCCATCAGGACGGCCGCGGCCAGCCCGTAGGGCAGGCCGATGGAGGCCGAGCACAGCACGGTCCCCTTGTCGTCGCGCAGGCTCAGCAGCAGCAGTTCTTCGGCCAGGGTGAGTTTCATGGGCGGTTCTCCTCGCGCGCGACGGCGTCCGCGCGCTGTGGGTTGATCGTACGGAATCAGACTGTTTGCCGCCACCCGCCATGATAGCATCGGCGCCCTCCGGTGCGACTTGCGGAGTCCGGCGCCTCATCCACATTTGAGGCCATGACTGAATCACCTGTCGATTACGAGCACGATTACGATTACGAATTACGATTACGAGCACGAACAGGAGGGACGGGAACGAGCCTCGAACCCCGAGCCCCGAGCCCCGAACCCCGAATCCCGTCAGAGCCCCAGCTCCGCCGCGCTCGCCTGCATGGCGGTGAGGACCACGCCGATGTGCTCCTCCAGCGGCACGCCCAGCTCCTCGGCTCCCAGCCGGATCTCGTCGCGGTTGACGGCGCGGGCGAACGCCTTGTCCTTCATCTTCTTGATCACTGAGCGGACGCCCACCGCCTCCAGCTTCTTCTCGGGCGTCACCAGCGCCGCGGCGGTGATCAGGCCCACCAGCTCGTCTACGGCGAAGAGGGCCTTGGCCAGGAGGGTGTCCCGCGGCACGCCGGTATAGCTGGCGTGGGCCAGGATGGCCCGGACCAGGGTCTCGTCCATGCCGCGCCGGCGCAGTTCCTCGGCGCCACGGAACGGGTGGTTGTCGGCGTCGGGGTAGCGCTCGTAGTCGAAATCGTGGAGCAGCCCCACCACCCCCCAGATGTCGGCGTCCTCGCCGAAGCGGCGCGCGTAGGCGCGCATGGCTGCGGCCACGCCGTAGGCGTGCTTGCGCAGGCCGTCCTTCAGGGTCCATTCGTGGAGCAGGGCTAGGGCGTCGTCTCGAGTCATGGCAAGCCTCCTCGGGTATCCTCCCGATTTCACCACAAAGGAAGGGCCGGGGCCAAGAAAAAAGCGGACGGCGAATGCCGTCCGCTGAAAGGGGTAGCCGTGGGCCGCGGGCCGCCGGTCAGATCGGGTTCAGCCCCAGCTCGGTGAGCGTGGCCGGCGTGGGCGCGCCGGCGGCGTCCCAGCCGCGCGCGGCGTAGTACATGTCCAGCCATTCGCCGAACTTCTCCTCGGTGAGGCGCCGTCCCTCGAAGAGCCCCGCCTCGTGGGGCTCCTGGAAGAAGCGCGGCGGCAGGGTGTCGTCGGCGCGGGTGCGGCCGTTGGCGATGTTGTAGAGGCGGGTCAGGTTGGAGATCTTGTTGCCGAGCCGGTTCATGTCCGTCTCGCTCATGGGGATGCCGGTGCACTTCTCGAACACCGGCGCCAGCCGGTCGAGGTCGTACATCACGAAATCGCAGACGATGAGGCAGTTCCGGGTGTTCACGACATCCTGGCCGATGCGCACGAAATCGGGCGTGCTCTCCCAGGTCAGCTCTTTCCGCATCTCCGCCGAGGCGGACCAGAACCGGGTGTGGGAGGCGAAATCGGATGTGGCCAGGGTCAGGCCCATGGAGGCGCATCCTTTGATGTTCACCCCCGACAGCTCCATGCCGGCGATCTGGATGGCGAAGTAGTCGCTCCCCTTGCCGATGCGCCGGGCGGCGATGCGGGTTCCCTCGGCGAGCAGGTCGCCGATCTTCTCACGGTGGGCGATCTGGCGGAGCAGGGCGGCCTGGGCCTCGGCGCTGCCGAAATGGAGCGCGACGCCCCCGGTGTCCGCCGCGCTGATGATGCCCCGCTCGAACGCCTCCATGGCGAAGGAGCAGACCACGCCTGCCGAGATGGTGTCGAGCCCCAGGTCGTCGCACAGCCAGTTGGCATAGGCCACTGCCTCGGCCGAATCGATGTCGCAGCCGGAACCGAGAAAGGCGGTGGTCTCGTACTCGGGGCCCTCCACCTCGTAATTTCCCCAGCGCGCCTCCTTGGAGCAACGGATGGCGCAGTTGAAGCAGCCGGTGCTCTTCCAGGCCAGCTTCTCGCGGCATGCCTCGGAGGTGATTCCCTCGTAACCGGCGAACTGGGTGTCGCGCCAGTTGTGAGTGGGGAGGAAGTGCCCCTGTTCCTGGCCCATGCGGATCCACATCATGGTGCCGAGGTCGTCGCGGCGCTGCCGGTTCGGGTGGGCGACGATGTCTTTGGTGAGCTGCCGGTTCAGCTCCTGGAAGCCGGCGGGGTCGTGGTAGGCGATTTTCTCGTCCCCCTCCACGACGAGCGCCTTGAGATTCTTGGCGCCCATGACCGCGCCGGCGCCGCCGCGGCCGTACTGGCGGTACAGCTCGGTGCCGATGCAGGCGAAGCGGACGCGGTTCTCGCCGGCCGGGCCGATCAGGGCCACGCGGGCCTTGGGGTACGTTTCGCGGAGCGCCTTCTCCGTCTCGAATATCCCTTTGCCCCAGAGGTGGGCGGCGTCCTCGAAGCGGACCTCGCCGGGGCGCACATGGAGGTAGACCGGTCGGTCGCTCTCGCCGGTGATCCAGATCCAGTCGAGACCGGCCTTCTTGAGCGCGGGTCCGAAGTGGCCGCCGGCGTGGGTGTCGAGGAACGTGCCGGTGAGCGGCGACTTGGTGCAGACCACCGAACGGGCCGACGTCTGGACCTGGGTGCCGGTGAACGGCCCGGTCATGAAGATGAGCGGATTTTCCGGGGCGAACGGGTCGTGGGTGACGAGCCCCCGGTCCACCATGAGTTTCAGACCGACGCCCTTGCCGCCGATCCAGCCGGCGAATAGCGACGGGTCGGGCTGGCCGAAACGGAACGTGCGATGGGTCAGGTCAACTTCAAGAATGCGGTTCATGTAGCCCTTGTACATGCGTGCCTCCTGTGGGCGCCGGCGGCGTCAGCGCGTCCGGGCGATGTGGAGCAGGTCGATGAGCATGCTGTAGCCGGTTTCGGTGCGGCCGGCGCCCGGGCCGACGATGGTCACGTCGCCCATGGCGCGGGACTTGATGGTGACGGCGTTCGTGGCGCCCATCACGCCGGCCAGCGGATGACTCAACGGGATCTGCATCGGCGCCACCGAGGCGTGCACCTCGCCCCCCTCGCGCCAGACCCGGCCGATGAGCTTGTAGCGGAAGCCCTTCTGCTTGGCCTCGGCGATCGCCTCGGCGCTGATCTTCGTGATCCCGTCGCACGGGTAGTCGAACGGCTTCTTTGTGGCGCCGAAGACCGTGTTGGCCAGGATGGTCACCTTGGCCAGGGCGTCCCAGCCCAGCACGTCGGCGTCGGGGACCGCCTCGGCGTAGCCCAGCTCCTGGGCCTTCTTCAGGGCGTCGGCGTAGGACAGCCCCTCCTCCATCCGGGTCAGGATGTAGTTGGTGGTGCCGTTGAGGATGCCGCGGATCTCCTGAATGCCGCTGCCGGCCAGGGTCTCGCGGATGAGGTTGACGATCGGCGTGCCGCTCATGACCGTCCCCTCGTACAGGAAGTGCACGCCCCGCGCCTTGGCCGCGGCCTGGAGCTCGGCGTAATGCAGCGCCAGGGGGCCCTTGTTGGTGGTCACCACGTGCATGCCGCGCTGGAGCGCCGCCTTGATGTGGGCGGTGGCCGGCTGGGCGGTCTTGATGTCGGTGTAGGTCGCCTCGAGCATCACGTCCGCCTCGGCCTCCTCGATGAGGGCCAGGGCGTCGCCCCGCACGTAGGCCTGGGGCAGCTCGTTGAGGGAGTGGCCCGCCTTGAGCGTCTCCAGGGCCTTGGTCAGATTGATCCCGTCGGGGTGGTAGACCATGCCCTTCTGCATGTCGGCGATGCCCACCACCGTCCAGTTCAAGCCGTACTCGTTGCGGAGCGCCTCGTGATTCTCCAGAAGCAGCTCGGCCAGCCCCTGGCCCACCGTCCCGAATCCGACGAACAATAGCCGCATACAGTCCTCCTATGCTTAATATGAAACTCGATTATGCCCCATGACTCGACCCGATTCACCGATTAACCAATCACCTTGAGCGCCTGTTCGAGGTCTGCGATGACGTCGTCGGGATGCTCGCCGCCCACGCACAGACGGATCATGGTGGGGGCCACGCCGGCGAGTTTCCGTCCGGTTTCGCCCTGCTGCTGGTGGGTCGAGATGGCCGGGATGGTGGCCACCGACTTGATCCGGCCGAGGTCCGTCGCCCGCCAGATGCGCTGGAAGCCGTCGAACACCCGGCGGGTCTCGGCGGCGGTGCCGCGGACGTCGAACGACATCAGGTGGCCGAAGGCCGGCTCGTCGCTGTCCGCCAGTTTCATGTAGCGCGCGGCCAGGGCGTGCAGCGGATGGCCGGGCAGGCCGAGGTAATCGACCCGCGCCACACGCGGATGTTCGGCCAGATACCGGGCCACCTGCATCGTGTTGCGGGAGAAGAGCGCCATCTTCGTGCGCAGGAGGCGCAGGTCGCTGAGGAGGAAAAAGGCCGAGTGGGCCGACATGCAGGGGCCCGAGTCACGGAACGGCCAGAGCTTGAGCCAGAGGCCGTAGTCGGCCTTGACCTCGGCGGGGAGGTGCCGGCTGGTGACGGGCCGCCGGGCGACGACGGCGCCGCCGATGGTGAAGCCGCCGCTCCCCACCGACTTGGTGAGGGAATGCACCACGATGTCGGCGCCGTGGGCGATGGGACGCATCAACGCCGGGGTGGCGATGGTGGCGTCCACGATGAGCGGAATCTCGTGGCGATGGGCCACCGCCGCCACCGCGGCGATGTCGGCGCAGGCCTGCTGGGGGTTGGAGGGCATCTCGACGTACAGGAACCGGGTGCCGTCGTCGACCAGCTTTTCCCATTCGTCCATCTCCCACGGACGCGTCACCCAGCGCACCTGGGCGCCGCGCTCGCGCATGCGCAGGTTGAACAGCTGGAACGTCCCGCCGTACACCTGGGCGGCGGAGACGAAATTCAGATTGCGGATATCGCCGTCGCGGATCTCCAGGAACGGTTCCACGGCCTGCTTGATCGCCGACATCCCGGCCGAGGTGCAGAGCGCCGTGGTGTCGGCGCCGGTGCCGTATCCTTCGAGCAACGCCAGGGTTTCTTCCAGGTAGTAGACAGTGGGATTGTGGATGCGGGAATAGCACCAGGTGGGCACCAGGTAGGCCAGACCGGCTTCCATCTCGTCGGAGTCTCGGTAGGCCTGGGAAGTGGACGGGTAGATGGGCTCGATGATGCCGCCTTGGCCGTTGGCGAACGCCTCCTCGACGGAGTACATGCCGTGCACGGCGATGGTGTCGAACTTGAGCCGTTTGACCTGATCCCGGTAGGCGGTCCGCCGGGCGAGATAGGCCTCGGCCTCGCGCATGTATCGCCGCACACCTTCGGAGTAGCTGGAATCCATGACTGCCTCCTCAGACGGGATGATAGACGGACGATGAAATGTCTCGGAAAAGCTGGCCGGCGGGCCGATCGGATAGTTAAGCAAATCAGATGAGTTCGATTATAGCCAACTCGGGGTGGCAAAGTCAAAACAACGGAAGAAAATATCGCAACGGGACCATGGACGCCAGCGGTTGGGACCGGCCGGCGGCGGCGGTCAGGCTCACTCGTCCACTGCGGCCGGGATGAACACGCGGCCGCTTTTGACGCCGTGGGTGCTGATGAGGCGGTCGGCCAGCTCCTGGACACGGCCGGCCGTGCCGCGGATCACCACCACCTCCAGGCAGTCGGTGTGCGTCAGGTGGATGTGCAGGTTCGACAGGACGTGCGTGTGGTGGTCGTGCTGGAGCTGGATCAGCCGCTGCGACAACTCGCGGCGGTGGTGGTCGTACACCATGGTCACGACGCCCACCACCTCGGCATTGCCCCGGATTTTCTCCGCCAGCAGGTGCTGGCGCATCAGGTGAGCCAGGGCGTCGGAGCGGTTCTTGAAACCTTCCGCCGCCAGCCGGCGGTCGAACGCCGTCAGCAGCTCCGCGTCGCAGGATACGCCGAATCGGGCCAGTTTCATGGGCGCCTCCGCTGATGCCACGATTGCTTCGCATGGTAGCACAGGCGGAGCCGCTGCGCCCGGCATTTTCGGGCCGGGCGGGCGACGCGGCCCGTCTTGCATTTTGCCTGGGGCGGCCGTATGATGGCCGGAAGCCGGCGGCTGGAGCCGGCGGAACCGGAGCCCATGCGCATCGAATCCCTGCACGCCTGCGCCTTCCGCAACCTGGCCGAGGAGCCGGTGGCGTTCGCGCCGGGCATCAACCTGTTCGCCGGACGCAACGGCCAGGGGAAGACCAGCCTGCTCGAGGCGCTCTACTGCGCCTGCTACACCAAGTCGTTCCGGACCCATCGCCTGGAGGAGTGCGTCCGCCACGGCGAGGGGGAGTTCCGCCTCCGCTGCCGGGTGGCGCGGGCGCCGCTGCCGCGGGTGCTGGAGGTGCGGGTGGGGTCGGCGGGGAAGGAACTCCGCCTCGACGAGAAGGCGGCCGACGTCACCGATTTTCTCGACACCGCCGCCATCCTGTGCATCACCGCCTCCCATCTGCGGGTGATCACCGAGGGGCCCGACGCGCGCCGCCGGTTTTTCGACGGCCTGCTGGTCCTCTTCCGCCCCGATTACCTGCACCGCCTGGCCGCCTACCGGCGGGTGGTGCGGCACCGCAACGCGCTGCTGCGCCCGGGCGCCGCCGCCGCCGCGGTGCTGGAGCCGTGGGACCGCAAGCTCGTGCTGGCCGCGCGGGCGCTCGTAAACCACCGCGCGAGCTTCCTCGCGGAGCTCGGGGCGGCCGACCTGCGCGACCGCTTCTCGCCGGCGGCGGTGGCGGTGCGCTACGCGCCGTCGCTCCCGGCCGAATTGCTGGCCGACGAGGAAGCGGCCGTCGCCCACCTGGCGCTGCACCGGGAGCGGGAGCTCCAGGCAGGCCGGAGTCTGTACGGCCCTCACCTCGACCGGTTCGACTTTCATCTCGACGGGTGCAATGTCCGCCGGTACGCCTCGTCGGGCCAGAAGCGCAGCGTGCTGCTCAGCGTCTATCTCCAGGTGATGGACCTGTACCGGGAACAGCGGGGCACCTTTCCCGTGGTCATGATCGACGACGTGGACATGGAGCTCGACCTGGAGCGCCTGCGGGTGCTGCTGGGCCATCTCGATGCGAAAACCCAGATCTTTCTCACCTCCTCTAAGCCGGAAATTTTCACCGCCATGCTTCCCGCCTGCCAGGTTTTTCAGATCGAAGCGGGGGTCGTCCGTAAGGTCTGAATTTTCAGCAAATTACAATTACAGTTTCGGCGATTTTCCACTTCGTTTTCAAACCGCCGCTGTGGTATAATCGTCCGTTTAAATTTCTGATTTGGACAGGGCAAGTTCTCAATGGCCAACGACGAAAAAAACCAGGTGGCGGCTCGCAACGGCAACGGCGCGGACAGCTACACCGCCGAAAGCATCGAGGTGCTCGAGGGCCTGCAGGCGGTCCGCCTGCGCCCCGGCATGTACATCGGCACCACCGGCCTCGAGGGGCTGCACCACCTGGTCTACGAGCTCGTGGACAACTCGGTGGACGAGGCCATGGCCGGCTACTGCACCGAGATCAAGGTGACCATCCACCTCGACAACACGGTCACCGTCGAGGACAACGGCCGCGGCATCCCCGTCGACATGCATGAGAAAGGCAAATCCGCGGCCGAGATCGTCATGACCACCCTGCACGCCGGCGGCAAGTTCCACAACACCGCCTACAAGGTCAGCGGCGGGCTGCACGGCGTGGGCGCCTCGGTGGTCAACGCGCTGTCCGAGTGGATGGAGCTGGAGATCTGGCGCCAGGGCAAGGTGTACCAGCAGTATTACGAGCAGGGCGATCCGAAGACCGAGTTCGCCGAGGTGGGCGTGACCAACCGCACGGGCACCAAGGTGCGGTTCAAGCCGGACGAAACCATCTTCGACGAAATCAACTTCAACTTCGACGCGCTCTCCCAGCGCCTCCGCGAGCTGGCCTTCCTCAACCGCGGCCTCAAGATCAGCATTGAGGACGAGCGCGAAGACAAGACCCACGAGTTTTACTACAAGGGCGGCCTCAACTCCTTCGTCGACTACCTGAACAAGAACAAGCAGGTGCTCCACCCCAAGCCGATCTACATCGCCGAGCAGGCCGACGGCACCGAGGTGGAGATCGCCATCCAGTACAACGACACCTACGTCGAGACGATGCTCACCTTCGCCAACAACATCAACACCCACGAGGGGGGCACCCACCTGAGCGGCTTCCGCGCCGGACTCACCCGGACCATCAACACGTATGCCGAGCGGGAAGGCTTCCTCAAGGCGATCAAGCGCAACCTCACCGGCGATGACGTCCGCGAGGGACTGGTGGCCATCGTAAGCGTCCGTCTGGGCAGTCCGCAGTTCGAGGGCCAGACGAAGATGAAGCTGGGCAACAGCGAGATCAAGGGCCTCGTGGAGTCGGTGATCAACGAGAAGCTCATGATCCACTTCGAGCAGCATCCCGACGTGGCTCGGAGCATCGTCAAGAAAACGGTTGAGGCGGCCTTGGCCCGCGACGCCGCCCGGAAGGCCCGCGACCTGACCCGGCGCAAGAACGCCCTGGAGGGCCTCAGCCTGCCGGGCAAGCTGGCCGACTGCCAGGAGAAGGACCCGGCCCAGTGCGAGATTTTCATCGTCGAGGGCGATTCGGCCGGCGGCTCGGCCAAGCAGGGCCGTGACCGGCGCTTCCAGGCGATCCTCCCCATCAAGGGAAAGATCCTGAACGTGGAGAAGGCCCGCTTCGACAAGATGCTGGAGAACCAGGAAATCTCCACGATGATCTCGGCCCTGGGCACGGGGATCGGCAAGGAGGACTTCGAACTGGCCCGGCTGCGCTACAACCGGATCATCATCATGACCGACGCCGATGTCGACGGCTCGCACATCCGCACGCTGCTGCTCACCTTCTTCTACCGCCAGATGACCGATCTGATCGACCGGCACCACGTCTACATCGCCCAGCCGCCCCTGTTCCGCGTCAAGTCGGGCAAGGACGAGCGTTACATCCTGGACGAGACCGAGATGGCCCGCTACCTGCTCAAGCGGGCCGTCGACATGGTCACCGTCACCGTGGGCAACGGCAGCCAGGCCAAGATGCTCACCGGCGGGGCGCTGTCCCAGTTCCTGACCCAGGTGGACGAGTACCTCGTCATCAAGCAGCGCTTCAAGCGGCGGCTGAAGGACCCGGACCTGATCCGCTACGGCATGGAGTTCCTGTCGAAGTACCTGGAGCCGGGCTTCTCCAACCTGAAGATCAAGACGCTGTTCGGACAGGAGCCGTTCATCCACGCCCTGGCGACGGCCCTGCTGGAGAAGGGCTACCGGGTGGAGATCATCCGCGATCCCGAGCACAGCGTGTTCAACCTGCGCATCGCCAACGGCAAGCACGCCGAGCTGGACCTGCACTGGGAGGAGCTGACCACGGCCGAGTTCCACCGGCTGTTCAAACTCTTCCACAAGATCCTGCCGCTGGACAAGCCGCCGTTCGTCATCCAGGGCAAGGACCAGCGGGTCGAGGTGACGGGAAAGGCCGAGCTGTTCAGCCGGGTGCTGGAGCTCGGCAAGAAGGACGTGGCCATCCAGCGCTACAAGGGGCTGGGGGAGATGAACCCGGAGCAGCTCTGGGAGACCACCATGAACCCCGAGACGCGCACGCTGCTGAAGGTGAACATCGAGGACGCCATCGAGACCGATGAGATCTTCTCCGTGCTCATGGGCGACAACGTGGAGCAGCGGCGCTCCTTCATCGAAACCAACGCCCTGATGGCCCGGAACCTCGATATCTAGCCTCGACGTACCTCGTGCCGCTGCCGTGCGCGAGTTCGGCCACGGCAGAATCAAACGGGTAACCTGCCCAATCCCGCCGATGGACTGTCAGGCCCCTTGTGCCGCTGGGATCCCTGCGGCACGCGGGAATCGCTTGCAACTCCGGGCGCCCTTGCCTATCCTAGACAACCAGATGGAATGAATCGGCCACGTTTACCAGGGGGCCGGCCATGAAGACCGGGATGTTCGCGCACAGCAGCCGGATCGGAGTGCCCGCCGAATACGCTTTCGACTGGCACGAACGCCCGGGCGCCCTGGAGCGCCTCACTCCGCCCTGGGATCGGGTGGCGGTGAGGGAGCGCGCGGGCACCATCCGCGACGGCGACCGGGTGCTGCTCGCCCTCGGCGCCGGGCCGGTGCGGATCGCCTGGGAAGCGGTGCACGAGGGCTACGTCGCCGGCCGCGAATTCCGTGATGTGCAGCGCCGTGGGCCGTTCGCCTGCTGGGCGCACACCCACCGCTTCGAGCCCGACGGGCCGACGGCGGTGCGGCACACCGACTCCATCGAATACGCCCTGCCCCTAGGGGCGGTGGGCCGTCTGCTGGGCGGGGGCGCGGTGCGCCGCCGCCTGGCGCGCACCTTCGCCTTCCGCCATGCCGTGCTCGCGGCCGACCTGGCGGCGCACTGGCGGTGGCGGGACCGCGGCCCGACGCGCGTCGCCGTCTCCGGGGCGAACGGATTCGTCGGATCGGCGCTGACGGCGTTCCTCACCGCCGGCGGCCATGAGGTGGTGCGGCTGGGCCGCCATCCGGCGCCGGGCGCCATCGCCGCGGGCGCGGGGTACGAGCGGCTCCGGCCCGAAGACCTGGCCGGCGTCGACGCCGTGATCCACCTGGCGGGCGAGTCCATCGCCTCCGGCCGCTGGACCGCAACGCGAAAGGAGCATATCCGCGCCAGCCGCACGGGCCCCACCGCCCGCCTGGCGGAGGTGCTGGCCGCCATGCCGAAGCCCCCGGCCGCCTTCCTCTGCGCGTCGGCCGTGGGCATTTACGGCGACACGGGTGACGTGACGGTGGATGAGTCCGGGGCGGCGGCGGCGGATTTCCTCGCGGGGGTGGTGCGGGATTGGGAGGCGGCCGCGGCATTGGCGGCCGTGGCGGGGATCCGGGTGGTGAACCTGCGTTTCGGCGTGGTGCTGGGCGCCGCCGGCGGGCTGCTGGCGCGGCTGCTGCCGCCGTTCCGGCTGGGGTTGGGCGGCCGCCTCGGCAGCGGCCGCCAGTGGCTGAGCTGGGTGGCCCGCGACGATGTCGTGGGCGCCATCCACCACGCGCTGATGGACCCGGGCGTGGCCGGGCCCGTGAACGTGACCGCCCCCGAGCCGGTCACCAACGCCGCATTCACGCGGACGCTCGCGGCGGTGCTCCGCCGCCCGGCCGCTTTCCCCGTGCCGGCGGCGGCGCTGCGACTGGCGTTCGGCGAGCTGGCCGACGCGCTGATGCTCGCCGGCCAGCGGGCGCTGCCGGTGCGACTGCTCGCCGCCGGTTACTCGTTCCGGTTCCCCGACCTCGAGTCGGCCCTGCGCCACGAGCTGGGGCGAAAACCGATTCACCACAAAGACACAAAGAACACAAAGAACTTCTGATAACGGGTGATTGGTGAGCTGGGTGAAAATGATGAAGCAGAAAAGAAAGAAGCGAAATGAGGCGATTTTAACATTCGACTTTGTTCATATTTTCCCATACAAGTTCTGGATATCGGCCTGGAGCAAAGACCAGAATTTTCCGTCAGGATTCCGGTACAAGCTGTTATCTTCTTGTAACATTTCAACTAGACTGTTCGAACTTGTCATCGTGCTGGAGAAGCAAAGAGGGAATAAAAAAATCATGAAACACTTGGAAGTTTCTGAGACGGCAATTGACCGTACGTGCGCAATCTTTGTCGATGGACTCTCAGAGGCGTATGACCTCGATTTTGAGGCAATCGACTTATCGAACGTATCAACATCAGAGAGTTTTGAAAGGGTGGTGCGAACTCACGGCTGGACTGAATGGCAGCCTTGACACTTCCCGTCGAATGACAGCATAGCGGAACACTCGGGGTTTGGATGGTTTATGTGAACCGCCGATCAGCCGGCTCGGGATAATGAGTCGGGCGAGGGGTGAGGAGGTACAGAGACGATGGAACGGCGGGAAATAGCGGGAATCGCGCTGACGGTGCTGGCCGCCCTGGTGGTCGGCGGCCTGATCGGGGCGGGGATCGGCCACGGCCTGTACAGCCCCGTCGCCGGAGTGGCGGTGGCCGCGGCCATCGGGATTGCCACGGGGCTCCTGGTCCGCCTGCAGGTGCGGCGCAGCCGCCGGGCGCGCCCGCCGCGGTCGTAACCGTGCACCCGCGCTCCGGCCGGCGGCGGCGGTGCCGCGCACAGAGCCGAGCAGGATCCGAATGCAGAGCCACGCGGTTGGGATTCGGAGCCAAATTCGATCGGTGATATAATCACCCTCCGAGATCAGAGACCCGGATTTGTGGACCAGGATGATGACCGAAGCCGTTTGGATCGCGTTTGGACTGACCCTGTTCGCGGGGATGGCCACCGGCATCGGCAGCATCATCGCCTTTACGGCCAAGCGGACCGACTACCGTTTCCTGTCGGTGGCCACGGGCTTCTCGGCGGGCGTGATGCTCTACGTCGCGTTCGTGGAGATCTTCCTGAAGGGGACCGAGGCGCTGGTCGCGCGCTACGGTAACTACTGGGGCCACTGGGTGAACGCCGCCTCGTTTTTCGGCGGCATGCTGCTCATCGGCCTCATCGACAACCTGATCCCCGCCGCCGAGAATCCCCACGAAACCCACTCGGAGGCGGAGATGCGGCCGCTGCACGATCCCGCCGCGCCGCTCCCGGGTTCGCCGAAGACGACAGAGGCGCGGCCGCGGCCGCAGTCGGCCGAACCGGGCGACCACCATCACAAGCTCATGCGGATGGGCCTGTTCACCGCCATCGCCATCGGCATCCACAACTTTCCCGAGGGCCTGGCCACCTTCCTGGCGGCGCTGCAGGACCCCGGCCTCGGCGTGGCCATCGCCGTGGCGGTGGCGCTGCACAACATCCCCGAGGGGATCAGCGTCTCGGTGCCCATCTTCTATGCCACCGGCAACCGGCGGAAAGCCTTCTTCTACTCCTTCGCCAGCGGTGTGGCCGAGCCGGTGGGAGCGGTCATCGCCTACCTGGCCCTCCGGCTCGTCGTGGGCGGCTCCGCTGGCATGGTTCCGTCGGAGGTGATGGGCGTGTTGTTCGGCGGCGTGGCCGGCATCATGGTCTACATCAGCCTGGACGAGCTGCTCCCCACAAGCCGCGCCTATGGCCGGGGGCACGACAGCCTCCTGGGCCTGGTGGCCGGCATGGTGGTGATGGCAGTGAGCCTCTTGTTGATGAAATGACGCGCGCGGGAAGGGACCTCCGGTTGGGTGCGCCATCCGGGTGAAGGATTTCAGTCACGGTCCAGCCCCACTCTTCTCTCCCAACTCCAACCCCCTGTCTCCTCACTATTCACTGTTCACTCCTCACTATTCACTTCTCCCCGGGCCAGCGGTAGCTGCGGCTCCATTCCTCGTAGTAGGCGAGCTTGACTTGGTTCTGCGAACGCCAGGTGCGGACGCCCGCCAGGTCGGTGGACTGGAGGATGTGGTACAGCCAGGGTTCGACCAGATCTTTCTCCTGCAACCCGGCGAAGTACTGCATATAGAAGCGGGGCACGAAGCGGCCCCTCACCTGGCCGGCCGTCTCGCCCATCATGGTGAAGAATGAATCGAAAGTGCCCAACAGCCGCGCATCCTTTGGCTGATCCGCCGCGTCCCCGATGCTCTGGGCGGCCAGCGCGAGCGCAAGCGCCGTCTCCAGCGAGGTGAAGTCCCCCTCCTTCTTGGGCGTCTTGGCGCGGAGCGCGATTTCGATCTTCTGCTCGTCGCCCTCACCGGCGATCTGGACCAGTTCGTTGAGCATACCCGTAACGATGCGAAGTGCGTCGGCGGACCGGCCGGAAGCCGGCTCAAGTTCCAGGAAGCGGAGCAAGGCCAGCAGGGCCGGGATGCGGTTGTCCTGTTGGTACCAGATCTGCCCCAACAGCAGGTGGCTGGTGGGATGACCGGGCTTGCGGTAGAGGGCGCGCTGGATGTCGTCGACGGCCGGGCCCGGCTTGTCCTGGTTCAGGAGGGTGACGGCCCGGTTGAAATAGAGCAGGCCCTCGCCGGGGGCTAGCCGGATGCCGGCGTCGTAGGCCTTGAGCGCGCCCTTGGGATCGTCCAGAGCGTCGAGGCAGTTGCCCGCCACCGCGTAGAAACCGGCCAGGTTGTCGGAGCGGTACTCCATGCCCCGGCGGGCGTGGCGGAGGGCGTCCGCGTAGCGTCCGGCGGTGAAGAGGGAGTAGCAGAGCTCATGCAGCGCCGGCATGCAATCGGGATTCTCAGCCATGACGAGGTTGTATTTGGCGATCGCTTTGTTGTATTCGCCCCGATCGTGAAGGGCGATGCCGTCCCGGATGAGCTGAGCCTGGGCCTCGTTCGGCGTCACGGAGTCGCGGTGGGGTTTGGGGTAATCGGCAGGCCGGGCGGCGCCGGTCAGCACCATGGTCAGAATGAAGCCAAGAAGAATTCGACTGTTCGTCATGGCGTGGCTCCTGAATGCGGCTCGTCTCGGAGTGTCCGGTCTCGAGGCTCGAGGCTCGAGACTCGGAACTCATTCCCGATCGTCGGACATCGGACTGCGGATCTCGCGGTTCGGGACCCGCCTTTCGTTTCCCGTCTCCCGATTCACCCATTCACCATCAACGATTAAAATCCTTTGTGCCATTTGTGACTCTGTGGTGAATCCGGCTCTTGGAAAAACAGGCTCACCGCAGCCGGAGCCGGATCCCGCCGTACACCGCCAGCTCCGACCAGCCGTAGCCGGCGATCTCTTCCAGATCCTGGTTCAGCAGGTTGAACACCCGTCCGAAAAGCTCGAGCTCGTCCGACAGCGGGTACGTGGCGGACAGGTTGAGCAGCGCGTACGGATCCAAGCGGATCCGCCGGGAGGGCCACGAGGAAAAATCCAGGTCCGGCCGGGCGCCCTTGTACAGGAGCTGCACGGCCAGATCCAGCTTCGCGACGGGTCGCACCGTCGCGGTGGCCGACACCAGATGGGACGCGCGCCGCAGCAGCGAGTCGCCGGTGGCGCGATCTTCGCTCCGGGTGTAGGTGTACGCCGCGCCCAGGCGGAACCGCTCGTGCGGCGACCACTGGGCTTCGGCTTCCAGGCCGGCCGTGGCGGCGTCGTCCAGGTTCTCGTAGCCGTCGCCGAACACGATGAGGCCGGAGTAGCGGTTGTAGAAGCCCGTGAGGCTCAGCCACAGCGTCTTGCCGAAGAGCATCTGGTCCACGCCGCCGTCGACGCTCCAGCTCTCCTCGGGTTCCAGGTCCGGGTTGCCGGTGTTGCCCCAGTCGGAAGGGGGCGCATAGAGCTGGTACAGCGACGGCGCCTTGAAGCCGGTGCCCACGCTGCCGTGGAACCGGGTGCCGGTTGCCGCCAGGTCCAGCACGGGCATGAGGCGGAAGTTGAGATCGGCCCCGAAGCGGTCGTGGTGGTCCAGGCGGACGCCGCCGGTGAGGAAGAACCGGCCGCCGAGCTGGAACTGGTCCTGGAGGTAGAGTGAGTGCAGGTCGGCGCTCTGCCCGGGGAAGGCGGACGTGTACGGGCCCCACAGGCTCTCGGAGTGGTAGTAGGAGTGGCCCTGCTCCCGCAGGTAGTCGTAGCCGGCGGTGAGGGCATGCCCCTCGACGAGGAACAGCTCGTGCTGCCAGGTGAGCTGGTGGGTGATGCCCTTGTACAGCGCCGCGCTGGATTCGCCGGGGTGGGCGTCGTCGGCGAAGTTGAGGTATTCGCGGTCGGCGCCGGTGTAGGCGAAGGCGAGGCGCTGCCGCCAGAGCCCCGAGCCGTGGGTGTGGCGCAGCTCGGCGCCGGCCAGGAGCTGGCGCTCGTCGCCGGTGAAGTTGGGATCGTCGCCGTAGGGACCGCCGAAATTGTCCAGGCCGCTCCGGCCGTCGAGGAACCGGAAGTTGGCCGAAGCCGACAGGGCGGGCGAGAACGCGTACTCCAGCCGGCCGGTGGCGGTGGTGTTGCGCCAGCCGTCGGCTTCGGTGTTGCCGTCGCGCGCCGCCGCGGCCGAGAAGCCGTCGCTCGCGCTGTGCGAGACGCTGCCGGAGTAGCGCCAGCCGCCGCCGGTGCCGGCCACGCCGGCCCGGGCGCGCCAGGTGCCGTAGCTGCCGCCCTCGGCCTCGGCGGTGACTTCCGGTTTCCCTTCGCCGTGGCGGGTGATGACGTGGATCACCCCGCCGATGGCGTCGGAACCGAGCACGGTGCTCTGGGGGCCGCGGATCACCTCGATCCGCTCCACGTTGTCCAGGGTCAGGTTGCCGAGATCGGCCCCCCGACTGGGGCTCATGGGGTCGTTGACGCGGACACCGTCGAGCATGAGCAGAGTGTGCTCGGAGTTGGCGCCGCGCAGAAACGCGGTGGTGACGCTGCCCGCCGGCCCGGAGGTGGTGAGCTGGACGCCGGCCACGCCGGCCAGCGCGTCGGCCACGGTGGCGTAGCCGCGCCGCCGCAGCTCCGCGCGGCTCAGTACGGTGACCGAGTTGCCCACCGTGCGCAGCTCCGCTTCGGTGCGGGTGGCGGTGACGACGATTTCGGTCCGGATGCGGACCGGGGATTCGGCGGCGTCAGCGGCGGCGGGAAGGGCCGCGGCGACACCGAGCCATCCGATCAGGAAAGCCAGAAACAGACGACGCATGGATCCTCCTATTCAACACGAAGTGAATAGGATTCTCCGAAGGTTGGGGATGTCGGGATGACCGGAACGACGGGACGTGAAGTCGATCACCGTATCTTGTACCTCGAAGAATCCGATGACGAGTCACAGGCAGGTCTTCTGGCTTCCGGATCGTTCTACCGGCCGCTCCTTCCCATCCCCCTTTCGGCGGGACAGTGGATCGCGCGGCGTTCGTCCCCGGTCACAGCGGCGGGACCGCGGCGGTTTTTCACCGCCTTCCCTTTTCAGCCCGGCGGGCGCCTGTGTCTCAAACAACCGAGTGCACTATACCCCCCTCACCGGTCCGAGTCAACGGTCACCGGCGAGTTCCTCCTTGATGGCGGCCCGGCGAGCCGATAGAATAGGATCGTGACTTCCGATTCCCGCCATCGGCACGCAGACGGTCCTGCCGCGAACCCGGATGAGGGGCCCGAGACCGTCGTCCTGCCGGGCCGATCCGGAGCCACGCCGCCACACCGCCACGCGGAAGACCCGCTGCCGCCGCCGGCGCTGCCCGCGGCTTCGGGCACCGGCCGCGCCGCCGCGCCGCCCGAAGCCCCCACCGAGGAAACCGGCTGGCCCGCGCCGGGTTGGGCCCTGTACCGCTGCGAACGCCTCCTCGGCGTGGGCGGCATGGGCCGCGTGTACCTGGCCTGGGACAACCGGCTGAACCGCCGGGTGGCGGTCAAGTTCCTGTCCGGTGACGATCCCGAATGCGTGCAGCGCTTCTTCCGCGAGGCGCGGGCCCAGGCCCGCATCGACCATCCCCACGTGGGCAAAGTGTACGAGGTGGGCGAGGTGCACGGCCGGCCCTACATCGCCATGCAGTTCATCGAGGGCCGGGCCCTGAGCGCCGCCGCCGCGGGAATGTCGCTGGAGCAGAAGGTGCTGATCATCCGGCAGGCGGCCGAGGCGGTCCACGCCGCCCACCGGATGGGCCTCATCCACCGGGACATCAAGCCGGCCAACATCATGGTGGAGACGAACGAGGACGGGACGCTGACCCCATTCGTGGTGGATTTCGGCCTGGTCCGGGAAATGGGCGGCGAGGCGCTCACGGTGAGCGGAACCTCCCTGGGGACGCCGGCCTTCGTGTCGCCGGAGCAGGCCCTGGGCCAGGCGGGGACGGTGGACCGCCGCGCGGACGTCTACAGCCTGGGCGCCACGCTCTACGCCCTGCTGGCCGGGCATCCCCCGTTCGAGGCGGCCACGCCCGTCGAGGCGCTCCTGCAGGCCATCAACAAGGAACCTGACTCGCTGCGGCTGCACGCGCCGGCCGTGCCCGTGGACCTCGAGTGCGTGGTCATGAAGTGCCTGGAGAAAGATCCCCGCCGGCGCTACGATTCGGCGCGGGCGCTCGCCGACGAACTGGACCGGTTCCTCAACGGCGAGCCGATCCAGGCCCGCCCGCCGGGTCTGGTGGAACGCATCGGCAAGCGACTGCGCAAGCACAAGGCCGTGGCGGCCGTGGCGGGAGTCGCCCTGGTGGCGACGGCCGTACTACTCGCCCTCTGGTGGCAGGCGCGCCGCGACGCCGCCGAGCAGGCGGAGCTGGCGCAGCGGTTCGGCCAGCGGGTGGAGCAGGTGGAAGGGGTGCTGTGGCGGGCCCAGTCGCTGGACATCCACGACATCCGACCAGCCAAGGCCATGGTGCGCCGGGCCATGCAGGCCATCGAGCGGGAAATGCGCGCTCGAGGCGGGGTGGCCGCCGGCCCGGGCTACTCGGCGCTGGGACGCGGCTACCTGGCGCTGCATGACTTCGATCGCGCCCGGGAGCACCTGGAGCGCGCCTGGAACATGGACTATCGGACACCCGAGGTCGCCTTCGCTTTGGGGAGCACCCTGGGACAGATCTATTTCCGCGAGGAGCAGGCGCTCTACCAGATTCAGGGCAAGAAGCAGCGGGAGGCCCGCCGGGATGAAATCGTGCGCACCCTGCGTGAGCCGGCTTGCCGCTACCTGCGGGCCGGCGCCGGCCTGAACACCGATTGCCCCGAGTGGCCGGAGGCGATCCTGGCCTTCTACGAGGGCAGGTTGCGGGACGCCCTGACCAAGGCCGGGGAAGCGTTTCGCCGGTTGCCGTGGCTCTACGAGGCCAAGGTTCTGGAAGGCCGGATCTGGCGGGGGGACGGCGCCGGGCACCGGATCGCCGGGCGCTATTCCGAGGCGATGGCTGCCTACCGCCGCGCCGCAAAGGCGTATGAAGCCGCGATTCGAGTGGCGCCGAGCGACGCCCAGGTCCGCCTCGATCTGGCCAACCTGTGGGCCGACGTCCTCTTCATGGGCGTCTGGTACACCGGCCAGCCCGATGCCGACGCCTTTCCCCGGACGCTGGCCGCAGCGGGCGAGGCGCAGCGGATCGATCCGGATTTGCTGGACGCGTACAAAGTCATCATCGACACGCGATCCAGCTGGATGGAACACCTGTTCAACACCGGCCAACCCGCCGACGCCGAGGCGGCGGAGGTGGTCCGGGTGGCCGAGGAGGCGCTGCGGCGCCAGCCGGACAGCGTCGCTTTCCTGGACAAGGTGGCCACGGTCTACTGGCAATGCGGCAAGCTGGCGATGACCCGGCAGGAGGATCCCCAACCGCTGTTCCTCAAGGGAATCGCCTCCATGGACCGACTGCTGGCGGTGGAGCCGGACAACGTGGTGGCCCTCAACACGCACGGCCTGATCCAGATGGACCTGGGCGTCTACCGCGAAAGCCTTGGAGAAGATCCAACCGCCAACTTCGAAGCGGCCGCCGCGAGCCTGGAACGGGCGCTGGCCGTCGGCCGGGAAAACGTGTCCTCCGGCGTGAACCTGGCCCTGGCCCTTCTGAGCCTGATGGAGTACCAAATCCCGCTCGGCCAGGGCGATCCGCCGGCGCTCGCTCGTCGGGCTGAAGCGGCCCTGGCGGCCGCCGAGAAAGCGAACCCCAACACGCATTGGACTCACCGCACCCGGGCAGGTGTCCGCTTGGCAACGGCCCGCTGGCGGGCGACGCGGGGCGAGCCGATGGCGGAGGAAGTCGCCGCGGCGCGGGCGGCGCTGGCGCGCGCCGGGGCGATCAATCCGAACGACGAGATGATCGGCCTGTATCTGGCCGACTGCGAGCTCTGCACGTTGTACGATGCGATGGTCGGCGGCCGGGACTGGCGGCCCGCCCTGCGGGCGGCGCGGCGGCAGGCGGCGGCGCTTGCCGCCGGGCCGCTGGCCGCCCACGGCCGCCACCTGTCTTTTAAACTGGACCGTCTGGAGCGGATCGGGCGCGCCGGCGGCCGGCCCGACCCCAGGGCCATCATGTGACGCGCGGTCGCTGCGGCGCCGGGCGCCGCCACCATTCACACCGGGAGGAAACACCATGGGATTCCGGGTTGTCCAACATCCCCTGATCGCCCACAAGCTGGGCCTGCTGCGGGACGTCGCGTGCCCCACGTCCAAGTTCCGCCGGCTGGCCGAGGAGATCACCAACCTCCTGACCTACGAAGCCACCCGCGACCTGGAGCTGGAACCGATGGAAGTGAGCGGCTGGGCCGGCGCGGTCCAGGTGCAGCGGCTGTCGGGCAAAAAGGTGGCCGTGGTGCCCATCCTGCGGGCCGGGATCGGCATGCTGCCCGGCGTGCTGGACCTGATCCCGTCGGCGCGCGTCAACATCATCGGGATCTACCGGAACGAGGAGACGCTGGAGCCGGTGACCTACTACCGGAAGCTCTCCCACGATGTCGACGCCCGCACCGCCATCATCGTGGATCCCATGCTGGCCACCGGCAACTCGCTGCGGGCCACCATCGACTATCTGAAGGCCGCCGGCTGCCACCGGATCAAGGTGCTCTGCCTGGTGGCGGCGCCCGAGGGCGTGGCCAACCTGGAGCGGCACGCTCCGGAGGTGGAGATCTATTCCGCCGCCTTGGACGATCACCTCAACGAGAACGGCTACATCCTGCCCGGCCTCGGCGACGCGGGCGACCGGCTGTTCGGCACCAAGTAAGCAAGTCGCCGCGCAGGCGGGCCGGCGGCGCGGTGCGGTGGGGGTCGCGCCGGTTCACATGGACGCGTCCTGGACCACCACCCAGGTGTCGCCCCGGCGGTGGAGCACGAGCAGAGTCAGGCCGCTGGGGGTGGCCGCGGCGGTGGCGATGGTCCAGCGCGCCAGTACCGACACGGCGTGGATCCGCCCGGGGCGCGCGTCCCCCAGCAACGACACCTCCCGCCCCCGGACCGGAAGAATCTCCAGAATCTCAAACGACAGGCGGCCCCGCGCGGCCTCATCCGGATACGACTGCCGGTAACGCGCCAGCACCTCGGCCCGGCCGCGGGTGAGCCCCTTGGGCGAGGCGAAGGCGGCTTCCTCGGCGTAGACCGAGCAGAAAGCCTCGAGGTCGCCCCGGTTCCACGCCTCGGCCTGCCGCTCCAGGAGCTGCGCGACGTCGCGGCGGGCGGTGTCCGCCTCCCGGATCGCGGCCAGGCGATCCCACAGGCCGCAGCCGTAGGTGGCCAGGAACTCCGGCTCCTCGGCCAGCGCCGGATCGGCCAGCACCTCATCGGCGGCGGCGAACCGGTGGCCGGTCTCCGTGAGCCAGGCGAACAGCGCGTCCCACTGGGCGGCGCTCACTTCGGTGGCGTGGAGGAGCAGGATCTGCGGCGCGGCGCGGCCCAGCAGCCGGTCGCCCCGCCGCTCCTGGTCGCGGACGGACAGGCGCAGCGAGTACTGGTAATCCTCCGCGAGCCGGTTCATGGCGGCGGCGTCGCCGGCGCGGCGGGCGGTCACCCACGGCTCCTCGAAGGCGTAGTCCTGGGTGTCCAGCGTCACCGGCAGGTTGCGCTGTCCCGTCTCGGCCAGGTAGCGGCGCACCGCCCGCCAGTCTGCGGTGGTGTTCCCCTCGCGGAGCATCGGGTAGCGGAAGAAGCGCGGCGCCTTTCCGCGCGGCGCCAGCCGCTCCGCCAGCCGCACCCGGCACGCTTCGGCGTCGGCGACGAACGCCGCGGCGCCGACGCGGGTCAGGTCCGGATGGGTGGCGGTGTGGTTGCCCAGCTCGTGGCCGGCCGCCAGCCACGCGTCGAGCAGGGCCAGATCGTCGGGGCCCTGGACGTTCCGCCAGGTGACCATCCCCACGGCGGTGACGCCGTGCCGGGCCAGCGCGGCCAGCAGCGCCTCGGTGATCCGCCGCCGCTCGGCCGGATCGGGGTGGAGCCGCGCCGAAGTCAAGGGCAGGTCATCCACGGTGACCAGCAGCGGCCGGCGCCCGTCCGCCGGTTGCGCCGGCGCCCCGGTTCCGGCGAGGACGCACACGGTGAAGGCGAAGCAGAGACTTCTGGCAATGGACATGGCGACCTCGAAATGGAGTTTTCGACTGTCGAGTCGGCGATCAGGATCCCGGACGCCTCACCCTCGCGCCGCGGCTTCAGTGCGGACCGCTTCAGGCGCACCCGGAACGGTGCTCATCGGCAGCGCAACTTTTCCCAGGGAGCCTGCGGGACGCCGGGTCGGGCCAGGACCAGCTGCAGATTGTTCAGGTAGCGCTCGGCGAACGCCCCCTCGCAGTAGGAGAAATAATACACCCACTTCCGGATGAACGCATCATCGAAGCCCAGCGCCCGTACCGCCGGGGTATTGGCCAGGAAGCGCCGCCGCCACTCCGCCAGGGTCGGGGCGTAGTGGACGCCGATGTTCTCCAGATCCTGGATCACCAGTTCCGAGTGGTCTTTCATCGCCCGGCTCAGCGCGTCCAGCGACGGCAGCATCCCGCCCGGGAAGATGTGCTTCTGGATCCAGTCGGGCTGGCGGCGGTAGGCGTCGTAGCGCTGGTCGGGGATGGTGATCACCTGGACCACCGCCCAGCCGCCCGGTTTCAGGAGTTCGTCGACGCGGGCGAAAAAGGTGCCGAGGTAGCGATGGCCCACCGCTTCGAGCATCTCGATGGATACGATCCGGTCGAAGCGGCCCGGCACGTGGCGGTAGTCGCACAGCTCCACCGCCACGCGCTCCGCCAGCCCCGCGGCACGGACGCGCTCCCGCGCCAGCGCCAGCTGCTCCTCGCTCAGGGTGATGGTGGTCACCCGGCAGCCCGTCGCGCGGGCCGCGGCGATGGCGAACGCCCCCCAGCCGGAGCCGATCTCCAGGAGGTGGTCGCCGGGACCGGGGGCGGCCTTCGCGAGCAGCCGCTCGATCTTGCGGCGCTGCGCCTCCTCCAGACTGAGATCGGGCGCGTCGAACAGGGCGCAGGAGTACATCATCGACTCGTCGAGGAAGAGCCGGTACATTTCGTTGCTCAGATCGTAATGGTCGCGGATGTTCGCCCGGCTGCCGAGCAGCGTGTTGCGCCGCCGGCCGTGGCGCAGCCGGTTGGCGACGCGGCTGACGGCGGCGGTGGCCAGGTTGCCGGAGGCGAGCGCCGCGCGGTTGCGGATGAACAGCCGGATGGCGCCGGTCAGGTCGTCGCAGTCCCAGTCGCCGTCGGCGTACGACTCGCCGAAGCCGATGTCGCCGCCCCAGACCAGGCGCGGGAACAGCCGCCAGTTGCGGAGTTCCAGCCGCAGCGGCGCCGGCGCGGCGGGGTCGCCGAACGACCGCTCGGCGCCGTCGGGCGGCGCCACCTCCAGCCGGCCGTGGACCAGGCGCTGGAGCAGGCCGTAGACCAGCCGCCGGCAGATCCGCTCGTGCCAGGTCGGAGGTCGGCGGCCGATGGTCATGGGGCTGGCGGGGTCAGGGCGGGGGTGCACGGGGAGCTTCCGCTGGAAGAAGAGCCGGGCGGCCTGCCAGGTGATGCGCGGGATGCTCAGGACTGCAGCCAAAGGGTAGCGGGCCACCGTGCGGGCCAGGGCGCCGGCGGTGAGAGGCCGGGGGGCGCCGTGGAGCCGGGCGGTCATGATCCGCTCGCCGTCGCGCTCCAGGTGGATGCGGATGTCCATGGGGCCGGCGGGATCGGCGAACTCGAAGGCATACGCCCCCCGCCGGTCGTTGAACGGCGACACGTGGAACGCCTTGTCGGCGCGGTAGCGCAGCGGCCACCCGCCGGGCGGCCCCTCGGGCTGGTCCAGGATGTAGATGTGGCGCTCGCCGAAGGTGTTGTTCACCTCGGCTACCACCATGGCCACGGCGCCGTCGGGGCGACGGCAGAAATAGATGCTCACCGGGTTGAAGACGTAGTGCCAGTAGCGGGCGGCGGTCACGAGTTCGATCCGGCCGAAGGGGCCGTCGTGCCCGTATCGGCGGAGCAGCTCCAGGAGCTTGTCGCGGATGGGCGCGCGGCCATCGGTCAGGTAGTCCCGGTCGTGGATGGCCACCGGGCGGATCCGGTTGTAGCCGAACGCGCCGATTTGGCAGTCCAGTTCGGGCAGTTCGTCGAGGTCGAAGGCATACCAGTAGAGGGGGTAGCGGAACACGTGGCGCACCGGCCTCAGCCGGGCGTGGCTCACCTCGCCCACGTAGATGCGCGAGTTCATAGCTCGAGTCCGAACCGGCGGCAGACGGCCAGGCCCGACGCCACGGCGTCCTCGTGGAAGCCCCAGCGGTGGTAGCTGCCGCAGAAGTGGGTGTGGTGCGGACCGCTCAGGGCGGGCAGCTCCGCCTGGCTGGCCAGCGCTTCAGTCGTGTACATCGGGTGGGTGTAGAGCATCTCGGCGACCGTGCAGCCGGGGGCCGGGGGCTGCGGCCGGTTGAGGGACACGCAGTACTCCCGGGCGGCGGCCAGCCCCTGGAGCCGGTTCATGTGGTAGGTCACCGACAGGCGGCTCTCGCCGTCGGCGCCGGCCGCGCGGGCGTAGTTCCAGGCGGCCCAGGCGCGGCGCAGGGGCGGCAGCGCGGCGGCGTCGGTGTGGAGCACCGTGTGGTTGCGGTTGTAGCGCCAGGCGCCGAGGAGGCGGGTCTCGTCCGGCGTCGGATCTTCGAGCAGCGCCAGCGCCTCGTCGGCGTGGGTGGCGATGACGGCGTGGTGGAAGCGCCGGCTGGCGCCGTCGGCCAGGTGCACCGTGACACCGTCGGCGTCGCGGCGCACGCCGGCCACCGCCGTGCCGGGACGGAGTTCGCCGCGGAAGGCGGCGGCGAAGGCCTTCACGTAGCTGTGGGAGCCGCCGGCGACGGTCTGCCACTGGGGCCGGTCCCTGAGGGTGAGCAGGCCGTGGTTGCCGAAGAAGCGGATGAACGACTCCGCCGGGAACGCCAGCATGTCGCGAGTCGGGGTGGACCAGATGGCCGCACCCATGGGCAGGAGGTAGTCGTCGCGGAAGGCGCGACCGAGCCCCAGGTCCGCCAGGTAGTCGCCGAGCGTCCGCCCGGCCAGCCGGCCCGCGGCGAGGTCATCGCCGGCGCGGCGGCCGAAGCGGCCGATATCGCGGAGCATGCCCAGGAAGGCGGGCCGCAGCAGGTTGCGCCGCTGGGCGAACAGCCCGTTCAGGTCGGTGCCGGCGTAGACCAGGCCGGTGGCGCGGCAGGTGAAGCTGAAGCTCATCTCGCTGGCGCGGGCGGCCACGCCGAGATCGTCCAGGAGCCGGATGAAGTTCGGATAAGTGCGGGTGTTGAAGACGATGAAGCCGGTGTCCACCGGCGTGCCGGCGTCGGGTCCGTCGGGGATGACCACGGTGTGGGTGTGTCCGCCCAGGTGGTCGTTCTTTTCGAAGACCGTGACCCGGTGCCGCCGCTGGAGCACGTGGGCGGCGGCCAGCCCGGCCACGCCGCAGCCGACGACGGCGATGTCGAGGGGTTGTGTGTCCATGGCCCATCCCGATGACGCGCCCGGCCGGCCGGCGCCGCCACGGCGCGGAATATGATGCCGGTTCGTCAATATTATACACGGGGCGGTGCCTGGCACGCGGGGAATCGCGGCCGCATCGGATCACGTACGGATCCGATTGCGCCGGCGTGAGTCCACAGCGGCCGCTGCGGGCCGGCAGCGCAGATCAGGGGAGCAGGTTCAAACCCTGCACTGCCGGCTCGGGCGCTTCGTCGAAGACGAACCGCGCCATTCCGGCCAGTCGTCTGTTACGAAATGCATGCAGCACGATCAGGGCGGACAAGAGACCGGCAAAGACAAAGATCCATCCATGAGGATGAGCCGACAGCCACTCCCCGGCCATGACCGGAAGCAGGAATTTTACCATTAGACACGGCCACCGGGGCCTGGTTCCCAACATAAGGATGAGGGCGACCAAACAGCGGTCTTCCCGCAGTCAGGCAGCCGGGTCGAAACGAGGCCTGACGCATCGCACCGGACTTCGCGGTGACGGTATGCAGCGCCGGCGACATCACCCGCCGCCGCCGCTGGGGCCGCCGGCCGTTCCGCGCCTTCGCCACCGGCACGCGGCGCCGCCGGGATGCCGGCGCGAAGCTGACAGCCTGCGTCCTCGCCCGGCACGCCAGGCAACGCCATGTCGGCCGATGAGGGCTTCAGGCAAGCGGAGTCCGGCTCACGGATCCGGGCCTTGCGTCGATTCCAAGCCGACACTCATTCGGGATCCGGCGGATCGGGTTGGGGCGGAGTGGGCGGCAATGGCGCCGCCGCGCGCGCGTCGAAGCTCGGCGCCTTCGTGGCACCGGCTGAAGCAGCCGGAGAGTCGGGATCCGGCTGGGGAATCGGCGGCGGGGTCGGCGCCGCAGCGCGGACGTCGAAACCCGCCAGGTTGATCGCATCTTCGGGCTGGGGCGGATCGGGCGGGGAGGGCACGGGCTCCGGGTCCGGAGTCGGGACGCCCCACCGTGGATCGGTCGGATGGGGCTGGCCGGTGTCCGGCAGGGTGGGCGTTTTGGGGCCGCCCTGTTTCAACGTTTCAACCAGGTTCAGCTGCGGCGGGCCGACGCCCTTGTGGCCGTCGGGCCGCTTGGGGGTGTCCGGGTAGCCGCCGCCCCCCGGTCCCGCCGGGTCGGGCGAGATGGCCGTGGGGCCGATGTCGTGGCTGAAGGGCAGCTCATCGATCATGCCCCCCGGCTGCTTGCCCAGGTCGGACGAATCGGGGAGCCGGGTCTGGGGGGGGCGCAATCCCTGGCTCGGCAACTCCACTCCGATTTGGCCTGCCGGTCCAGCCGCGCCGTCGGCCGAGTGGAACTTGCCCAGGTTGATTTTAAGCTGGTTGGCGCTGAAGACCGGCTTGTGGCTGTCCAGCCCCGAGTTGTACTTTTCATCCGAATAGGGATCTTTTCCGGACGTATTCCCGCCGGGGGGCGAAGGGGGTTTATCGCTTTCGCCCGGATCCCACTGGGGCGGCTGATACTCGACCATCCGGTCCGTCACCGGCGCGTTCGGTGCGCCGTCCGCCGCGAGTCGGTTCGGTCCGAGCGGATTCCCGTCGGGCATGTCGGCCGCTCCGAACGGATCGACACTGTTCGCAATCTTCATGACGCCTCCTCTCCACCAAGGGATGAGTGAAATGATCTGCACTAATTATCGGCAGCATCCGCCCGGACGTAAATCGGAACAATCGAAGATTGTGTGGGAATAATCTCAGGTCAGGGCCGGGTATCACCGCCCGAGCGCAAGAAAGCGCCAGAAGCGGAGCGTGTTCCGGGTGCGGGGGAAGAACGCCGGCGTCCGCCGGCGGTACTGCCGGTAGCCGTCGCCGAACCGCACCTCGAGCTCCCGCTCCTCGACGGTGCGCAGCCACAGCGTCAGTCCCAGCGGCACGAACAGGCCGAAGGCCACTGCCGCCCAGGTGCCCCGCCACAGCCCCAGGGCAAGGCCGAGGCGCACCACCCCCGAGTAGGCCGGGTGGCGCAGGAATCCGTACACGGCCGATTCCACCAGGCGCCCCTTGGCCGGGAAATACACGTACAGCATGGCCAGGTTGTCGAAGCCAAAATGGAGGATCGCCCGTGCGAAGAGCGCGACGCCCGTGAGGGCGAGATACACGCCGGCCGCCGCGGCGGCGGTGGCCGGCCAGCCGGTCCAGATGCGCGGGCCCGGCATCACCGGGGTGTGCAGGATGGCCGCCCAGATCATGGCGACTCCAGGGAGGGCGAAGGCGGTGAAGGCGCGGGCGTACGCGGCGTCTCCGTGACGGGTTCGCAGCCGGGCCCGGCGGTGGAAGAACTGCCGCAGGGTGAGGTAGGCGGCGGCGATCACCGCCAGCGGCCCGGCCAGCGTCCAGCCGGGCCACCTAGCGTCCAGGCCCAGCATGGCGGCGAAGGGGAGCGCGAACGCGACGAATCCGATGAAGCCCAGACGCAGACGCCCGGCGATCGTTGTCAGGTCTGGGAAATGCAGGGTAAGTCTGTCCAGTCCGGGGACAGGCATGACCGCCTTCCTTCCGGCAGCCGGCTGTTGCGACTTCAACCCGACGGTTGAGTTCCGGACGTTATTGTCTCACATCAGGGGACCGGCTGCACGGCATCGCCGTCGGCCAGGCGGGCGGCGATGCCGCCGGTGAGCCGGGCCATGGCGCCCAGGATCTCCGGGTTGATCCGGTAGATGGTGTCGCCCGGCTCGTGGTATGCCAGGTGCGGCCCGGTGGACGACAGGCTGACGCACGGGATCCCCAGCTGGAAGAACGGGGCGAAGTCGCTGGAGCGCACGCCCACGCGCGTGATGGCCCGCTTGTTGCGAATCAGCCCGACCTCGGCGTCGGCCGCCTCGACCACCGGGAGCAGCGCCGCGCTGTAGCCGCACCAGGCGCCGTCGCCGGCGCCGGCCATGTCGATGTTGATCATGGCGGCGGCCTGCCGCATCCCGTAGGGGAGGCCGGCGGCGAAGGTGTGGGAGCCCTGCAGTCCCGTTTCCTCGGCGCCGAACAGGACGAAGATCACGGTGCGCCGGGGCTTGTTCGGCCACAGGTTCATGGTCCGCGCCAGCTCCATGACCACCGCGGAGCCGCTGGCATTGTCGTTGGCGCCCGGGTAGATGAAGCCGAGGTGCGGGCCGCATCCGTCGAAGTGGGCGCCGACGATGACGCATTCGTCGCGCAGCGCCGGATCGGCGCCGGGGATGAAGGCGGCGATGTTGTAGCCCTGGCTGTCGGGCACGTGGCGGGAGACCACCCGCAGGCGGAGCCGGCCCGGCAGGTCGAACGACAGGGGCCGGCGATAGCGCCGCAGGTCGTCGCGGAGGTCCTTGGCGGTGGTGGAGCGGGCGGCCAGGATCTTGTCGGCCACGGCGTAGCTGATCTCCGCCGGGGTGAAGCCGGCGAGCCAGTCGCCATTGGTGTTCATCTGGGGCTGTTCATAGATGTAAACCAGGCCGAGGGCGCCCCGCTCCCGCGCCGTGCGCAGGCGGGTGCGGTGCTGGTCGTGGTCGGTGAAGCGGTCGTCGGCGGGATCCGGCGTGCCCCGGAAGCAGAGGACGAACTTCCCCTTCGGGTCGATCCCGGCGTAGTCGTCGTAGCCCAGCTCCGGCGCGGCGATGCCCCAGCCGGCGAAGACCATGCCGGCGGTGTGGTCGCCGCTGTCGCTGAACGACAGGGGCAGGTAGTCCTTGTTGGGTTCCAGCCGCAGTTCCTGCGATGGGGCCTCCGGTGTCGGGCCGGGCAGGTACAGGACCGCCTCGGCTTCCTCCAGCACCGTATGGGGAGCGGGGAACTGCTGGAGGTAGCCGCCGGGGAACGCCGGCTCCAGGCCCCAGCGGCGGAACTGATCGGCGGCCCAGCGGGCGGCGGCGGTGTAGCCGGGATGGCCCGTCAGCCGGCCGGCGTACTCCGTGCCGGCCAGCGTCCGGCAGATGGTATAGGCGCTGACGGGATTGGGGGCGACGGTGACTCGGTCGGCGGCAGTCGGCTCGTCGTCGGCGGCCAGGATCACCCCGGCCAGGGCGGTAAACAACACGGCGATCAAACAGCAACGCATGACATTCTCCCTCGAAACAAAGTGGTCCACACAGTCCGAAAAAGTATTCTACGGAACGGAGGGACCAAAGGATATTTGAAATGCACCGCCAGATTCTGACGACTCCGAGCGACTGGACCGCAGCCGGGCGGAGGCCGGATCGTCAGGGGGCGGCGGCCTGGCGGGCCACCCAGCCGAAGCCGCGGGTGGCGGCGTCGCGGCGCAGGGTGTCAAGTCCGGCGCGGGCGGCGTCCCGCCGCCCCGCGGTCCACTCCGCCCGGGCCAACCACAATCGGGTCTCCAGCTCCAGCGCCACGAGGCCGAGTCGCCGGCACTCGTCACGCACCCCCTGCAGCCGTTCCACCGCCCGGGCGGCCTGGCCGGCGGCGGCCAGGCGCCGGGACTCGGCCATGTCCAGCCGGAGCTTCAGGGTCACCGACTGGACCTGGGCGGCGACGGACCGCGCCGCGGCCAGCTCCCGGGCGGCGTCGTCGGCGCGGCCGCGGTCCAGCGCGGCGGCCGCCCGCACCAGCCGGGCGGCGAGCACACCGTCGCCCGCGTCGGCCTGCTCGAAGGCGGCCAGCGCCTGCTCGGCCAGCGCGTCAGCCTCGGCGGCGCGCCCTTCCCGGAGCGCCAGGCCGGCCAGCGCCAGGTGACTGACGGGCAGTTCGGTCCCCTCGCCGATCTCGGTGCGCAGCGCCAGCGCGGCCTCGTGCGATCTGCGGGCGGCCGCCAGATCGCCGGCGTCCGATTCGACCTCGCCCTGGCCGAACAGGGCCTGAGCTTCCAGGCTCTTGACGCCCATGGCCCGGGCCAGCTCCAGTGATTGCCGGTAGAGCCGGCGGGCCTCGGCCAAGTCGCCCCGCAGCCGCTCCACCTCGCCCAGGTTGGCCAGGGTCATGATCTGGCCGGCTTTGTCACCGATCTCCGCCTTGACCGCCAGCGACTGCCGGAACAGGGCGGCGGCCTCCTCGAGGCGTCCCAGGTCGAACAGCACGGTGGCGATGTTGTGCTGGGCCAGGGCGGCGCCGCCGCGGTTGCCGATGGCCTCGAAGTCGCGCCGGGCCTCCTCGAACATGGCGCGGGCCCGGTCGAGATCGCCCTGGGTGTAATAGATGTTGGCAATGTTGTTCCGGGCGGTGGCCGCGTCCGCCTGGTCGCCCAGTTCCTCGAATACGGCCAGCGACTGCCGGTACTGGCGCAGTGCGCCGGCCAAGTCCCCTTCCACCTTGAGGATGACGGCGAGGTTGCCGAGCGCCGTGGCCTCGCCGATCCGGTAGCCGATGGCCCGGCTCAGCTGCAGAGTTTCGGCCAGGTCGCGCTTGGCCGCGGCCCGGTCGCCCCGATCGAAATGGATGATGGCCACGGTCTTGAGCGCCCGGGCCTGGCCGCCCCGGTCACCGAGACCGGCGTAGGTGTCCCGCGCCGCCGCCGCCGCGGCCAGCGCCGGCTCGAGGTCGCCGAGTTCGCGGTGCGCGCCGGCCTGGAGCAGGAGCGCCCGCGCCGCCAGCGAGCTGCTCTCGGCGGCCCGGCTCTTCGCCACCGCCTGGCGGGCTGCGGCCAGCTGGCGGCGGTAGTCGGACTGGCTGCTCGCCGCGGCCGCTTCGGTCAGGTCCAGGCGCGGATCGTCGCCGGCGGGCGGGGGGAGCCGGCGCAGCCGCGCCACCGTGGCCAGGGCGTCGGCCCCCTGGCCGGCGGCCACCTGGGCGGCGGCCAGGCGGAGGCCGTAGTCGAGGTTGTCGGGATAGAAGATCCAGAGGCTGCGGTAGAGGTCCACCGCCCGGCTCCACTGACGCTCGGCCTCGTAGTAGCGGGCCTCGATGCGGAGACGCGACTCCCGCTCCATCGCCCGGCTCAGCGCGAAGGCCTTGGCCGCCGCCGCCCGGGCTTCCGCGTCGTAACCGAGGGCGGTCCAGCTGTCCGCCAGGGCCTCCCAGGCCGGCGGATACTCCGGATCCAGGCGCGTCGCCTCCAGCAAGCGGTCCCGGGCGGCCAGGGCGTCGAACACCTGCAGTCGCGCCAGGCCCTCGGCGTACAGCTTCAGGACGCGGGCGTCGGCGGGGCGGATGCCCGCCGGGGTTTCGGTGCCGGCCGCCGGCGCGTCGCCGAGGGCTGCGCGCAGGCGGTTGCCCAGCTGGGCGACGAGATCGAACACCTCCTCCTCCTGCCCCGTCTCGCCGAGGGTGGCCAGTGTCTCTCCCGTCACTGTGTCCTGCACGCGGACGTCCAGGCGGATCCGGCCCCCGCCCCGTTCGCCCAGCGCCAGGTAGGATCCCAGCACCACCACGTCGGTCCCGAGGTTGCGCCGGATGCGCTGCAGCGTGTCGGGCGCCAGCGTGTCGGCCTCCGGTAGCGCCAGTTCGATGCGCATGCGGGCGATGTTCTCGCCGGGGATGAGGCGCAGCCGCCCGGCGGGGCCGAGTTCGGTGCGCACCATCTCGGCCAGCGCCGTGGCCAGCCAGTCGAACTCGGGCCGGCCCGACAGGTTTTTGAAGCCCAGGACGGCCACGGCGCGGCGCACGGCCACAGCCGGTTCGCCGGGTGGCTGGACCGGCGGCGCCGGAGCGAGCCCGCCGCTCCGCCACAAGATGATGCCGGCGATAGCCAGGGCCAGCGCCGGCACGGCCACGACGAGCCAGCGGCGCACCGGCCGTCGCGGCGCCAGGCGGATGGTGCGCGAGTCGCCTCCCTCCGGCTCTCCGCACAAGGCGGCGGCGACGGACCGGGCATCGGGGAAGCGCGCCTCGGGCTGGCGCTGCAGGCACCGGAGAATCGCCGCCTCCCATTTCGGATCCAGGTCGGGGATGTGGGCCGACGGCGGGACCGGCGCCTCCCGCAGCCGCTTGAGCGCCGTGGCCAGCGGCGTGTCGGCGACGAAGGGCCAGGTGCCGGTCACGGCGCGGTAGAGCACCACACCCAGCGCGTAGATGTCGGCGGCGGCGGTGACCGGGCCGCCCTCCACCTGCTCCGGAGCCATGAACGTGGGTGTGCCGGAGATCTGGCCCGTCACCGTGAGCGCGTCCAGCGGCGAGTCGCTGTCGACGCTGGAGCGGGCCATGCCGAAGTCGGTGATCACCGCCCGCTCGCCCGGGGCGCCCTCGCGGGCGGGGATCAGCATGACGTTGCCGGTCTTGAAGTCCCGGTGCACGATGCCGGCCCGGTGGGCGGCGTCGAGGGCGGCGCAGATCTGCTCCGCCAGAGGCAACGCCGCCGCCGGTTCCAGCCGGCCCACCCGGTTCAGGCGCTCGGCCAGCGTCTCGCCGGGGATCAGCTCCATGGTCAGGAAGAAGACACCCGGTTCCTCTCCGCCCGCCTCCGCCGGCCAGTGGTGGATGCCCAGGTCGAAGATGCGGCAGACGTTGGGATGGGTGACCTTGCGGGCCAGGTGAATTTCCCGCTTGAAGCGGTTAATGGCGTTTTCGTCCCCGGCGATCTCGGGGCGGATGGTCTTGAGAGCGACCCGCTCATGCAGCTCGGTGTCCTCGACCTCGTACACCTCGCCCATCCCGCCGCGGCCGATGAAGCGGACCACCTGGTAGCGCCCGGCCACGATCTCGCCCGGACCGAACAGGCTCATCCGGAACGCGCGACCGCCGCCGGGCGGATGCGTGGCGGTGGCGGCGGCAGGGGTGCGCATGGTCGCGTCGTAGCCGGACGCGCCCGGCAGCCAGTCTGTAGCGTCAAGCCCGCCGGTCAGGTCCGCCAGCAGGCGGCCCGCCGGTTCCCACGGCGCGTCGGGAGACAACCGCGCCGGCGTCTCGGGACGGACGCGCCCCTCGCGGACCGCGGTCCGCGCGCCCTCGGCGTCCAGGGGGCCGACGATCCCGCCGTCAAGCTGGAAGTAGTACCTGGCCATCAATCCGGCTGCCTCCCGTGCCCGCTCATGTCCGCACAATCTCCGGCGGCCGCGTCAGAAGCCGGGCGGCCGCCGGCCCGCGAACGGCCCGCCGTCCTGGAACGCCGCGGCGGCGGCCAGCACGGCGCTCTCGTCGAAGAGCCGGCCGATGAAGGTGATGCTGGTGGGCGCGCCCTTGGCGTCCAGCCCGTCGGGCACCACCACGCAGGGGTGGCCGGTCAGGTTGGTCCGGAGGAGCGTGTCGCCCTCGAAAGCCGGGGCCACCAGCACGTCGATGTTTTCGAAGAGGGCGTTCGTGTCCGCGACGAGCCGCGTCCGGAGACGGTTGGCCTGGATATACTCCACCGCCGGGATGAACCGGGCCGAGCGGAAGACGTTGGGCCAGGCGTCGCGGGTCTGGCGCGCCATGCGGTCCAGGCCGCCGGAGCGGGTCAGCTCATCGAAGGCTGCCGCCGCCTCGGCGCTCAGGATGAAGGCGAGCGCATCGACGGGGCCCGGCGGCAGCTCCACCGGTTCGAGGCGCGCGCCGATCTGCCGCAGCGTCGCCAGCGAGGCGGCGTTGTTGGCGCGGGCCGGGTAGTCGCCCTCGAACAGGGACTTCAGGTAGCCGACGCGCAGCCGGTCCAGCGGCAGGCGGGTGGGGATCCGGTAGGGGGCATCCGTCACGGTTGGATCCAGCCCGTCGGGGCCGCGGATGGCGTCGAGGATCACGGCGCAGTCGTCGGCCGAGCGGGCGATGGGGCCGATCTTGTCCATGGACCAGCTCAGAGCCATGGCGCCCGCCCGGGAGACGCGGCCGAACGTGGGCCGGAGCCCCGTCACGCCGCAGCGCGTGCACGGCGAGACGATGGAACCCCACGTCTCGGTGCCGATGGCGAAGCCCACCAGGCCGGCGGCAGTGGCCGAAGCCGAGCCGGCCGACGAGCCGCTGGAGCCATCCTTCAGGTTCCAGGGATTGCGGGTCTGGCCGCCGAACCAGACGTCCCCCCATGCCAGCTCACCCAGGGTGAGCTTGGCCACGAGCACGGCACCCGCCTCTTCCAGACGGCGGACCACGGTGGCCGTGTCGGCGAGCACCTGGTCGCGGTAGGGAGTCGTTCCCCAGGTGGTGGGGTAGCCGGGGACGGCCAGCAGGTCTTTGGCGCCGTATGGGATCCCGTGCAAGGGGCCGCGCCAGCGCCCCGCGGCGATCTCGGCGTCGGCCCGCCGGGCCTGCTCCCGCGCCAGCGTCTCGGTGAGCGTGACCACGCAGTGGAGCTGTGCGTCGTGCCGCTTGAGCCGGGCCAGGTACATCTCGGTCAGTTCCATCGAGGTAACCTGCCGGGTGCGCACCAGCTCGGCCAGCTCGGTGACCGGGCGGAAGGCCAGCTCCTCGAGATTCGCCGGCCGGGCGAACCGGCGCCCGGGCGGCGGGGCGGCGGCGGCCGCCGGAGCGGGCGGCGCGGCGCCGCGGGGATGGAACTCCAGCGCCGGGGGCAGATCATTGGGGATGGACTCCCGGCGGATGGCCGCGTACGCCTGCAGGTTGTCCTGCAGGTCTTCCGCCATGAGCTGGAGCTGGGGCGTGGTCAGGGTCAGGCCCCACAGCACCCGGGCCGAGCGGATCAGGAGTTCCGCGTCGGAGACTTCCGCTGGGCCGCGCGCCAGATAGCCGCCGCCGAACCCGAGGGCCAGTGCCGTTGCCGCGATGCCGAGCCACAGGAGTTTATGTTTCATGCGTTCACCTTGGCGGCGCGCCCGGCCGGGGGGCGCGCGAAGTGTCGCGCCGGGTCAGCCGCTGTCGGGCGATCCGGCGGCGCGGATCCAGACGTGCGTGATCCGGCCGATGTACAGCCGGTGGTAATCCCGGTTAGGGTAGTGCTCCGCCAGTCCCGGATCCAGGAAGCGGACGGGATCCAGGTCCTGGCTGTACAGCGTCCGGCACTCGATGACCAGCCGGGCCTCGGCGAACGCCACGCCGCCCCCCGCGCCGGCGACGGGCGTCAGCCCGGCGGCCGCCGCCTTGTCGAGGTCGCGGCCCGAGCGGGTGCCGCACAGCTCCAGCGCCGGTCGATGCCGCTCCTCGAAGAAGGAGAGCGTGTACGCCGGGTGGCGCTCCATGAAGCCGAAGGTGTGGCGGACGGGCCGGACGAAGCAGAACGCCACCGGCTGGTTCCAGAGCACGCCCATCCCGCCCCAGCTGGCGGTCATGGGATTGCAGTCGCCCGGCGTGCCGGCGGTGAGCAGCATCCAGTCGGCACCGATGAGGCGAAAGGGGTTGTCCGGGATCTCCTCGGGCTTGATGGGGCGAAATTCCGGCGTCATGGTCACGCTCGCTGCGGTACGGCGGTCGAGGGGGATCGAATGCTGGCTGTATTATACCAGAGGCGGACCGCCGCCGGGGGATCCGGCGAAACGCGGTGCGATTTTGCCCGGCCGGCGGGAGCCCCGTGCTATAATTCGGTTCACTTTGGGGTCGTACGACGAAAACCCTATCGGAGGTGCTTCATGATGCGCGCACAGAGAGCCGGGTCCAGGCTCGGATTCCTGCTGGTCGTCCTGCTGGCGGGAACCGCGGGCGTGTGGGCCGGCCAGAACCTGACGGACCGGCCGGTCCTCTTCCCGGGGACGGCCCAACCCATAGATGATCCGCAGCAGTTTTACTCGCAGGCCGCCGCGCGCGGCGAACTGCTCCTGCTCAAAGCGGCGATCTTTGATCCGCTGCAGAGCGGGGCGCCCGATCTCGACGCCTGGGTGCCCGACTATCTGAAAGGGCAGCCGCTCGACGACAAATACTACCTGGTCCAGTTCGCCGGGCCCATCCGTCCCGTCGACCGGCAGGCGCTCGCGGCCGCCGGCGCCCGGATCTTCGACTACGTGCCGAACCACGCCCTGGTGGTCCGCCTCAGCGGCGAGCAGTGCGACAAGGTCAGCCGCCTGGCCGGCGTGCGCTGGATCGGCGATTACCAGTCCGGTTTCCGCGTGGCGCCGGCGCTGGCGGCGGAGCTGCGCGCCCGCTTCGCCGGGGCGGCGGACGACACCCACCGGTTCTCGGTGGACTTCTTCCCCGGCGGCGACCTGGCCGGCGGGATCGAGAGCCTGGTGAACCGGTTCGTGAGTGACCGCCGGTTCAACTTCGCGCAGGGCGGTCGCAACACCGTGGTCTTCGAAGTCTCCCGCGACATCCTGCCGGCGTTCGTGGAGCATGTCCTGAGCCTCAACGACGTGCGCTGGGTGGAGCGGCGGGAACTGGATCGGCCGCTGAACGACAATTCCTACTGGATGGGCCAGAGCGGCGACACCGTCGGCAAGACGACGCCCATCTTCAATCACGGCATCCTCGGCCAGGGCCAGGTCATCGCCATCGCCGACAGCGGCCTGGACAAGGACATGTGCTTCTTCATCCACTCGGCCGGCGGCGCGGTGCTGGCCAGCCAGACCGTGGAGCCGCCGAACGTGCTCACCGTGAACAACACCCAGCGCAAGCTCATCGCCTACAACATCCTGCCGGGATCCGAAGACGGCGACCACGCCGCCCATGGCTATCACGGCACCCACACCTCCGGCTCCGCCACCGGTGACGATTACCACACGCTGGCTACGCCCACGGCCGCCGGTCACGACACCGGCGACGGGATGGCCCCCCTGGCCAAGCTCGTCATCCAGGACGGCGGCCGGTCCGACAGCCCCTACCTGTACTTCCCCTGGCCGTTTTACGACATGTGGGCCCAGGACCGCGCCAGCGGCGTCCACGTCGCCTCCAACAGCTGGGGCGTCGAGAACAATCTCTACACCACCGCCTGCACCTACACCGACATGTTCGTCTGGGACAACGAGGATTTCCTCATCGTCGTCTCCTCCGGCAACGCCGGGCCCACGCCCGAAACCCTGAACTACCTCAGCACCTCGAAGAACGTCATCGCCGTGGCGGCCACCACCAACGGCAGCACCGGCGCCAACTCCATCGCCTCGTTCTCCTCGAAGGGGCCGGCGGCCGACGGCCGCTACAAGCCGGATCTCGCCCTGCCGGGTGACTACATCGTCTCGGCCCGCGGCGAAACCACCGCCAACAACTGCAACACGATCGCCATGAGTGGCACCAGCATGGCGGCGCCCACCGTCGCCGGCTTCAGCGCCCTGGCGCGCCAGTACTTCACCGAAGGGTGGTATCCGTCGGGCGTCAAGACGCCGGCGGACGCCTTCACCCCTTCGGCGGCGCTGCTCAAGGCGGTGATGATCAACTCCTGCGCCAACATGACCGGCGGCAACACCGGCCGGGTGGGCAAGGAGGATGCGCCGGCCGCCGGGCAGGGGTGGGGCCGGGTGCTTCTGGACAACGCCCTCTACTTCAACGCCAAGGCGGACGCCCGCCAGCTCCTGGTGTGGGATGTGGCCAACGCCAACGGGCTGACCACCGGCGGCGTCCGGGAATATCCCCTCCAGGTCGCGGCAGGCCAGCCGCTGAAGGTCACCCTGGTCTGGACCGACCCGCCGGGCTCGGAGAGCGCCGCCATCACCCTGGTCAACAACCTCGATCTCGAGGTGATCGGCCCGGGCGGCGTCCGCTACGCCGGCAACCAGTGGAACGCGGAGCTGATTAACGATCTGAAGGAGTCGCGAGCCAATGCCGGCGGCACCGACGCGCTCAACAACGTCGAGGGTGTTCTGGTCAAAGCACCGGCCGCCGGCACCTACACCATCCGGATTTTCGGCACCAACGTCCCTGGTTTCGCCGGCGCGGGTTTCCAGGGCTTCGGCCTCGTGGCCACGGGCGGCGTGACGCTGGCCGCCACAGGGGTGATCAACATCCAGTCCGTCGAGGTGGACGACGCGGCCGGCAACAACGACGGCGTCATCGATCCGGGTGAAACCGTCAACCTGAACATCACGCTGGAAAACACCGGTGGCGCGGCGGTCAACTCCACGAATGCAACGCTCGCCACCGCCACCGCCGGCATCACCGTGAGCACCCCCGGCGGCAGCTACGGCACCATCGCCGCCGGCGGCAGCCAGGTCAACGCGGCGCCGTTCGTGTTCCAGGTGGACGGCTCCGTGGCTCCCAGCACGGTGATCGATTTCGTCCTGAACATCAACAGCAGCGCCGGCTCCTTCGCCCGGCCCTTCCAGCTCCGGGTGCTGCCGAGTTCCCCGCCGGAGCTGACCAACCTGATCATCGGCGAGAAGGGGCTGTACGACGCGGGTTACCCGACCTTCGTGGACTTCGTCATGCAGTTCGACTACGCCGATCCGGACGCCGACCTGCAGTGGTTTTACTTCCTGTTCCGGGTCAACGGCGAGGACGTCACCGCCCTGCCGTACCCGGTCAACGCCTCCAGCCTGACCGGCCCCAGCGGCCAGGCCATCCTGGATCCGTTCAGCGTCTGGCAGATGGTGGCGACCAACGTGGGCGAGACGATCCAGGTGTACGGCTACCTGGAGGATTCGCAGGGGAACCGGAGCGCGATCGTCGAATCCAACATCGAGCCGGTCACCCTGGGGGTCACCCCCGTCACGCCGAGCGGGCTCGACGACGACGACTCGATCTACATCCCTTTCGCCGGCGGGTTCACCTTCCCGTTCTACGGCAAGCTCTACACTGGCTGCTACATCAACTCCGACGGCAACATCACCTTCGAAGCCGGCTTCGAGTACCAGCAGCGCGGCCCGCTCGCCTTCCTCAACAACATGCCCCGCATCGCCGGCCTCTTCACCGATCTGGCCAAGTCGGTCGGGGACAACAAGATCCTGGTGAACGCCCAGGCCGACCGGTTCGCGGTCACCTATGACCGGCTGGAACAGTGGGCGCAGACCGGACCCACGGGCACCCACACCGTCACCATCGCCCTGTTCCCGGACGGCGCGGTGGAGTTCGCCTGGGGCACCTGCACCATGACCCAGTCGCAGACCGAGTACAGCGGGGGACCGGAATGGAAGGGCGTCGTGGGGTTGAGCCCCGGCGCGATCCTGGACCACCCATCCGGCGATTTTTCCGCCCTGACCAGCCCGGTGCCCATCCCCGCCGGTCTGCCCATCTACCAGGCATTCGCCAAGGCCGACGCCTTCGACCTGTCCAACACAACCCTCCGCTTTGAACCGGCGGCGCCCTTCATTCCGGTGCAGCGCGCCTACTTCCCGCGCATGGCCTACGCGCCCGGCGCGTGGACCGAAGGGTACGGGTTCGTGAACACCGGCGCGGCGGACGCCAACGTCCGGTTCACGTCGTTCGACGCCGCGGGGAACACCGCCGAGGTGTCGGACTTCTGGAGCTGGCCGGCGGGCAGCCAGGGCGCCTACCAGGTGGAGGGGATTCTGGGACTGACCCAGGCCACCGACGGCTGGGTGCTGGCCGAGAGCGACCAGAGCGGCCTGCTCGGCTTTTTTGTCACCCAGCAGTTCACCGGCGGCGGCCTGACGGGCCTGGACGGTGCGGCGGTATGGACGGACACCATGAGCTTCGGCTTCCTGCCCATGGTGCGGGCCACCGGTACGTTTTCCACCGAGTTGTTCATCGCGAACCCGACGGCGGAGGCGATCACGGTGTTGCTGTTCGGCTATGACAACGTGACCACCTACGACGGCGGAGAACACGTCATCCCCGCAGGCGGCTTCGTCAAGCTGGACGCGGCGACCACCTTCGGCGCCGCGTTCGACGGCGTGGCCAGGATCACCTTGCCGGGAGCTGACAAAGCCGGTGCCGATCACGCCACCGCCGGAGCCGGTTTCATCGGCAACGCGGTGATCCGGGACGGCGACGCCGCCATCAGCTCGCTGAACATCCGGCCGCTCGGAGAAACCCTCCTGTATGCCCCCCACGTGGTGTTCATGCCCGACGTCTACTACACCGAACTGGTTCTGTGGAACTACCATGACACGGACGCCGTGGCCACCATCACCCCGTATCGCGCCGACGGGACCGTCATCGGCGCGCCCTTCCAGGTGACCGTGCCCGCCCTGAAGTTCGTTCAGCTGCGCGACACGGAATTGGGCCTGCCGTCGGGCGTGACCACCGAGGGATGGCTCCAGGTGGATTCCACCCTGGCGCTGTCGAGCTGCCTCACCTTCGGCAATCCGGTGGACAACCACTACATGTCCACCCTGCCGCTGGAGCGCGAGGGCAAGGACGACTTCTACTACGCCCAGGTCGCCAGCGGCAACGCCGGCGGCGTGAGCTTCTTCACCGGCATCGCCGTGGTGAACACGAACGTGGCCCCGGTGGATGTCACCATCAAAGTCTTCCTCAGCAACGGCATCCAGAACGGCAACACCGTGGTGCGGACCCTGGCCCCGGGCGAAAAGTATGTCCGCTTGCTGTCCCAGATCGAGGGGATCGGCACGCTCCAGGCCCAGACCAGCGGCTACATCCACGTGACCGCGGCGAATGACGTCTTCTCGTTTGTCATATTCGGCAACGACGCACTGGACTTCCTCTGCGCCGTCCCGGCCCAGTAAAGCACCTCGCGGCCTCCGGCCGCGTGTTCAATCGGCAATCGCTCCGGCCCGCTTCCGCGGGCCGGGGTTCTTTTTGGGGACGGTGAATCGGTTAATCGGTGAGTCGGTGAATGGGTGAATCGTTGAATCGGTGAATGGGTGCTCTCAACACTTCGCGACGGGTGGCCGCCGGGTGATTCAATCAGCCACTTTTCTTTTGGGTCGCTTTGGCATCTTCAAATGAAAAGCCGGACAGGAAGGCCCGTCCGGCTCATGAAATTGGGTGATGCGGTTATTTCGGGACGTTGGCGATGAGCATCTGGTAGGAGTCGCCGGTCCAGTGGTCCACGAACGGGGGCGATTTGGGCGGAGTGTTCCCCTCGGCGGCCAGCACGGTCATCTTGAACACGCGGCAGATCTCCTTGGAATTGTTCTGGATGCTGGCGATGTACACGGGGAGGCCCCACTGGATGGTTTGGCCCAGGATGTTCTTCTTGGTGCTCACCCAGTTGCCGGCGACGCTCGCGGCGATGGCCTTCTCCTTGGGATAGACTTCGTTGAAATAACGGATGGCGGCCGCGGTCAGGGTGCCCGGACTGCCCGGTCCGGCGAAGCTGCTGGAGTTGGGTGGGAACTTGGCTGTCTTGAGCTGTTCGGCCGCTGCCGCCTTGATGCCGGCGCGGGATTTCTGGATTGCCGCCAGCTGCTCGTTCACCGCTGCGTTGTTCGGGTCGAGCCGGTGGGCGGCGTCGAGCTGCTCGGCGTGCCGGGCCAGTTGGGATTCCGACTTCCGGGCGGTGTTGTTCATCTCGAGCTGGACCTGCTTGAGGATATCCGCTGCCTGGATCGCCGGTCCCTCGGCGATCATCTTGAGCATCCGCTCCAGGTCCCGGTAGTCGCTGCCGGCTGAGCCGTCGGGGCGCTGGTTCTCCGGGTCGAGGCGGCTCTTGCGTGGGTTCTCGGGGGTCAGCTCGAAGAGCTTGCGGTCGATGGTGTCGGTGTCGCGGCCGTACTTGGCGCCAAATGCGTCGATGCGCTTGCGGGCTTCCGGCACATCCACCTTGCGGAGCTGCTCCAGCTTGGGGAGCAGGGCGTCCATGGATTCCTTGTCGTAGAACTTGACCTGCCCGTTGTGGTTGAAGACCTCGTCATACTTTTTGTAGAACGCATCGTGGTAATCCAGAAACGCCTGCCAGTCCGCCTTGACCTCCTCCTTGCTCAGGCCGCCGGAGACGGGCGCACCCGAGGGGGACGCGGATGACCCGGACGAAGCGGATGACGAACCCGTGCCGCCGGTCGAAGAACCGCCGCCCGCGGCGGGCTTCACCATGGCGATCTGTTTTTTCCACCAGCTGGATTTGTTCTCCCAGATCCTGAGTTCCGCGTAGCTCGAGTCCATGGCTCGAACCTTCTCGATCAGGTCGTCGGCTTCCTTGAGCTTGTCCTCGATTTCCGGCAGGTTGTCCTGGATCGACAGATTGTCCAGAGCGCGGAACACGGCGTTGACCTGCCGCCCGAGGGCGCGCAGCTCCGGGCTGATGGCGCCGAGGGCCAGGCCCAGGGCGCACGCGATCAGAACGAACGTGCCCCACTTTCTAATCGGTTCATGCATGATGGCCTCCTTATATTTCCCACGGTGGTGGGCCGGTCGGATCGCATCCGAATCCGTTCAGTTAGAGTGCCGGTTGCCCCGATTTTCGCAAATATATTTGGTCGCCGTCAACCGGGCGGACAGCACCCGTCCGCCGGATCCGTGGGATGAACCGGACAGGACGCGGGACCAGCCGCCTGTTCCGGGTGAGAAAAGTCGAATCCCGGCCGATATTCCCCTCGTATAAGTGAACGGTTTAACACACGCCAAGCTTTGAGTGTCTGTACCCGGAGGTCCGCATGTGGATGCCGAGCCTGCTCCTGATGGCTGCATGGATGGCGGCGGTGCCTGGGGGAACGGCACCGGACGCGACGGCCGACCGGGCGGCCATCGAAGTGTGCGTGCGCGACTACATCGAAGGCTGGTACACGGGGGACGCGGCCCGGATGGACCGGGCGCTCCATCCGGAACTGGCCAAACGGGGCGTGTTGCAAAGTCCGGGCGCGGGACAGCTGTTCCTGCAGCCCATCGGCAAGTCGGCCATGGTGGCGTTCACCGGCGCCGGCGCCGGCAAGCTGAAGCCGGGTGAAGAGATGAAGCTGTCCATCGAGATCCTGTCGGTGGACCGCACGGTGGCCAGCGTCCGCGTCGTGTCGCTGAAGTTCACCGACCATTGCCACCTGGCCAGGCTGGACGGGGAATGGAAGATCGTGAACGTGGTGTGGGAGCCGGCGGCCTCGCCGCCGCCTCCGCCACCGAAATGACGCGAGCGCCGTCAGCCAGGGGATGGGCGGGCGGCGCCATCGGATTCCCTTCGGGGGAAGACTCCTCTGCACCGGGGCGGCCGCGCGGCCGCCCCGATCCTTTCTAGAAGTGGAGGCGGAAGGCGGCGCCTTCGCCGGGCCGGCTCTGGACGGTGATGGAGCCGCGGTGCAGGCGCATGATCCGGCGGGACAGGCTCAGCCCGATGCCGGAGCCCTCCTTCTTCGTGGTGAAGAAGGGGATGAAAATCTTGGCCTGGGCCTCCTCGGTGATGCCGCAGCCGTTGTCGCGCACCTCGACGATCACCCGCCCGCGATCGCCCAGCCAGGCGCCGAGCTCGATGCGGGAGTCGGACCGGCCGCGGACCGCGTCCGCCGCGTTGATGAGGAGGTTCAGGAGCACCTGGTCCAACAGTTCCGGGTCGGCGGTGAGTTCCAGGCTTTCAGGATCGACGGCTACGGAGAGAATGATTCCATCGGCGGTGATCCGCTCCTGCATCAGGTGCTGCATGCGGGTGAAGACTTCCCGGACGGGGAACACCTGGAAATGGGGCGCCGGGATGTGGGTGAGGCTGCGGTAGGCCTGCACGAACTGCATCAACCCGCGGCTCCGTTTGTGGATGGTCTGAAGCGCCTCCCGGATGTCCCGGATCTGCTCCGGATCGCCCGGCGGGGGCGGCCCGGCCGTACCGGCGTCGGGCCGCTTGGCAGCGAACATGTCGCTGGCGGTGGCGGCCAGCGAGGCGATGGGGGTCATGGAATTCATGATCTCGTGGGTGAGCACCCGGGTCAGGTTCTGCCAGGCTTCCGTTTCCTTCTCCTCCAGTTCGCCGTGGATGTCCTGCAGCGAGGCCAGCCGGTAGAGGCGGTCCCGCTGTTTGAACTCGGTGACGGCGATGGCCAGTTGCACCGGTTCGGCGTCGTGGAAAACCCGGACCAGGGCCCGCTGCCCCGGCGTGAGTTCCACCAGCACCCGGGCCAGCTCCGGGCTGATCGGTTGCAGGGAGTCGAGATGGGCCAGACGGGCGACGCCCAGCAATCGCTTGGCGGTGCGGTTGGCCAGGTCCACGGTGCCGTCGGGGCGGTAGACCACCAGGCCGATCCCCACGTGCTGGACGATGGTCTCCAGGTAGTGGGCCTGGGCCTCCTTTTCCAGGCGGTGCTTCTGAAACTCACCGATGACCTCGGCGATGGCGGCATCCAGCTCGCGGAACGGTGCGCCGAGCGGGCTCCGGGTGAAGGATTGGGAGAAGTCGGCATAGCGGACGGCCAACAGAAACCGGCCCAGGCTCTGCTGGGTCCGCTCCACGTAGCGGGCGAGGGCGAACGCCGTGTAAACGGCGATGGCGGCCAGCACACCGGCCACCGGCAAACTGTACCGGGCCAGGTAGATCGCCAGGCCGATGGCCGCCGCCAGCAGCGACACGCGCAGCGCGATCTGGACACGGAACCGTTTCAGGACCACGGCGGGCGATCCTCGCTAAATGTCATGCTTGCCGATTCGGCGATACAGGGCGGCCCGGGTGATGCCGAGTTCGCGGGCCGCCTGGCTGATGTTGCCCTGATTCTTGTGGAGCACCTTGCGGATGACCGATCGTTCCACGTCTTCCAGATTGAAGCTGCCGAGGGCCAGGCCGTCGGGTCCCTGTTCGGCGGTGCTGAAAAAGAAGTCCGATGGCTGGAGGACGGATGCGTCGCTCATGATTACGGCCCGCTCGATGGCGTGGCGCAGTTCGCGGATGTTGCCCGGCCAGGCGTATTTGCCGAACATCTTCAGTGTGGCCGCGCTGAGCTTGGGGACCGGCTTCTGGTATTTCCGGGTGTAGAGCTGGAGAAAGTGGTCGGCCAGCAGCGGCAGGTCATCGCCGCGCTCCCGCAGCGGGGGCAGGTGGATCTCCACGGTGTTGATCCGGTACAGCAGGTCCTGCCGGAACTCCTGGCGGGCGACCATTTCCAATATGGGACGGTTGGTGGCGCAGACGAGGCGGATGTCCACCGGGATGGGCTTGTTGGCGCCCACCCGGGTGATGCAGCGGGTCTCGATCACCCGCAGGATTTTCGACTGGAGGGTCAGAGGCAGGTTGCCGATCTCGTCGAGGAACAGCGTGCCACCCGAGGCCACCTCGAAGCGGCCGGCCCGGTCGGCGGAGGCGTCGGTGAAGGCGCCCTTGACGTGGCCGAACAGCTCGCTCTCGAACAGCGTCTCGGTGATGGCGCCCATGTCGACGCTGATGAACACCTCGGCCGCCCGGGCGGAGTTCCGGTGCAGGGCGCGGGCAACCAGCTCCTTGCCGGTGCCGTTTTCGCCGAGGATCAGTACATTGGCGTCCGTCTTGGCCACCCGCTCGATGGAGGCGAAGACTTTCTGCATGGCGGGCGATACTCCGATGAACTCGTGAAACGGATGGTCGAGGTCTTCGTGGAGCTGTTGCTGCCGGGAGCGCAGGTGGGCCACCTCGAACCGGGAGCGGCGCAGGTTCAGCGCCGAGGACACCGTGGCCAGGAGCTTCTCGTTCTGCCACGGCTTGAGGACGAAGTCCGTGGCCCCCTCCTTGATGGCCCGGACCGCCACGTTGATGTCGCCGAAGGCGGTGATCATGATCACCACCGCGGCCGGGTCGATCTCCAGGATCCGGCCGAGCCAGAGGAAGCCTTCGGCGCCGCTGGTCACGTCGCAGGTGAAGTTCATGTCCAGCAGGATGACGTCGTACGACTCGTTGAGGAGCAGTTGGGGGATCCGGGCCGGATCGCGCTCGGTGTGCACCAGCTCCACGTGCTGCTTCAGGAAGAAGCGCGCCGCCTGCAGGACATCCGCGTCGTCGTCCACGATCAGAATTTTGCCGAACTTGCCGCTCATGGTGGCGCTCCGGCTCGTTTGTCTGCAAATGCGCTACCATTGTAGCATATCGATTGAAACCCTTGCGGGTGGACGTTTCCTCAACAGGCTGCCCGGCCGGCATGTTCGAAAACGGACAGGTACTGTCCGCTGGAGAACAGTGACCCCCCCGTGAAATGAATGCGGCCTGGTCCGGGGGCGGGACGAACCGCCCCGGTTTGGCGGGAGCTTTCATCGGATGAGCGGCAAGATTCCGGTCGGTGGCATGAAAGATGCGGAGGTAGGGTGGGGGAAGACTCCTATGAGCGCAGAAACCATCATCACCGAACTCGCCCACTGGATGCATCCCGCGCCGGCGCCCGACCGAAACCCGGCGATGCGGGCCCGCCGCCTCGCCCTGAAGGTCGACGGGCGGTTCATCTTCATCGACGCCGCGGCCCTTGACTGGATCGAGTCGGCTGGCAATTACATCTGCGTCCATGTCGGAGCCGACACGCACATCGTGCGGGAGCCGCTGACGCGCTTCGCTGAGCGGCTGGACCCGCAGCGCTTCCGGCGCATCCATCGCACCACGGTCATCAACGTGGAACGCGTCCGGGAACTGCGGCCCTACTTCCGCGGCGACTACATTGTGGTTTTGATCGATGGGACCGAGCGGATCCTGAGCCGCAGGTACCGCGAGCATTTCATGGCCGGTATAACCCTCGGCCTCTGACGGCCCGCGCCCAGTCCAGGGTGCGGCGAATAGAACCATCATTTGTTGGATCCCCCGCTCAACCTGGGCGCTCCCTGCTCAATTTGAACGCCCTGCCCGCTCAACCTGGTCCCCCTCCAACTTGGGTGACCCAGACTCATCCCCCAACACAGATTTGGGGAGAAGGATCCCGCCCAGCTTTCCTTTCTGTGCCGTGCCGCCTCATTCGGGCATGCGTGCCGCGGACCCGGCCGCGCCAGCGGCCACGGCGTGTCGCCGGGGCCGCTGGGCCCGCGGACGCGACGGATTGGGGATGTGTCTGAGATGCACAGCGGCGACTGAAGAAAGAGAACCAATGACACGGGTAGAAAATGGAAGTCCTCGTTTGCAGTTCGGGACAGCCAACGATTGGCGCAGTTCGGGACAGCCAGCGATTGACACAGTTCGGGACAGCCAACGATTGGCGCAGTTCGGGACAGCCAGCGATTGACACAGTTCGGGACAGCCAATGATTGATGTCCAATTTCTCGCAAGTCGATGATTAGGTGTCCAGATTTCTCGGTGGAAAAAAGGATATCCCTATTTCCTGTCTACGTGTCCTTCTATTGTGGATGCTTGGGTGTCCAGAATATCATTTCGACTCCTCGTGAGAGAATTGTTGGATGTCCTGCCCTTCCCGAACGGTTTTTCGGATGATCGGATGTACCACGTATAAATGTATGGGTGTCCCGAATTTCCTGGGGTGGGATGCCGGATGGGATGCCGGATGTCCATGATTGCCCGTTTGGGCGTCTGGATCACCTGATATCGCGCGAATGGAACATGGATGTCCTGATTTTTCCCACGAAATAATGTATGGATTTCCCGAATTTCCTGGAATGGGATGCCGGATGTCCATGATTGCCCGTTTGGGTGTCTGGATCACCTGATATCGCGCGAATGGAACATGGATGTCCTGATTTCTCGTGTCCTGATTTCCTGCGCAGGGTTGATTGAAGGTCCCGAGTTCCGGGCTGTGGTGTGTCGAGTCGACGAACTGATGGACTAGGTGTCCGAATCCGGACAGACGCTGTGCCGCGGGGGGACATCCGGTCGCCTGCGGTGTGAGCCGGCGTGATTTGAAATCCTTTGATATCTGGAAGGTAAGGAAGCGCTGGTCGATCCGTGATCGTTTGGCACAACGCTTGCGATGAAAACGGCGAGGAGAACACCCATGAGCATGGATCGCCCCCTGAAGAAAAAACACCTGACCCTGCGGAATATCATTCGTTTCGGTCTTCCTGTCCTGTTTGTCGCAGCGGTGGCCTACCTGCTGGTCTTCCAATCCCACGCCACCACCCTGCGGGTCCAGGAGGAGCACCTGACCGTCGCCGCGGTGCGCCGCGGCCCCTTCCAGGAGTTCATCCCCGTGATCGGCAGCGTTCAGCCCATCAACACCATGTATCTCAACGCCGAGGAAGGCGGGCGGGTGGAACACCTCTATCTGAAGGCGGGGGCGTTCGTGCGGGCGGGGGAACCCATCCTGAAGCTCACCAACACCGACCTGCTCCTGGACATCATGTACCGCGAGGCCGAGTTCTTCCAGCAGAACAACAACCTGCGTACGGCGCAGCTTTCGCTGGAGCAGTACCGCTTCGAACTCGACCAGCAACTGGCCGACGTGGAGCACGATCTGGAACGCGCCCGCCGGGAGTACCGCAACCAGAGCGCGCTGTACGAGGAAAAACTGGTTTCCAAAGACACGTTCGACGCGGCCCGGGAAACCTTCGAGTACGCCGAGAAGAAGCGCGCGCTGACCATGGAAACGCGGCAACGGGAGCTGGCGTTCCGCGACCAGCAGATCGCCCAGTTGGAAGAGTCGGTGACCCGCATCCGGGAGAACCTGGGAGTGGTGCGGCAGAAGCTGGACAACCTGGTCATCCGGGCGCCGGTGACGGGCCAGCTCACCTCGCTCCAGGCGGAACTCGGCCAGTCGAAGACGCCCGGCGAGCAACTGGGCCAGATCGACATCCTGGACGGCTTCAAGGTCCGGGCGCCCATCGACGAGCACTACATCGCCCGGATCGGCACCGGCCTGCGGGGGACCTTCGAACTGGCCGGCGTGTCCTACGAGCTCCGCGTGAAGCAGGTCTTCCCGGAGGTGCGGGACGGGCGGTTCGAGGTGGATCTGGAGTTCGGCGGCCAGGAACCCGGCGGCATCCGCCGGGGGCAGAGCCTGCACATCCGCCTGGAACTGGGCGATGTGGGCGAGGCGCTGCTGCTGCCCACCGGCGGTTTCTTCCAGAAGACGGGCGGCAACTGGATCTATCTCGTGGAACCCGGCGGCCGGTCGGCCGTCCGGCATCCCATCCGCCTGGGCCGCCAGAATCCCGAATACTATGAGGTGGTAGACGGCCTGCGCCCGGGCGATCGGGTGGTCACCTCCTCGTATGATAACTACGGCGACATGGATCGCCTGGTCTTCCAATAGGGGGAAGACCCGACCGCATTATCCGGCGCATAGGAGTCCCACATGATCGAAACACGGAACCTGAAAAAAATCTACACCACCGAGGACGTCGAAACCACCGCCCTGAACCAGGTGAACCTGGCGGTCCAGCCGGGGGAGTTCATCGCGGTGATGGGTCCATCGGGCTGCGGCAAATCCACGCTGCTCAACATCCTCGGCCTGCTCGACACGCCCAGCGCGGGTGAATACCTCTTCCTGGGTGAGGAGGTTTCCCGCCACTCCGAGCGCCGGCGGGCCCAGCTCCGCAAATCGAATATCGGCTTCATCTTCCAGAGCTTCAACCTCATCGACGAGCTGACGGTGTTTGAGAATGTGGAGCTGCCGCTGCTCTATCTCGGCATCTCGGCCTCGGCCCGGAAGAAACGGGTGCTGGCGGTGCTGGAGCAGATGCAGCTCGTGCCGCGCAAGAACCATTTCCCGCAGCAGCTGTCGGGGGGGCAGCAGCAGCGGGTGGCCGTGGGCCGGGCGGTGGTGGGCAGTCCCAAGCTGATCCTGGCGGACGAGCCCACCGGCAACCTGGACTCCACGCACGGCGACGAGGTGATGAAGCTGCTGACCGATCTCCACGAGAGCGGCACCACCATCATCATGGTCACCCACTCGCCCGCCTACGCCGATTACAGCCAGCGCGTCGTCCACCTGTTCGACGGGCACGTGGTGACCGAGAACCTGATGGAGAAGTTCCATGTCTGAAACTCCGACGGGAGGTGGCAGCATGATCCGGTTGCGTGACATCACCCGGTATTACACGAACGGATTCGTCAAGACCTTCGTGCTGCGAGGCGTCCGGCTGGACGTGGCCGAGGGGGAGTTCCTGACCATCATGGGCCCCTCGGGCGCCGGCAAGTCCACCCTGCTCCACATCCTGGGCATGCTCGATGCGACGTCGGAGGGGGAGTATTTCTTCCACGACATCCCGGTCCACGAGCTGACGGAGCGGCGCCGGACCGAGCTGCACCAGCAGAACATCGGCTTCGTCTTCCAGAGCTACCACCTCATCGACGACCTGACCGTCTACGAGAACCTCGAAACGCCCCTGCTGTACAAGAAGGTGAAGGCCGCCGAGCGTAAAAGCTTAGTCGCCGACATGCTGGACCGGTTCGGGATCGTCGCCAAGAAGGACCTGTTCCCGGCCCAGCTCTCCGGCGGGCAGCAGCAACTGGTGGCGGTGGCCCGGGCGATGATCATCCATCCCCGGCTCATCCTGGCCGACGAGCCCACGGGCAACCTGAACTCCAAGCAGGGCGAGGAGATCATGGCGCTGTTCCGTGAGTTGAACCGGGCCGGGACGACCATTATCCAGGTGACCCACTCAGAGAAGAACGCCGCCTACGGCCACCGGATCATCCACCTCTGCGACGGGTGGGTGACGGGCCATCAACTGGCGGCGAGCGGCTGAGCGCCGGGGGGCGCGCGGTACCTGCAACCGCTTGACTGGTGGAGGCCGGACTTCGGGGGAAGACCATGTGGCTTCGACACTTTCATTCAAGCTGGCGATATCTTTCGAGACACAAAGGCTATGCCGGTCTCAACATCATCGGCTTGACCGCCGGGATGGTCACCTGCATCCTCATCTCGCTGTGGGTTTGGGACGAGCAGCACTACGACGTCCATCACCTCAAAGCCGACCGCATCTATCGGGCGACCCGGCAGGTCCGGTTCGGGGGAGTGGACGCCTGGATGGGCACCCTGGAACCGCCGGCGGCGGCGATGTTCCGCCAGGAGTTCCCCGAGGTTGAGGCGACCGTCCGGATCCGGCATTACGACGCGTGCGTGGTCCGCACCGGTCCGGTAGTATTCAAGGAAACCCGGCTGGCATTCGCCGATCCGTCGCTGTTCGACGTGTTCACCCTGCCGCTGCTGCAGGGGGACGGGGGCGGGGCGCTGGCGGAGCCTCGCCGGCTGCTGGTCAGTCGAACCAGCGCCCGCAAGTATTTCGGCGCCGGAGATGCGGTGGGGCGCACGCTGACCCTGGATGGGATGGGCGACTTTCAGATTGCCGGCGTGTTTCAGGACATGCCCGCCGCCGGCCATTTCCACTTCGACCTGATCGGCTCCATGACGTCGCTGGCCGAGGCCCGCGAAGCCAACTGGACCACCAGCAACTTTTATACCTATCTCCTGCTGCGACCCGGGGCCGACCCGCGGGCGATCGAGAAAAAATACGTTCGGGTCATGACCAAGCACGTCGGCCCGCTGTTCGAATCCTTCTTCGGCAAGTCGGTGGCCCAGGCCATCGCCGATGGTCAGTTCCGCCTGCAATTGATTCTGCAGCCCCTCCGGTCGATCCACCTGCATTCCAAACTGCGATACGAATTCGAGCCGAACGGCGACGCCACGTACGTGTACCTGTTTGCCGTGGCGGCCCTGCTGGTGCTGGGAGTGGCCGTCGTCAACTACGTCAACCTGGCGACGGCCCAGGCGATTGGACGGGCTCGCGAGGTGGGCATCCGCAAATCCATCGGCGCCTCCCGGTCGCAGCTCGCCCTCCAGTTTCTCGCGGAACCCTTCATGCTGAGCCTGCTGGCCCTCGGACTGGCCATGAGCTTGGTGGTGATGGTGTTGCCGTTATTCAACGAACTGACCGGCAAGACGCTCGGATTGTCTATGATCGCCATCAGTTCGTGGGTCGCCCTGGGTGTCGGCCTGATTGCCGTCACCAGCTTTTTGGCCGGCGGCTACCCGGCTCTGGCTCTTTCCGCTTTCCAGCCGGTCCGGGTGCTGAAAAGCGGGTGGCGTGCCGGCGGCCGGGGTCATTGGCTCCGCCGGAGCCTGGTGATATTCCAATTCACCGTTTCCGGGCTGCTGATCATCGGTGTTTTGGTGGTTTCCCGCCAGATCGAGTATGCCCAGACCAAAAACCTGGGCTACGAGAAGGAACAGGTCCTCGTCCTGGATAACGCCCATCTGCTCGGAATCCAGGCCGACGCTTTCAAGAACGAGATGCTGGGCGATCCCCGGATCACCCATGCCACCATCTCCGGGTGTCTGCCGGTGCCTTCGAGCGTGTTCAACTATACGGCTTACGCCGACAGGCGGATTGACGAGGCTCACGCCATCCCCGTTTCCGGCTTCCAGGTGGATGTGGACTATCTGCCGACCCTCGGATTGAAGCTGGTGGCCGGCCGAAACTTTTCGCGGGCCCACGGCACGGATGACCGGGCGGTCATCGTCAATCGGGCCCTGGCCCGGCAATGCGGCTGGAGAGAACCGGTGGGACACAAACTCGGCATTCCGGGGGATGATGCGATCAACCGGGGTCAGGTGGTCCTGGACGAATACACCGTCATCGGGGTGGTCGATGACTTCCACTTCGAGACCCTGCACAGCACCATCCGCCCGCTGGTGCTGCGGCTGGGCCACCAGCCGGAGCTGATCGCCTTCCGGTTCGTCGCCGGGTCGGCCGAAGAAGTGGTGACGCGGTTGCGGCAAACCTGGCTGCGCGTCGCTCCGGATCAACCGTTTGAATACTATTTTTTGGACGAACGGTTCGACTCGATGTACCGCGCCGAAGACAAGGTTCGGAGGGTTTTGGCCGTGTTTGTCGTCCTGGCCGTGGGAGTCGGTTGCCTGGGGTTGATGGGATTGGCGGCGTTCATGGCGGAGCGCCGGGCCCGCGAGATGAGCATCCGGAAGGTGTGCGGAGCCTCGGCAGCGGATGTCCTCGGGCGAATGCTGCGGGAGTTCGTTCTCCTGGTCTGCGTGGCCAATGCGCTGGCCCTGCCGCTGGCGGTCTATGGGGCGAACCGTTGGCTGGCCCAATACGCCTATCCCGCACCGCTGGGTGTCGGCCTGTTTGTGGTGTCGTTCGCGTTGACCCTGGTCGTCGCCCTGCTGACCGTTGCTTGGCATGTCCTCCAGGTGGCGCGGGCCGATCCGGTCATCGCCTTGCGCTATGAGTAGCGAGCACCGTTCCGGATGTTGAGGAGACGTTCAGTTCTCGAGGTGAATGCATGATCCGACACTGGGTGAAAATCGCCTGGCGCCACGCTGTCCGCCACAAGGGCTACAGCCTGATCATCGTGGGGGGGCTGGCCCTGGCCATGGCCGCCAGCCTGTTGATTCTGGCGCATGTCAGCGAAGAACTGAGCTACGAGCGGGACTTTCCCAAGGCCGACCGCATCGATCGGGTGATCCGGGAGTTCTACGATCCGCCCGGCGCCGTGGCCAAGGTGTGCCCGCCGCTGGGGCAGGCCATGGAGCGGCTCATGCCCGAGGTGGAGCAGTTCGCCCGGTTCCACCCCTTGGAAGAGCGGGTCTGGCGGTGGCAGCGGCCGGACGGCGCGGTCGCGCGCTTCCGGGAAAACGGCGGCTACTTCGCCGATCCGGCGGCGATCACAATGTTCGATCTTAAATTCATCGCCGGGGACCCGGCCACGGCCCTGGCGCGGCCGGACGCCATCGTGCTGACCGCCGCGCTGTCACGGAAACACTTCCCTGGACGCAATCCGGTGGGTGAAGTGATTGTGGACGACGACACCAACACCGCCTTCACCGTCACCGGCATCCTCGAAGACCTGCCCACCGCCACTCACCTGCGCTTCACGTACCTGCTGCCCATGCAAACCCTGTTCGCCCTGCTGGCCCGGATGGGGGAAGCGGGCCTGGAGGAAAACCGCTTCTGGGACGGCATGTACCTGTACGTGCTGCGGTCGCCGGGCGCCGACCGCAACCGGCTCACGTCCCGGCTGCCGGACCTCACCGTGGAGAACTTCATGGACCAAGGGCGGACCCGGGAGCAGATCCTGGCCGGAACGCAGTACCGCCTGCAGCCCATCACCGACATCCATCTGCGCTCGAAACTGATCCAGGAGATGGGTCCCAACAGCGACATCGCCTACGTCTGGATTTTCTCAGCCGTCGCCGGGCTGATCCTGCTCGTCGCGGTGGCCAATTTCGTCAACATCACCACCGCTCTGGCGTTCAAGCGGATGAAGGAGGTGGGGATCAAGAAGGTGGTCGGCGCCCGGCGTGGCCAATTGATCGGCCAGTATCTGGGCGAGGCGTTCGGCTTCATCCTGGCGGCCGGCCTGCTGGCTGCCGGGTTGCTGTGGTTGGCGGCGCCGCTGTACGCCGAACTGGCGGGAAAGCCGCTCGCCCTGGACCAGCTGGTGAGGATCGGGCCGCTGACCTGGGTGTGGCTGGCCGTCGGCTTGGCCACCCTGCTGGCCGGCGGTTACCCGGCCCTCGCCCTGGCCCGGTTCCAGACGGTGGACACCCTCAAGGGTGTCCGGCTGCCGCGTTCTTCGGCCGCCGTCCTGAGAAAAAGCCTGGTGGTGACCCAGTTCGTGATTTCGGCGTTCATGATCTTCGGCGCCCTGGTCATCCACCGGCAGATGGATTTTTTCCAGAGCAAGGAGTTGGGATTCGACAAGGCCGACGTGGCCGCGGTGCCGCTGGATGGCCAGCTCCGGCAGCGGATCACCGCCGATGCCGCGACCATCAAGGACGAATTGGAGAAGCTCGCCGCCGTTCGTCAGGTGGGGTTGACCAACGAGCTGCCCGGGGAGGGCGGCAGCTTCAGCCTGGAGCCGGTCCGGCTGGAGTCCGAACCGGAGGATGTCCGCCGGCCCTCGTTCCGGTGGATGCGGGTGGACGAGGATTTCATTTCCACCCTGGGGATCCGCGTGGTGGTCGGCCGGCCGTTCCGGCGGATGGCTCCCGGAGCAACGGCCCTCATCGTCAACGAGACCGCGGCGCGGATGCTCGGCCTGGACGATCCCGTCGGCGTCCGGGTCGTGTCGCCGCGCGCCAAAGCCGAGATCATCGGAGTGGTCCGGGATTTCCATTTCGACTCGCTCCACCATCCGGTGGAGCCGCTGGTGCTGCACTACGAGCCCGCCCGGGCTCGTTTTCTGCTGGTGAAGGTGGAGCCGGGGCGGATGCCCGCGGCCCTGGCGGCCATCCGGGGGAAGATCGCCGAACTGGCCCCCGGCGGGCTGTTCGACTACGCCCTGCTCGACGAGAACCTCAACCGCCTGTACCGGTCCGAGGACCGCATCGGGCGGTTGTTCGCGCTGTTCGCCGGCCTGGGCGTCGTCATCGCCTGTCTGGGCCTGGTGGGCCTGTCGACGTATTCGGCGGAGGTGCGGACGAAGGAGATCGGCGTCCGCAAGGTGCTCGGCGCCACTGCGGCGGGCACCGTCTGGCTGCTGGTGTCCGAATACTGCCGGTGGGTGCTGCTCGCGAGCGCCGTGGCGCTGGCCGGTGGGTATTACCTGATGGCCCGCTGGCTGGAGCAGTTCGCCTTCCGGACGACTATCGGGGTGGAGGTGGGTGCGGCCACGGTGATGCTGGCCATCTGCACCGCCCTCATCGCCGTCGGCGGGCAGGCGCTGCGCGCCGCCCGGGCCAAACCGGCGGATGCCCTGCGCTACGAGTGACGACGACCGGGAGGGAGAAGACCATGAGCCTCAAGGATATTTTGGAAAAGATGCAGGCGGCAGGCGACCCGGTCCTGCTGCAGGACGGCGACGGCGAGTGGCGAGCGGCGGAGCTGCTGGAGCGGCTCTCGCCGCTGCGGCTCCGCACTGCGGCCTACCTGCAGCCGGGCCTCTACATCGCCGAGATCAGCCCGGGCGGCTACCTGGGGCGGGTGCTGTTCCGGTTGCACCGCCCGGAACCGCTCAACGACGGACGGGCAATCTGAACAGAGAGGAGAGCACATGATCCGGATGCTGTTGAAACAAACGCTGCGGGGCATTTTTCGAGACAAGTTCCACTCGTTCATCAACGTGTTCGGACTGGGGCTGGGCATCGCCTGCTGCATCATCGGCCTGCTGTTCATTCAGGACGAATGGTCCGCCGACCGGCGCCACGCCAACGCCGGGCGGATCTACCGGTACGGAGTGCAGATGACCATCGGCGGCGTCACCGGCGTCCAGACGACCTGCAACGCGGCCGCCGGGCCGCTGCTCAAGGAGTTCATGCCCGGGATCGAATCGTATATCCGCATCGGCTCCGCGGGTGAGCTCCTGGTCAAGCACAAGGCCGACGCCTTCCAGGAAGAGAATTTCCTCTGGGCCGATCCCGGGCTGCTCACCGCGTTCAGCCATTCGTTCGTCCACGGGAATCCGGCGGACGGTTTGAACCGGAACAACACCATGGTGCTGACCCGGTCCCTGGCCCGAAAAATTTTTGGTGAAAGCAATCCCGTGGGTCAGATGCTGGAGATCGAAAACCAAGCACCGTTCGAGATCACCGGCGTGATCGCCGATCCGCCCCCCAGCGATCATCTGCAATTCACCGCTCTACTGTCTTTCGCCACTCTGTTCAAGGGCCTCGACCAGGCGGAGCTGTTCCAGCCGTCCAAATTGTCCGGGGACATGGGCTACGGATTGTATTTCCTGTTCGCACCGGGATTCACCGCCGAGGAATTCGCCGCCCAGGAGCGCCGGTTTTACGGCAAGTATCAGGCGGACGTGGACGGCATCCAGTATCTCGGACTGGTCGAACCCCTGACGGACATCCGCCTGCGGTCGAGCCTGGATTCCGGCCAGGCCGGGGTCAACGCCCGCTTCCTGTTCTGGTTCGGCGGCATCGTCCTCTTCATTCTCTTCCTGGCCTGTGTCAACTACGTCAACCTGACCACTGCCCGGGCCAGCAAGCGGGCCAAGGAAATCGGGATCAAGAAGGTCGTCGGCTCCAGCCACGGAGCGCTGGTGGCCCACCTGCTCGCCGAGTCGCTGGTGTTCGTGCTGGTGGCCCTGGCGGCCGGAGTCATCCTGGCCCAGGTCATCCTGGCGCTGACGCCGCTCAACGAGGTGATCGGCAAGAACCTCCAGGTCAACCCGCTTTCGAATCCCATCCTGCTGCCGGCGCTCGCGGCAATCTGGACGATCGTCGGCGTGCTGGCCGGCTTGTATCCCGCGTTCTACCTGGCGCGCCTGTCGCCGGTGCGGACATTCAAGGGAAAAGCCGGCGCCCCGGCCGCGGGGCGGTTCATCCGACAGGCGCTGCTCTTGGCGCAATTCGTCATCACCATCGCCGCCGTCGCCCTGACCCTCTTGATGGTCCGCCAACTGGACTACATCCATGGCAAAGACTTGGGATTCCGGAAAGACCATGTGGTGGTGATCAAGGTCACCGAGGCCGGGCTCCTGAACCGCGTCGACGCGTTCAAGAACGAAGTTCGCCGCTGCCCCGGGGTGCGCGCGGCCGCCTGCTCGAACGCCGTGCCCGGCCTCGGCTACACCGGCTTCGCGTTCGATTGGGAGACGAGCTCCGGAGAAATGAAACTGCATGCCTTCCCCTCGCTGCAAGCCGATTCGGATTATTTCCGCACCATGGACATCCCCCTGGTTCGGGGTCGCAATTTCTCGCGCCCAGCGTCGCGGGCAGATTTCCGGAACAGATCGTTCGAGGTGGTCGTCAACGAGCGCCTGGTCAGCCGGATGGGCTGGCAAGAACCCATCGGTAAACGTTTCCAATACGGGACCGTGGTGGGCGTGGTGCGCGATTTCCACTTCGATCCGCTGCACTATGACATCCGCCCCGTGTTCATCACGGCGCCAGCGGATCCCGCCCCATATGTCAGTGTGAGCATCCGCGGCGACCGGATCGGCGAGACGCTGCAGCAATTGCGCGTCCGCTGGCAAACCTTCGCGCCGGGATACCCGTTCGCCTATACCTTCCTCGATCAACGGATCGCCCGGATCTACACCGAAGACGAGAAGCAGCAGAAACTGGCGACCCTCTTCGCAGGCGTCTGTTTGTTGATCTCCTGCCTGGGTTTGTTCGCCCTGGCTTCGTTTACCATCGGCCAGCGCACCAAGGAGATCGGTATCCGGCGGGCGCTGGGGGCGTCGCTGGCCAGCGTGGTGGTGCTGCTCGGAAGGCGCTTTGTGCTGTGGGTGTTGCTGGCCAATGCGCTGGCCTGGCCCCTGACCTACCTGGCCATGCGCCAGTGGCTGGAGAGCTTCGTTTTCCGGACGCCCATCGGAATCGGCGTCTTCCTCCTGGCGGGCGTATCGGTGTTGCTCGTGGCCATGCTCACGGTGAGCGTCCAGTCGATCCGGGCCGCCCGGGCCAACCCGGTGGACAGCCTGCGGTACGAATGATGGGAGTGGCATGATGCTGAGAAATTACCTGAAAGTCGCCTGGCGTAACCTCCTCCGTCACAAGGGCTATTCATTCATCAACATTTTCGGGCTGGCGGCGGGTCTGGGCAGTTGCCTGATGATTCTCCTCTGGGTGCAGGATGAACTGGGCTACGACCGGTTTCATTCCAACGCCGCGGCCATCTACCGCGTGGTGGCGCAGATTGCCGAACCGGCCGGGGGGAACGAGTCCATCGCCGTCCTGCCGCCCAGCCTGGGGCCGGCCCTGAAGGCGGAGTTCCCGGAGATCCGGCAAACCGCGCGTCATCTGTACGTCGGTCAACAGATCGTGGCGTACGGAGAGAAGAGGTTTTACGAAGACCGTGTCTCGCTGGTCGATCCCGAATTTCTCCAGATATTCTCCTTCCCCCTGCGCCAGGGCGTGGTGAGAAGTGCGCTCTCCGATCCCCGGTCCATTGTGCTGACCGAATCGGCGGCGGCGAAATATTTCGGGCCGGACGATCCGATGGGGAAAATCCTGCGCCTGAACAACCGCCGTGACTGCATCGTCACCGGAATCCTGGCCGACGTCCCCACGCAGTCGCATCTGACCTTCGACATTCTACTTCCCTTCCAAGCCGCGGAGGAATTCGGATTTCCGACCCATACCTGGGAACGCTTTTCCTATGAAACGTATGTCACGGTGGGAGCCAACACCGATGTCCGGCAATTGAACCTGAAGATCGCCGCCCGGCTGCACCGGCCACTGAACGATCCCGGCACCACCCTCAGCCTGCAACCCCTGACAGACATTCACCTGTATTCCGCGCATATCGGCGAAGGGGAAGTGCGCGGCGATATCCGGATCGTGGCCCTGTTCTCGCTGTTGGCGGTGTTCATTCTGTTCATGGCGGTCATCAATTACCTGAACCTGGCCACGGCCAAGGGCAGCACCCGGGGCAAGGAGATCGGCCTGCGCAAGGTGACCGGCGCCCGGCGCGGCGAGATCGCCGGCCAGTTTTTGGGGGAATCCTATCTGCAGACCGCGCTGGCCATGATTGTCGCCATGATCCTGGTGATCGTCGGCCTTCCCTTCTTCAACTCCTTGTCCGGTAAAAACATCACACTCGATTCATTTCTCTCTCCGTCTACCGGATTATTTTTATTCGGATTTTTCCTGGTCACCGGGTTGCTGGCCGGGTTGTATCCGGCCTGGCATCTCTCCCGGCTGAAACCGGCGGCGGTCCTCAAGGGCGGTTTCGCCATTTCGACGGGTGGGCCCCGGTTGCGCAAGCTGCTGGTGGTGTTCCAGTTCGGCTTGACCATGATCCTGATCATCGGCAGCCTGAGCATCGGTCGACAACTGGATTTCCTGCGGACGCAGCGGCTGGGTTTCAACCAGGAGCAGGTCCTCATGGTGCCCCTGCGCGGGGACCTGGTCGACCGGCTGGCCCCGCTCAAAGTGGAGCTGCGACGGAACTCCTCTGTCCTCTGCGCGGCGGCGGCCAGCGACCCGGTGATGATGTTCGGCAGCGTGATCCACATCGAGGCGTGGGAGGGGAAAAAGCCCAACGATCAATTGAACTGTGCGATTGCCTCGTGCGACGCGGATTTCCTCGAGACCCACGGCATTCAGTTGGTTCAGGGGCGCTTCTTCGCCGATGCCCCGTCCGGCAGCCAGTCCGACAAAGTCGTGGTCAATGAAACCGCGGTCCGGACCCTGGGATTCGACCAACCCATCGGCAAACACCTGGACAACCGGGAGATCATCGGTGTGGTCAAGGACTTCCATGCCCGTTCGCTGCACGCGCCCATCGGCCCCGTGGCTCTGATCTGCAATCCCGCCCGGTTCGAATACCTGTTCATCAAGCTCAAATCGGCCGATACAGCGGTCCTGGAGTCGCTGACCCGGGCATGGAATCACGTCGCCCCGGATTACCCGTTCGAGTTCGCCTTCCTCGATCAGCGGATCGATCAGTTGTACCGGGCCGATCAGCGGCTGGGCAGCGTGGTCAACGTCTTCACCCTGCTGGCCTTGCTGATCGCGAATCTGGGGCTGTTGGGACTGGCCTCCCACCAGGTCACCCGGCGCCGGAAGGAGATTGGAGTACGCAAAGTCCTGGGCGCCCGGATGACCCAGATCCTTCTCATGCTTTCCCGGGAATTGACCCTGGGGGTGGCCTGGGCCGCCCTGATCGCCTGCCCGGTCGCGTTCTTTGCCTTGAATCACTGGCTGCACGGTTTCGCCTACCGCATCTCGCTCGGGATCGGTGTGTTCGCTTTATCCATCACCCTGACGTTTGGGATTGCCTGGCTCACGATCAGCTATCTGGCCATTCGCGCCGCCCGGGCCAACCCGGTGGAGAGCCTGAGGTATGAGTGATTGAGGGAGGGGTCTCAGATGCTGAGATATTTTGTGAAAACCGTCTGGCGGCACTTGGGACGATACAAGGGCTATTCCCTCGTCAATATCATCGGCCTGGCGGTTGGGCTGGCCTGTTGTCTGCTGATCATGATCTGGGTGCAGCACGAGTTTTCGTTTGACCGCTTCCACGCCCGGGGAGACCGCATCTTCCGGGTGTTCAACGAACTCACTCTGAATGCCCAGGTCCAGACCATTCCGGTGACCAGCGGCATGCTGGGTCCAACCGCGGTCCAGTCGATTCCCGAAGCCGAGGCGGCGGTCCGCTTCATCCCCATGGGCAATAAGACCGTCAAGTACGGAGAGAAGGAATTCCGTGAGGATCGGATTCTGTACGCCGATCCGGACATTTTTTCCGTCTTCAGCTTTCTCTTGATCGCCGGCCAACCTGACTCGGCGCTGGCCGCGCCGGATACGGCCGTTATCACCGAGAAGACGGCGCGCAAGTATTTCGGTGCCGAAAGCCCGCTCGGCAAGGTAGTGAAGATCGGCGGACACCCCTATTCCATCACCGGAGTGATGGCGGACGTTCCCCGTGACAGTCACCTGAGATTTGACGTTCTCTGCTCGTTCAAAAACTATGCGGCGGAGAACAGGGTGGATGTTGAATATTGGGGGAGCATCAACATCTTCACCTACCTGCTGCTGGCGCCGGAAGCCGACAGCGATTCTCTCTTGGTCAAACTGAATCGCCTGAGCGAAGAGAAGATCGGCAAAAGCCTGAAGAAAATCAATGGCGGCTTGAAAGTGTTCCTGCAGCCGCTGTGTGACATCCACCTGGATTCACAGTTCGAACAGGATATCGCGGAAACCAGCGACAGGTCCAATGTGATTCTCTTCGCTGTGGCCGCATTCTTCATCCTGCTCATCGCCTGCATCAATTTCATCAACCTCACCACAGCCCGCTTCGCCGACCGTGCTCTGGATGTGGGGCTCAGGAAGACCCTGGGTGCCAGCCGCGGCTCTCTGATCATGCAGTTTTTTGCCGAGTCGTTTGTGGTCGCCCTGCTGGCCGCCTTGCTGGCCGTTTTGCTGGCCTCCCTGGCTCTGCCCCTGCTGAATGCCATCTCCGGCCAGGATTTTTCCCAAGCTGTTCTCGGTGAGCCGCTCTTCCTGGCAGGCGTCACCCTGTTGACGGCGTTGGTCGGCGTACTGGCCGGAAGCTATCCGGCCCTCTTCCTCTCGTCTTTCGCCCCGGTGCAGACCCTGAGAGGGAGGCTCAAGACCGGCGCCGCAAGCGCCACCTTCCGCAAGACCATGGTCGTCGGACAGTTCGCCGTATCCATCGCCCTGATCATCGGAACCATCACCGTTTTCAAGCAGCTCGATTTCCTCCGAAACAAGCATCTGGGGTTCAACAAGGAGCAGGTGATGGTACTGCCGTTACCCTACAGCCAAAGTGTGTCACCGGCCACGGCGAGGGACGAATTCGCCACCGTGCGCGGGATCTCCGGCGCGGCCCTGTCGTCGGATTTGCCGGGCCGTGATTTCAACATGCGCAATTTCGTCCCGGAGGGGCGAACTCCGAAAGAGGCGGTGTTGATGCAGACCATGAACGCAGACGACCGCTTCGTGACCACACTGGGCCTGCTCATGGCGAAAGGACGCAATTTCTCTCCGGAGATGAAAACCGATCCGGATGAAGCCGTGCTGATCAACGAAACCGCCATGGCCCGCCTGGGCTGGCAGGACCCACAGGGCAAGACCATATCGCTGGCTGCCATCTCAGACGGGAAGACCGTTTATGTGGAAAAGAGGATCGTGGGCGTGTTGAAGGACTTCCACACTCTTTCCCTGCATCAGAAGATCGAGCCGCTGGCCATCGATAACTCCATGCAGGGACCCCAACTGCTTTCCCTTCGCTTCGAGGGGCAGCGCCTTCCCGACATCATGGCTGCCTTGAAGGACAAGTGGCGGAGGCTTTTTCCCGACATGGCCTTCGACTCCTTCTTTTTGGACGAGTCATTCGCCCGGATGTACCAGGCGGAGGAGCGCCTGAACAAGATCTTCACCTCGTTCGCGGTCCTGGCCATTTTCATCTCGTGTATGGGATTGTTCGGACTGGCTGCCTACATGACGGAGAAACGGACCAAGGAGGTGGGAATCCGCAAGACGCTCGGGGCATCGGTTTCGGGAATCGTCTTTCTCTTGTCCCGGGAATTTGGCCAGTGGGTGCTGCTTGCCAATCTTGTGTCCTGGCCGTTGGCTTATGTCTTCCTCTCCCGCTGGTTGGAGGGTTTCGCCTACCGAACCGATATCGGAATCGCCGTCTTCATCCTTTCCGGATTTCTGGCGTTGCTGGTCGCCTGGCTGACCGTCTGTTACCAGGCCGTCCGCGCCGCCCGGGCCAACCCGGTGGACAGTCTGCGGTACGAGTGAATCGAACGGTCGTGGGCGATGGAGCGGAGTGAGCCATGAGATTGATATCCTGCAAGGAAATCCTAAAACCGAACGCCACCATCAGGGCGAACGGTCCGGCCTAGGAATCTGATCGGTGAAGACCGGCTGTAAGTTGAACAAAAAGGAATAACGAGATGACCATGAATCGCAAACACAGACCGCGTCACCGCATCCTGGGACGATTGGTGCCGCCATTCGCTCGCCGGGCGGTCACCCCGAACAGCGACGCACAGCGGCCGGCGCAGGCCGGGGAACGCCGGCGCGGCAGGTTCGCCGTGAGCCCGGGCATGCTGTTGAACTACCTGCGGGTCGCCGTCCGCGGCCTGATGAAGCACAAGGTCTATTCCCTGCTCAACGTCGTCGGTCTGACCACCGGCCTGGCCACGTTCGTCTTAATCGCCCTGTACGTCCAGTTCGAGCTGAGCTTCGATCGGTACCACGACCAGGCCGACCGGATCTACCGGGTGGTCCGGGAGGAATACTGCTTCAGCCCGCCGGCCCTGGGGCCCCGCGTTCAGGACCGGTTCCCCGCCGTCCAGGCCGCCGCCCGCGTGGTCAAGGATGGCGACGTGCTGGTCTCCCGCGGCGACACCCACCTCATCGAGCCGGAACTTCACTGGGTCGATCCGGCGCTGTTCGACATCTTCACGATCCCCCTTCGCCGCGGCGATCCGCACCAAGCGTTGCGGGCACCGGACGCGCTGGTCCTTTCCGAAAAGCTGGCCCGCAAGTACTTCGGCGACGGCAATCCCCTGGGCCAGACCCTGACTCTCTTCGACCGGCAGCGATTCGTGGTGACGGGCGTGTTCGCGGAGATGCCGGTCAATTCCCACCTGCGCATGGAGATGATGGCGCCGCTGGACACCTGGTTCCGGCTGACGGGCAACGACGGCAACACCTGGCGCTCCAACTTCGTCTACACCTACCTGCTCCTCCGGCCGGGAGCCGATCCGCGGACTGTGCAGGCCGGTTTCCTGGACATGGAAACCGAGCTCCTGCGCAGCATGGGTGTGACCGTGGGCCCCGACTACAAGCGGACCTTCGGCATCCAGCCCATCACCGAGATCCACCTCCACTCCCACCGCCAGCAGGAGGTGAGTGTCAACAACAACATGACGTACGTCATCCTGGTATCGGCCGTGGCCGTCCTGGTGCTGCTTATCGCCTGCGTCAACTACATGAACCTGGCCACCGCCCGCTCGCTGACCCGCAGCCGGGAGGTGGGTCTGCGCAAAGCGGTGGGGGCCCGGCGGATCCAGCTCGTCACCCAGTTCCTGGGCGAATCCGTCACCGTCATGATGCTGGCCCTGGGCCTGTCTCTGTTGGTCGCCTGGCTGGTGCTCCCCTGGTTCAATACCTTGGTGGAGCGCGAGCTCCGCTTGAATCCCCTCGACAACCCGTCTCTCTTCGCGGGCATCCTGCTGGTGAGCCTGCTGACGGGATTGCTGGCCGGCATCTACCCGGCTCTCTTCCTTTCGGGTTTCCGGCCCGCCGCCGTCCTGAGCCGGACCTTCACCGGCGGGCCGCGGCCGGCGGCACGGCTGCGGAACATCCTGGTGATGGCGCAGTTTACCGTGACGATCGTCCTGATTATCAGCGCCTTCGTAGTGCGGGACCAGCTGCTCTTCATGCGACAGGCCGACCTCGGTTTCAACCGGGAGCAGATCGTGATCCTCCCGGTCCGGGACCGGGCCATCAGGCAGAACATCGAGGCCATTCGCACCGAACTGCTGCGCCGACCCGACATCACGGCCGTGGCGGCATCCGACAGTCTGCCCAACGACGTCACGACGTTTACCAGCCGCCCGTGGACCGGCAAGAGCGAGGGCGAACCGGTGCCCATCTACTACAACACCGCCGACTTCGGGTTCGTGGACTTGTTCGACATCGACATCGTGCAGGGGAGGAATTTCTCCCGGGACTTTCCGGCCGACGCGGCCGGGGCGTTTCTGGTCAACGAAACCGCCGTGCGGACCGCCGGCTGGAGAGATCCCCTGGGCCGGGAATTCACTCACTGGCGGGGGAATAAGGGCAGGATCGTCGGGGTGATGAAGGACTTCCACTTCCAGTCTCTGCACCAGCCCATCGCCCCCCTGTACATCTTCTTAAATCCGGACGCCGTCTCGTTTCTATCCGTCAAGATCCGGTCGACGGATGTTCCTGCCACCCTGGCGGCGATCGAAGCCGGATTCAAGCGATTCTCTCCTCACTGGCCGTTCACGTACTCATTTTTCGACGATATGTTCGCTCGAGCCTACAAGGACGAGCAGCGGCTGGAAACGGTGTTCGGCGTGCTCGCCGGCCTGGCCGTGGTCATCGCCTGCCTGGGCTTGTTCGGACTATCCGTGTTCACGGCCGAGCAGCGGACTCGGGAGATCGGCATCCGCAAGGTGCTGGGCGCCGCGCCGGGCGGTATCGTGCTGCTTCTGTCCCGCGAGTTGCTGGGCGGGGTGCTGGTGGCCAACGTCCTGGCCTGGCCGGTGGCCTGGTTCGTCACGAGGCGCTGGCTGGAGGCGTACGCCTACCGTGTGGAAGCGGGCGTGCAACCGTTTGCAGCGGCGGCCGCCCTGGCCGTCGTCATCGCCGGCCTGACGGTGAGCGCCCAGGCCGTCCGTTCGGCCCTGGCCAATCCGGCGGACAGCCTGCGTCGGCAGTGACTCTGTCGGCCCTGGATCCAGGACGGGAATCGATGTCTTTGTGCGAGGACAGCAAATGATGATCGGCAACTATCTGAAAACCGCCTGGCGGATGATCGCCCGGCACAAGTTCTACTCCGCGCTGAACGTCGCCGGGCTGGCCGTGGGCATGGCCACCGTGGGGCTGATCCTGCTCTGGGTGTGGGACGAGTGGCGCTACGACCGGTTCCACGCCCGGGCGGACCGCATCTGCCGCGTCACCGTCGAGGACCTGTCCGGCGGCGTGGTCGCCCACCAGGCGGGATCGCCGGCGCCGCTCGGGGCTGCCTTGAAGGCGGAGCTGCCGGAAGTGGAAGACTTCGTCCGGGTGCAGGCCGGCTGGCCGGGCTGGCAGCTCCGGATCGGCGACCGTTATTTCATGGACGAGCGGCTGGCGGCGGTGGATCCTTCCTTCTTTGAGATCTTCTCCTTCCCCTTCCTTCAGGGGGATCCCCACACCGCCCTGAAAAACCGCCATTCCATCGTGATCACGGAGAGCCTGGCCCGGAAGGCGTTCGGCGAGCGGAATCCGATGGGGCGGGTGATGAGCATTTCCGATACGGACATGACCGTCACCGGGGTGATCCGCGACATCCCCGCCCAGTCCCACCTCTGTTTCGACTATGTTTTCCCGGCGGTGAACATGGCCGACTGGCGGGAGTCGCAGTTGGACGCCTGGGATTACACCCAGTTCGCCACCTACCTCCTGCTGCGTCCCGGCGCCCGCCTGGAGGCGGTCCGGGAGAAAACGGCCCGGCTCATCCGCAGCCATCTGCCCAAAGCCCGGGGGCGGGTTCACCTGCAGCGCCTGAACGAGGTCCATCTCGGTTCCACCGACATCAACACCTGGATGGTGAAATATCCCGACAAGGGGAACATCGCCCATGTGGCCGTCTTCCTGCTGACCGCCGCGGGAGTCCTGCTGCTGGCCTGCGTCAATTTCATGAACCTGTCCACCGCCCGGCACGCCGTGCGGGCCAAGGAAGTGGCGGTGCGCAAGGTGGTGGGGGCCGGCCGCCCGGATCTGTTCCGCCAGTTTCTGGGCGAAACGGGGCTGCTGACGCTGATCGCCCTGGGCCTGGCCGTGGTGCTCATGGAGCTGCTCCTCCCCGCGTTCAACGAGCTGACCGGCAAGCACCTGTCGATTCTTGGATCGGGGGATGCCACGATCTGGTTGGGGCTGGCGGGCATCGCCGCCCTCACCGGTGTGCTGGCGGGATGCTATCCGGCGCTGTTCCTGTCGGCCTTTCCGCCGGTCCAGGTGATTCGGGCGCGGGGAGGGTCGGGCGACCGGCGGGGCGGCGGCCTGCGCAAGGTGCTGGTGACCCTCCAGTTCGTCTTCACCATCACCCTGCTGATCGTGACCGCGGTCATCTTCAGCCAGCTCCGCTTCATGAAGCAGAAGGATCTCGGCTACGATGCCCGCCGGGTGGTGACGTTCCCCGGCTGGGGCGGCTTCGAACGGAACTGGGATGCCGCCCGGAACGCCCTGCTGCAGTACCCCGGGATTGTGAGCGTCTGCCAGGGGATGCCCCCGGCGACGGGCTTCTGGGGGACCACCGAAGTGGACTGGGAGGGGCGGAATCCCAACCAGGAGGTCAAGCTGGCGGCGGATCTCGGGGATTACGACTACGCCGCGGTCTTCCGGTTCCAGATGGTTCAGGGACGGTTCTATTCAAGGGACTTCGCCAACGATGACCAGAACTGGGTGGTCAACGAAACGGCCGTCCGGGCCATGGGCCTGGCCGATCCCGTGGGCAAGTGGCTCAGCTACCGGGGCCGGCGCGGGCGGATCATCGGGGTGGTGAAGGACTATCATGGGGCGTCGCTCCACGAGCCCATCGGACCCAAGGTCATCCAGTGCGGGCAGGGTTTCTTAGTCTGCGTCCGCTACCGCACCGACGACGTTCCCGAGCTGATGGCGTTCCTGCAGAAGCAGTGGAGGGTTTTCGTGCACGGGGAGAGGTTCCGGTCGGATTTCGTGGACGAGTCCATCGCCGCCTGGTACCAGACCGAGGAGCGGATCCAGCTGCTCTTCGCCTACTTCACCGGACTGGCCGTCCTGGTCGCCTCCCTGGGGCTGCTGGGCCTGGCCGCGTTCATGGCCGAGCGCCGCACCAAGGAGATCGGGGTGCGCAAGGTGCTGGGAGCGTCCACCGCCGGGCTCGTCCTGCTCCTGGTGCGGGACCAGGTCAAGTGGGTGCTGGCGGCGAACCTGATTGCCTGGCCGCTGGCCGGGTGGCTGAGCCGGCATTGGCTCGCGGGGTACGCCTATCGCATCGACATGAGCTGGCCGATCTTCGCCCTTTCGGGCGCGTTGGTGCTGGCCGTGGCCGCGGCCACGGTGAGCGGCCAGGCCCTCCGGGCGGCCTGGTCCCGCCCGGTTGAGGCGTTGCGATACGAATGACATCCGATTCCGGAGGGATTGGTCCATCATGATCACAAGGGAAATCACGCTGCAGATTCCGACGCTCGAGGCGGAGCAGAACATCGACATCGAGGTGACCATCAACGGCCGGAAGCGGCGCATGGTCTACCGGGTGGAGATCGTGTCCTGGCGGGATCAGGATGCCGCAACCGAGGGGGAGGACCGGATCGAGATGATCCGCCGGGTGGTCCGCGAGCACGACCCGGCCTGGCAGCTCGTCCAGATCGGCTTGCCGTCGGCCGACGGCATCCCCATCATGTTCCGCCGCCGCAGCGCCGCCGCGGTTTGACTTGGAGAAGGGGATCGCCTAGAATCAAGCCAGGATGAATCCCGGTCACAGCGACATGCTGCGCATCTTCGTGGTCTCCGACGCCACCGGCCGCACCTGCCACACGGTGGTCCAGGCGGCGCTGTCGCAGTTCAACACCAGCCAGGTCGAGGTGATCACGCTCCCCCATGTGCGCACCTTCGAGCAGATCGAGGCGATCCTCGACCGGGCCGACCAGGCGGACGGCGTGGTCGTCTACACGATGGTGGCGGCGGAGTTCCGCCAGCGGATCTACGAGCTGGGCCGGCTCAAAGGCGTGCCCACGGTGGACATCCTGGGGCCGGTACTGACGCGTTTTTCCGATATCCTGGAAGTTTCACCGCTGGCCCAGCCGGGCCTCTTCCACCAGCTCGACCAGAAGTACTTCAAGCGGATCGAGGCGGTGGACTACACCATCAAGCACGACGACGGTGTCGGGCTGGCCACGCTGAATCAGGCGGAGATCGTGCTTCTGGGCGTGTCGCGTACGTCCAAGACCCCCGTAAGTATCTACCTGGCCTACCGCGGCTGGAAGGCCGCCAATGTGCCGGTGGTGCTCGATCAGCCGCTGCCCGCCGAGCTCTTCACCGTGGACCCGCGCCGGGTGGTCGCCCTGACCATCAACCCCGACCGGCTCCAGCTCATCCGGCAGGAGCGGGCTCGCCACCAGCGCTCGGGCGCCCTGATCGAGTACACGGATCCCCTCCTCATCGGCGACGAGGTCGCCTACGGCCTCCGCCTCTACCGTCGGCATGGCTGGCCCATCATCGACGTGACCTTGCGCTCCATCGAGGAAACCGCCACCGAAGCGGCCCGGATCATGTTCTCCCACTTCGGCGCCAAGAAGGACGGATTTTCCGAGGTGCTGCCCGAGATCTGAGCCGCCCGGCTGCCCGGCCGGGATGCGGTGCTTCCTGCAACAAATCCAGCCCGCTGTGCGTATATAGCGGAGGAAGACAATCCTGACCGGGGGAAGTGACCATGAGCGTTTCACCGACTCTCGAAGCGCCCGGCGGCAGCATCGAGGCGACCGCCCTGCGCGTCCTCATTGTCGATGACGAGACACTGGCGCGCAAGCGCGTCCGCCGGCTGCTGCAAGGCGAAGCCCGGGTGGACGTGATCGGCGAGTGCGCCAACGGGCCCGACGCCGTCGCGGCCATTCGGGAGCAGGAGCCTGACCTGGTCCTGCTCGACGTGCAGATGCCCGGCATGGACGGTCTGGCGGTCATAGACGCAGTGGGCGCCGACCGGATGCCGCCGGTGGTGTTCGTCACGGCGCACGAGGCGTACGCGCTCCAGGCGTTCGACGTCCATGCGGTGGACTACCTCCTGAAGCCGTTCGACCAGGACCGCCTGCACGAGGCGCTGAACCGGGCGCGCCACCGCTGCGGGAGCCGCGCCGACAACGGCCTGCCGGAACAACTGGCGGAGCTGATGCAGGACATGCAGCGCCGCCGCAGCCACCTGCAGCGGATCGCCGTGCGCACCGACGGTCGCGTCCTGCTGGTGCCCGTGGCCGAGGTGGATTGGCTGGAGTCGGCGGGCAACTACATCTGCCTGCATTCCGGGTCGAAGACCCACATCGTCCGGGAGACGATGGCCCGGCTGGAGGAACAGCTCGACCCCGCCCGCTTCGCCCGGATCCACCGGTCCACCATGATCAACCTGAACCGGATCCGGGAGCTGCAGCCGTACTTCCACGGCGACTACAAGGTGCTGCTGGAGGACGGGACCGAGCTGACGCTGAGCCGCAATTACCGCGAGAACCTGATGAACCGGCTGGGCCTGGCCAACTGAGGCCGCCCGATTCACGCCTGCCCGGGCCCGGCGCGGCGCCGGCCGCCTATCGCTGCCGGCGCGCGCGTTGCTGCATCCGGTCAAGATAGATGTAGACCACGGGCGTCAGGTACAGCGTGATCACCTGCGACACCACGAGTCCGCCCACCACCGCCAGCCCCAGCGGCTGGCGCGACTCGCCGCCGGCGCCGAAGCCCACGGCGATGGGGAGCGTGCCGAAGAACGCCGCCATGGTGGTCATCATGATGGGCCGGAAGCGGATGAGGCAGGCCTGGTAGATGGCCTCGGCGGGCGGCACCTGTTTCGTTCGCTCAGCGTCCAGCGCGAAGTCGATCATCATGATGGCGTTTTTCTTGACGATGCCCACCAGCATGATGATTCCCACGAAGGCGAAGATGTTCAGGTCCACCCGGAACAGCAGCAGGGTGACCAGGGCCCCCAGGCCGGCCGACGGCAGGCCCGACAGGATGGTCACCGGGTGGACGAAGCTCTCGTACAGGATCCCCAGGACGATGTAGATCACCACCACGGCCATGATGAGGAGCAGGCCCATCCCCTTGAGCGACGCCTGGAAGGCTTGCGCCGTGCCCTGGAAGCTCCGGGTGACCGTGGGCGGCAGCAGGTCGTCGGCGACACCCTCGATGCGCGTGAGCGCCTCGCCCAGCGACACGCCCGGACGCAGGTTGAACGAGACGGTCGCGGCGGGAAGCTGTCCCAGGTGGTTTACCGACAGCGGCCCCACCGCCGGGCGAATCCGGGCCACGGCGTCCAGCGGGACCATCCGGCCGCCCGCGGACTTGATGTACAGGTTGGACAGATCGTTCGGCTCCCGCTGCAGCCGCGGCAGCAACTCCATCACCACGTAGTACTGGTTGTCCGGCGCGAACATCGTGGAAATCTGCCGCGTGCCGAAGGCGGTGTAGAGGACGTCCTCGACCTGGTAGGCGGTCACGCCGAGCGCGGTGGCCTTCTCGCGGAGCAGGTCCACCCGCACTTCCGGATTCTTGATGAACAGGTCGCTGTTGACGTCGAGCAGCTCCGGCATGGTGCGGAGCCGCGCTTCGAGCAGGGGGGCGTACCGGTACAACTCCGCGGTGTCGGTGCTCTGGATGGAGTACTGGTAGAGCGCCCGGGTCTGCTGGCCGCCGATGGTGATGGTGGGCGGGTTCTGGAGGTAGACCTGGATGCCGGGGATCTGGGCGAGCTTCGGGCGCAGCCGGTTGATGATCTCGTCGGCGGTGCTGGTGCGCTCGTGACGCGGCTTGAGGCGCAGGAACACGTTGCCGGCGTTGAGGCCGGACGCGCCGCGGGCGCCGCAGCTGGACATCATCCCCTCGACGTCCGGATCCTGGCGGATGATCTCGGTGACCTCCCGCTGGTGGCGGACCATCGACTCGAAGGAAATGCCCTGGATCGCCTCGGTGAAACCGCGGACCTGGCCGGTGTCCTCGGTGGGGATGAAACCCTTGGGCACGACGTTGAAGAGCCAGGCGGTGACGCCCAGGATCACAAAGGACAGCAGCAACGTGACCAGTTTGTGGCGGATGGCAAACCGGAGCGTGGTGTCGTAGAAATGCAGCATCGCGTCAAACACCTTCTCGGAGGCCCGGTAGAGGGCGCCGTGGCGCACCTCGCCGGGCGGGCGCAGGAACCGCGAGGCCAGCATCGGGGTCAGGGTGAGGGACACGACGCCCGAGATCAGGATCGCCGCCGCGATGGTCACGGCGAACTCATGGAACAGCCGGCCCAGGATGCCGCTCATAAAGAGCACCGGGATGAAGACGGCGGCCAGCGAGATGGTCATGGACACGATGGTGAAGCCGATCTCCTTTGAGCCGTCGAGGGCGGCCTGCATCGGCGTCTTGCCCATCTCGATGTGGCGGACGATGTTCTCCAGCATGACGATGGCGTCGTCCACCACGAATCCCACCGACAGGGTCAGCGCCATGAGCGTCAGGTTATTCACCGAGAAGTCGGTCAGGTACATCACGGCGAACGTGCCCACGATGGAGAACGGCAGCGCCAGGCTGGGAATGATCGTGGCCGAGATGTTCCGCAGGAACAGAAAGATCACCAGGATGACCAGGCACAGCGTGAGCACCAGGGTGAACTTGACGTCGTTGACCGATTCGCGGATCGACTGGGAGCGGTCGAAGATGACGCCGAGTTCCACCGACGCGGGCAGCTGTTTCTGGAACACGGGGAGGATGTCCCGGATGGCCTGGACGATGGCGACGGTGTTGGTGCCGGGCTGGCGCTGGATGGCCAGGATGACCGCCCGCTTGGCGCCCTCGCGGGTCACGTGCCAGGCGGCGACCTTGTCGTTCTCGACGCTGTCGATCGCCTCGCCGAGGTCCCGCAGGTACACCGGCGCGCCCTCGCGGTAGGTGACGATCAGCCCGCCGTAGGCGGCGGCTTCGAGCAACTGCCCGTCCGACTCCACGGTGTAGGCGCGGTGCGTGCCGTAAAGCACGCCGCTGGGCAGGTTGACGTTGCCGCTGCGGATGGCGTCGGCAACCTCGTTGATGCCGATGTTCCGGCTGGTGAGCCGGTCGGGATCGAGCCGGACCCGGACAGCGTACTTCTGGGAACCGTACACCTGCACCTGGGCCACGCCGTTGACCATGGAGATCCGCTCGCCCAGGGTGGTGGCGGCGTACTCGTTGAGGGTGGACAGCGGCAGCGTGTCCGATTTCATCGCGAGCATGAGGATCGGCGAGTCGGCCGGGTTGACCTTGCGGTAGGACGGCGGCGTGGGCATGTCCCGGGGCAGCTGCCGCTGGGCCTGGGCGATGGCCGCCTGCACGTCCTGGGCGGCGGCGTCGAGGTCCCGTTCCAGCGCGAACTGGAGGGTGATCTGCGTGGAGCCGATGCCGCTCGACGAGGTCATGTTGTCGATGCCGGCGATGGTGGAGAACTGCCGCTCCAGCGGCAGGGCCACCGTCGAGGCCATGGTCTCTGGGCTGGCGCCGGGCAGGCTGGCCGACACGGTGATGGTGGGAAAATCGACGTTCGGCAGGTCGTTGACCGGCAGGGTGATGTAGGCCATGACGCCGAAGAGGATGATCCCCAGCATCACCAGGACGGTGGTGACGGGCCGGCGGATGAACAGGGCCGGAATGTTCATGGCTGGATGACCTCGGGCTCCACCTTCTGGCGGATGGTGATCCGGGAGCCCGGGGTCAGCCGCATCTGGCCGTCGACGATGACGGTGTCGTCGGCGCGCAGTCCGCCGCGGATCACCGCCTCGCCGGCCATGATCCGGTCGACGGTGACCTTGCGCACCGCGGCGGTGTTGCCCGCCGCGACGACGTAGACCAGCGAGCCCTCCTGGCTGGGCACCACCGCCTGGGCGGGCACCACCAGCGCCTGCGGCTCGGTGTCCAGCACCAGGAGCACGTCGACGAACAGGCCGGGCCACAGCACGCCGCCAGCGTTGTCACAGGTGGCTTTCAGGTGGATGGTGCCCGTGCCGGACGCGACGGTGCTGTCCAGGAAGGTGACGGCGCCGTGCTCGGCCGGAGCATCGCTGTCGGGGATGGTGGCGGACACGGTCAGACGGTCGCGGCGCATCTGCTCCCGCAGGCGGGGCAGGACCTGCTCGGGCACGGTGAAATCCACGTAGATGGGGCGGATCTGGTAGATCTGAACGAGGGTGGTTTCGTTGAGCCGGGCCATGTTGCCGGCGTGGACGAGGAGCTCGCCCGTCCGCCCGCTGGCGGGGGCGGTGACGGTGCAGTAGCCGAGGTCCAGGCGGGCATTGAGCAGTTCGGCCTCGTCGGCCCGCACCGACGCTTCGTCGGCTTGCAGGGTGGCCTGCAGCGCTTCGGCGTTGGCCTTGACCGTGTCGTACTGCTGGCGGGTGACGTAGTCCTTGGCCACCAGGTCGGCGTAGCGTTGCACGTCGGCCTCGGCGTTGCGCCACAGGGCGCGGTCGCGCTCCAGGTTAGCCCGTGTTCGCGCCAGCGCCGCCTCGGCGCGCTGCACCGCCGCCGCGAAGGGGGCCGGGTCGATGGTGAACAGGGTCTGGCCGCGGCGGACCTCCTGACCCTCGCTGAAGTGGACGCTGAGGATGGGGCCGCTGACCTGGGTCTTGACCGCCACGGTGGAATACGCCTCGACCGTGCCGATGGCCTTGAGCTGAACCGGCATCGGTTTCTGAACCACCGGGGTGGTGGTGACGGCCACGGGCGGCGCGGTCCGCGGGGTGCTGTCGGCGGGTTTGCCGGTGCAGCCGACGCCGCCGGCGGCGAGTCCGGCCAGCAGGACGGCAGGGACGGCCGTGCGCAAGTGGGTCAGCAGGCGGGTGCGGGCGATGCGTGTCATGGTTGTCCTTCGGGGGATCGGGGTGGAGCGGGCGGATCGGGCGGCGCGGGCGGCGCGACCGCCGCGGCGGGGCCGGCGTCGAGCAACTGGCCGGTGTTGCGGCCCAGCCGGGCCATGGCCAGCAACCACTCGGTCCGGGCGCGGGTCTGCTCCGAGCGGGCGGCCTCCAGGGTGCGCTGAGCGGACAGCAGGTCCAGGATGTCGCCCACGCCGGCGCGGTAGCGGTTGAGCGCCACGTCGTACGACTGCGATGCGCTGCCCAGCAGCTCGTCGGTGGTGCGGATCTTCTCGCCGGCGGTCTGCAGGGCGTAGAAGCTGCGCCACACCTCGTACGCCACCGTCTGCGCCATGGTGTGGACGCGCGCGGTGGCCGCCGCCGACTGTTCGCTCGCCTGAATGACGTTGTTGGCGTGGGTATACCCGGTGAAGATGGGAAACCGGAGCGTGAGGCCCACGGAGTAGTTGTCCAGTAACGTGTCCCAGCCGGTGTTGTACAGGGCGCCGGCTCCGGCGGTGGCGGCCACCGTCACGCCGCCGGCGGCCTGCACACTGCGCACGCGGGCCTCGGCGCCGAGCGCTTCCGCCCGGGCGGCGGCCAGGTCGGGGCGGAGACGCTGGGCGACCTCGATGAATCGGTCCACCTCGCCGGCGGCCGCGTCGGCCGGGATCTCCGGCTGGAAGTCGGCCAGGCGGATCGCCGTGTTGGCCGGCAGTCCGACGGCCGCGGCCAGCGCGCCCTCCAGCGTGCGCAGGTCGCCGGTGGCCGTCTGCATGGCCAGCCGGGCCTGGGCCAGGGCGGAGCGCGCCTGGAGCACGTCGGCGATGGTGGCCACGCCGGCGCGGTGGCGTTCCGTGGCGGATTCGAGCACCGCCTGGGCCTCGCGCACCGCCGTCTCCTCCGCCGCGACGAGGGTCTTCACGCCGTGGTGGAGGTAATACGCTTCCAGCACCAGGAGCATGACATCCTCGAGCACGGCGCGGTGGGTCCAGTTGGCGGCTCGCAGCGCCTGGCGGGCCTCCTCCAGGTCCGCCGCCCGGCCGCCGGAATCGTACAGGAGATAATTGACCGCGATGGACGGCCCGAGCGCGCCCTGCCATTCCTCGTACTTCGACGAGCGGGAGCCGTACCCCGCCTGGCCGATGCCTTCCAGATCGACGGTGGGAAGATAGGCGCCGCCCCGGCTCGCCTTGGCCGCCGCCGCCGCCCGGGCGGCGTGCCACGCGGCCCTGGTGCGGGGATTGTGGCGCAGGGCGAAATCAATCAGGTCGCCGAGACGCCACAGGGCGTCGGCGGAAAAATCGGGCGGAGTTCCCTCCGGTGCGAGCAGGGCCGGGATCTCGGCGGGATCGGGCGTCCAGGGGGACGCCGGGTTGGCCGATGTGTCCCCCGGCGCCGGATGCCAGGGGCGGTACTTCACCGGGCGGCCGGGATCGTCGCCGGCCGCGGCGGGCGAAGCCAGGGCCAGCGCGGCCGCCAGGCTGACGAGCCGGACGGCGGACCGGCAGAACCGGACGCTAGACAGACGATTCGGGCACACGCAGGTCGCTCCTCGTCGCGGATTCAATCCTCATACGGATCCGAACCATCGATGTTTGCAGCGCTCTCAGCGGGATCCGGTGACGGCTGTCACGTTTTTCGACGTTCATCCTCCTCACTGCAGGTCGCGCAGCAGCTCGTGCGGCGAGACACCCAGCTCGCCGGCCACTTCCTTGAGCGTCGAGTCGCCGCCGGCTTCGACGCCGCGGGCCTTGAGCCGTTCCAGGGCCACGGGCAGCCGGATCAGGCCTTCGCGCTCGAGGTCGGCCAGGGTCTTGCGACCGAGGCCGCTGCCGGCGCCGGGCGGTGGCAGGTTATCCGCGGACTGGCCGGCGGGACCGGCCGGAGCGGCCGGCCGGAGCACGTCGTAGACGCGCTGGGGCGGGACGCCGTTGCGCCGGGCGACGGCGTCGACGGTCTGGCCGGCGTCATCGACCTGGAGACCGCCGGCGCGGAGGCGCGCCAGGGCGTCGTCGGGCGAAATCCCCAGGTAGCGCGCGAACTGGCTCAAGGTCGACAGCTCGGCATGGCCATAGGGCGGCTCGCCGTACGAGGCGATCCAGGATGCCTTGACCGCGCCGTTGAACGCTACCAGGTTGCGGAACGGCGGCCACGCCAGCAGCGTGCCGACGAAGACCACGACAGTCAGCCCCAGGGCCAGCAGAAACTCGGGTGTGACCACCACCAGGCGGCGGGCGGCGTTGCGCAGGTAGGACACCAGGCAGGTCCAGTTCAGAAATATGTGCAGGATGGAGGCGATGAGGAATACCACCATGAAATTGATGTGGATGGCGGAGTAGTCTTCCTTGCCGAGACCCCACAGCGTCCAGTTGGCCCAGTTGGCTACCCGGCCCTGGGGGCTGAGGAACAGCATGATCCCGGTGTACGCCATCACCAGGAACGACAGGGTGGTCACGAGCGAGACGATGCGTCGGAACGACATGGTACGATGACTCCTCCAAATGATGTACCGGGCCCGGGGCCGGCTCAGTCGTCGGCCAGGAGCCGGGCGGCCAGCTCCTTGAGCAGCTTGGCGGCCACCCGGGCGGTGGCCTCCGCGGCGTCGTGGTCCGGGAGATATTCGACGATGTCGGCCCCCACCAGCGGGCCCGGCAGGTTGCGGATCAGCGCCAGCAGTTCCCGCGTGCTGCAGCCCCCGGGTTCGGGATGGGCCACACCGGGTGCATAAGCCGGATCCAGGACGTCCAGGTCCACACTCAAGTAGACGGGTCCGGAAACCGCGGGCAAAGCGCCTCGCGGCCAGTCGCGCATGTCCAGGGCCTCCACGCCGAACCGCTCGGCCTGATCGCGCTGGTGGGGGTTGCGGGTGCGCAGGCCCACCTGGACGAGCCGCGCCGCCAGGCCCTCCTCGAGCACGCGGGCGAAGGTGCAGGCATGGGACAGACGATTGCCGCCGTAGCTGTCGTACAGGTCGGGGTGGGCGTCGAGCTGGACCACGGTCAGACCCGGGAAACGCGGGCCGTAGGCGCGCAGCACGGGGAAGGTGACCGAATGGTCGCCGCCCAGCGACAACACGCGGGCGCGGCGCGCCAGCGCCTCCGCCACCGCCGCGGTGATCGCCGCCGGCGCCGCGGCGCCGGCGGCGCCGAGGTCGAGATCGCCCAGATCCGCCAGCCGCGGCTCCGCTCCGAGATCGCGCCCGTCCTCGGTGCTCAGGTTCGTGGACTCGCAGGCCAGGGCCGCCCGGATCCGCGGCGGCGCCGCCGCGGATCCGCGCCGGAACGACGAGTGTTCGTCCAGCGGCAGGCCCAGCACCGCCACCATTCCGGATTCAACTTCTTCCATCGCCACAGGGGTTCGAAACATGGGGACAGTCTGACAGATTACAGCCCGTGATGCAACGGGTCGGACGGATCCGCCGGTTTTTCCGGAGTGTGCAACTTGCGGTAGGTCCAACCGTAAAAATGGCACAGAGAATATGATCGCTGGGCGGATCCGATCGCGAGGAGTTACCGGAACAGTTGAGCTACCGCTACCTGATGTCGCTCCGCACGGCGCCCCTCAACGGCCAGCCGGCGATCTGGTGGATGGACGCGGGCTTCATCGGGGAGTTGCGGGCGAAGGTCCTGCCGGCCGGGCAGTGAAGGAGGTGTCGGCATGAACAGGTGGCGAATCCCATTGGCGGTGATCTGGATGGCGTTGGCGCTGGCGCCGGCCGCCGCGGCGGAGCCGGCCGCGCCGCCATTCCAGGTGCAGCGCCTCAGCCCGCGGGTGCTGGTGCTGACGGAAGAATCCGACATGCGGAACAACCTGGTGGTCCTGGTGTCGCGGCGGGGCCTGGCCCTGGTGGACACCACCGGGTCGCCGCGCACCGCCGCGCTGGCCCGACAGGCGGTGCGCCGCGAGCTCGGCCGGGACGACATCGTCTGGGTCATCAACACCCATCACCACTGGGACCATGCCCAGGGGAACCAGGAGTTCGCCGACGCTCTCATCGTCGGCCATGAGGGGTGCGTGGCGCCCATCCGGCAGAGCGGAGCCAACGTGGATCGGCAGATCGCGGAATTGAACCGGAATATCGAAGCGGTCCGGGCTGAAATCGCCCGGCAGGATGAGGGCTCCGCCGAAGCGGCGGAGCTCCGGCGCCGGATCACCCGGATGCAGCAGGTGGTCGACGGCCTCCAGGCCGGGTTCGTGGCCACGCCGCCCCGCCTGACGTTCAACGACCGCCTCACCCTGGACCTCGGCGATCTCACCCTCCGCCTGGTCTTCTTCGGCCGGGCGCATTCGGGCACCGACATCCTGATCCAGGTGCCCGAGGAGGGTCTGCTGCTGACGGGGGACGTGTTTCTCGACGAAGGCTGGCTGCCGCTGTTCGCCGGTCAGGCGGTGCTCGACGTGCCGCGCTGGATCGATGTGCTGAACGCCTGCCTGGACGACTCGGTCCGGCAGGTCATCCCCGCCCACAAGAGCCTCTGGACTCCGGCCAAGCTGTCGCTCTGGCGGGACTACATCACCCTTCACTGGCAGGGGCTCCGCGACGCGGACGCGGCGGGACTGTCGTTCGAGGCGGTCCAGGCACGGTATCCCGTGCCGGCCGATCTCGAATACCTCAAGGCGCTCGGCCACGACGACTCGAGGATCGCGGCCTTCCACCGGCGCAACCTTCAGGCTTTCTGGTCCCAGATCAAACCGTCCGCCGCCGCGGCGATCCAGGAGGAGTTGGAGCGGAACGGGGTCGAAGCCGCCCGGGCGCGGTTTGCGGCGATGCGCGCGGATGCCCGGCACACGCATTTCATCGAGGAAACGCGGTTCAACGCCCTGGGTTACCAGTTGCTCGGCCAGGGCAAGAGCGACGCGGCGATCGCGGTGTTCGAGATGAACGTCGCGGCGTTTCCGGACTCCTGGAACGTTTACGACAGCCTGGGTGAAGCCCTGATGAACGACGGTCAGCGGGCGGCGGCGATCGCCAGCTTTCGCAAGTCGCTGGAATTGAACCCCGGCAACGACAATGCCCGGCGGATGCTGCAGCGGCTGGGGGTGGATGCGGGGCCAGCCGCTCCGCCCGCCCGACTCCCGCCGCCGCCACCGCGGGGATAGAGTCGGAAGGCGTCCGCGGCGGGCGGCCCGCGTCAGCCTCCGCCTGTCCGGGGGGCGTGGCGGCGCAGCCAGCGCAGGGGCGTGCCGCCGGCGCCGGCCGTGGCCAGCCGGAGCAGCCCGCGGAGGAGCCGGGCCGCGGGAGGCAGCCAGCGCCCGCCGGGCACGAAGAGCCGCCGGTGCAGCCGCAGGATCTCCGCCTCGGTGAGCGTCGCGGTGTCGTAGCCGAGCGAGGGCGCGGCAGCGGCCGAGGCGGCGGCGAAATCGCCGAGGCTCCGCCGGCTGAGGCGGACGCCGTGACGCTCCGGCGCCTCGAACCAGGGCGCGCCCGGCTCCATCTCGATGGGAAACACGTGCACGCTCCGGATGCAGCCGTACCGTCGCCGCAGCCGGCGGCGGTAGTCGCGGGTGGCGCGCATGCCGGCGGCCGTTTCACCGGGCAACCCGATTGCAAAGTAAAGAACGGTGGGTGTCCGGAGCCGGTCCAGCCAATCCAGCCGATCCTCGAACTCGGCGTTGGAGAAGGGGTAGGCCCGGTGCGCCCGCCGGAGCGCCTCGTCAGCGGTTTCCGGCGACAGGATGACCGTCGACCGGTGGTGCAATGCCAGCCGGAACAAGCGGCAAAGCTCGGGGGAGGGAAGGCCGAAGAACTCGAAGTCGGCCCGCACCCGCGGTCGCAGGCGGCCCAGCGCCGCAAGGAGGGCGGCGGTGGGCTCCTCGACGGCCGGATCCGGATCGAAACAGAAATAGAACCGCTCGATGCCCCACTCCGCCCGGAGCCGCGCCACCGACTCGGCCACTCGGTCGGGGTGGCGCCGCGCCGTCTCCGCTCGTCCGGTGGAACGCCGGACGCCGGGGCCGCTCCCGCCGCACCAGGTGCACGCTCCCGGGCAGCCGCGGCCGGCGAACGCGCCGTGGATCACCGCCTCCCGCTGCCCGCGGCCGAGGCGCTGCACCAGTCGTACCGGCCCTTCCCACGGCACGACCCACCCGAGGCGGCAGACGATCTCGGGGTGGCGGAAAAAACGGAGCGCGGCAAAATCGGCCGCGTCCAGTTCGGCCGCGCTCGTGCAGTAGCCGACGGGATTGTGGCGGGGGCGGCCGTCGGGACCCCGCCACGACAGGTTGGGGATGTCGGACAGATCCGGTCGCCCGCTCCGGGCCCACGCCGCCAGGTCCGCCAGCGGACGCTCCCCCTCGCCCCGGACGACGGCGTCGATAAAGGGATACGCCTCCAGGATCTCGCCGGCGAAATGCCCGGCGGTGTACCCGCCCAGCGCCACCCGCACGTCGGGCCGGGCCGCCCTGAGCTGCCGGGCGGCTTCCAGCGTGTCATGAGTCTGGGGATGCCACTGGAGGGAAAATGCCGCCAAGGCGGCGTCCGACGCGCCGATGTAGTCCGAGAGCAGAAAGCGCGGATCGCGCAGTTTTTCCGCGCCCAGGTGGACGATCCGGCACCGCCGGCCCCGCCGCTCCAGCTCGCCGGCCAGGGCCAGCAGCCCGGCGGCCGGGAAATTGACCCGGGCGTGCGGGCCGAGCACCGGATCGCGGACCAGCAGCCGGGGCACATGCACCAGCACCACGTCCAGGTTCTGATCGGCGGGATCCTTCTGCATCGTCGGGGCGGCCTCGCGTCGAACAGTTCGAACCGGGGCGGACAAAGCGTTGGCGTCGAGGGAACGTCCTGTGCTATTAATACCACACGATTCAACGGCCGAATGCCGGGGCCTCCGATTGGCTGTGCCCGGCGCCCCGATGTGGGGCGGGGGGACGCGCGCGCGCCCCGGACCATACCCCGACTCAGGAGGTGGCTGGATGGGCGGTGTGACCATGTATCCCAACCTGCACGTGTGGCTGGACCGGATCGATGCCCTGCTGGGCGCCGCGCCGGCGGACGACCGGGTGAAGGACGCCCGGCGGGCGGCCGGCATCCTGCGGCAGATGCTGACGCCGCCGGCGCCGGATCGCCCGGCGGGGAACGAGGCCCGCGCGGAAGGCGTCCGGTTGATCTACCTGCTGGGCTGGATCAAGGCGGGTGTCGCAGCCGGTCGGACGGTCGCCTCCCCTGAGGTGGCGACGGCCGCGGAGCGCGCCGTGACCGGTCTCGAGACCGTCCTCGGTTCGCCTGAACCCTCGAACACACGCGACTGCGCGGAGTACATGAGCCGGCCGTCGCCGTGTCCGCCGGCCCGGCCCGGAATCTGACCCGGGAACGCCCAATGAAACGATCAGGGTGGATTCAGCCGATGATTCGGACTTGACCGGCCGGCCCGCCGCCCTCCGCCCCCGCGTACGGTTCCTTAAATGCGCTGGACGCACCTCACCCTGATGATGACCGAGCGGTGCAACTACCGCTGCGTCTACTGCTATCAGCAGCGGTCGCAGCGGGATCTGGCGGATGACCGGATCCGACAAGCCTGCGCGCGGCTCCTGCCGCTGGCCGCGGCGCGTTGCCGGGTGACGTTTTTCGGCGGAGAGCCGGCGCTGGTGTTCCCGGCGATCCGGCGCGCCGTGCGGCGGATCGAGGCGTGGAACCGCAGCGGGAAGCTGGCCCTGACCTATGGCATCACCACGAACGGCAGTCTCCTGGGACCCCGCGAACTGGCATTCCTCGATGCCCATCGGTTCCGGGTGGTGCTGAGCCATGACGGCGTGAACCAGGATCGTCACCGCGCCGCTGGCAGCGCCACCCGACTGGCCCGGCTGCTGGGAACCCTGGGCGACTATCCGGGTATCCGGCTGGCGGTCAATTGCGTGGTCACCCGGGACACGGTCCGGGACCTGCCGGCCACGGTGCGCTTTTTGCTCGGTTCGGGCGTCCCCTGCCTGATCCTGGCCTACGACCGGCAGTCGCCGTGGCGCGACGCAGAGATCGTCGCGCTGGCGGCGGCGCTGCGGGACGTGCGCCCGCTGCTGCCGCCGCCCGACCCGGAGGACGAGGTGACTCCCGGGGCGTCTCGACAAACGGACCGCGAGCGGCGGATCTTCCGCTGTCCCGCCGGTGAGACCCGTCTGGCGCTTGCGGCCGACGGGACCGTCTGGGGCTGCCACCTGTTCGCCGATTATTTCCGCGGCCGGGAACACACCGACGAATACACCCGCTACTGCCTCGGCGACATCAGCCGGCTCGAGCCGGACGGTCTGGCTGGGGGCGACGGGCCGCTCGCTCCGTACCGGCAGCTGGCCATGAACAACGGCCTGACGCCGGGCGGCTTCTGCATGTTCTGCGGTGAGCTCTTCGAATGCGCCATTTGCCCGTTGGACGCGGCCCTGAGCTCGGGACGCATCGGCCGGATCCCGGAGTGGTACTGCCGCTTCGAGCGGATCCTGCGGGGCGGGCGCGTGCCGGAACCCGGCGCGCCGGATGGCCGGGAAGCCGGGACGGCGCTCCGGGCGAGCCCCTGATCGCCGCGCCGCAGGGCTACGGCCGGCGGCCGGCGGCGGCCTCCTTCAATTCCGGACGATCGGAATCAGCATCCTTCCAAACGTCCAGAAACCGCCCGAAATGGCGGCGGGCGTCCTGAGCCTTTCCCTGCTGCCGGGCGCACCGGCCCAGGTTTAAAAGCGCGAGGGCGTAGCTGTCGCTGGTGTTCAGGCGGCTGGCGGCCGAGTCGCGCAGCCGGGTGAGCGCGCCCACGGCTCGGTCCACCCGCCCGCCCGCCCGGTAGGCCTCGGCGAGCAGCGGTAGATAGAGCGACGGGCTGCCGAAGAACCGGACGTCGGGTGTCCAGTCGAGGAGCGGGAGCGCCAGCTCTATCAATGCGGCGGCCCGGCGGGGATCGCCCCGATGCAGAGCCATGGCGGCCGACAGGTGGTAGTAGTGGCGCCGCAGTTTCGACATGCCGGTCGCCGTCTCCAGCGCCTGCAGGCGCCGGGCGATGTCCGCCGCCGCTTCAGCCCGTCCCTGCGCCAGGAACGCCAGGCCCTGCACGTGGAGCGCTAGGGCGTCGTACTCGGGGTCCAGCAGCGCCGGCGCCGCGATGCCGGCGGACTCGGCGTGGCGCAGCGCGCCGGCAGCGTTGTCGCGTCGCAGTTCCAGGTATGCGGCCAGCAGAGCCAGGTCCACGCGGATGGCGTTTTCACCGAGTGCCTCCGCTTCGCGCAGCCCCGCGTCGATCACCTGGGCACTTTCGGTGTAGCGGCCCCGACCGATGAGGAATTCCGCCAGGACATAGTGGCCCATCAACCGCTGGTCGGGATCGGCATGCCGGATCCGCTCACGGAGGATCCGCTCGGCTTCGCCGGGCCGCCCGCAGAGGTTCTCCACGGCGGCCAGCCGGACGTGAAGCCAGCTCTTCTCCCGCGGCAGGTCCAGGCACTGCATCAACTCCTGGCGTGCCTGCTGGTACTGGTTTTCCAGAAGATAGGTCCAGGCCAGCCGTCCCTGGTAGGGCATCGGATCCTTGAACAGCGGGCGATTGCGCACGAGGAGCGTTCGGGCCGAGCCGGCCAGGCCTTGGCGGATATCGATCTCCGCCAGATTGAGCACGGCCAGGTGATCGGTGGGATCGGCCACCGCCGCCCCGCGGAACCACCGGCCGGCCTCCGGCCAGTCCTCGGCGTTCCGGTAGATCCCTCCCACCAGCCGCTTGATCCCGGCGTCATTGGGATAGAGGGCGTCGAAACGCCGGCCCAGGTCCGCCCGCTTGAGGTAGTTGACCTCGGTGAATTTGGAGTACAGCAGCTCCAGGTTGAATCGCTCGCGCGGCGTGAGCCGCGCTTTGAAGGCCAGGGCTTTCTGCATGTACCGGCGGTCGTTTTCCAGCTCGCGCAGGTGGCCGTAGTTGACCGACATCCGGGCGTAGGCCATGGCGAACTCGGAATCGAGGGCCGTGGCCTGCTCCAGGCGGGCGTTGCTCTCCGTGAACCGGCCGCTGGCGTACAGCTTGTCGGCCTCGATGTACAGCCGCAGCGCCTCGCGCGAAGAGGTGGTGACGTCCCGCAGCGCGGTGTCGATGTCGCCGGCGATGGATTCAGGCGAGAACTGGAGCGCCTCCTTGATCTTGGGCGTGAGCGCGTCGATGAGGTCCTGCGGATCCGCCGGCTCGGCCAGCTCCACCTGGGCCGAGGCGATGTACTCCTGTGTGGCCGCGTCGAGAATGGCCGCCTGGAGGCGGCAGGCGCTTCCTTCCATGTACATCACCCGGACCCGGTGGGTGGCCCCCTCGGGCTCTTTGATCACCGAGAGGTAGCGGGATTGAAAGAGGTCCACCTCCAACAGGAAGGTCAGGATGTCGCTCAGGTTGTGGGCGTCGCCTACCGGGCTGGCGATCTTGACTGGTTCGACGAAAATTTTCGGCTTGCGGGCGGCGGCAGGCTCGCCGCTGGAATACGGTTCGGCCGTCGGCGGGGCCGTCAGCCGCGTGATAACGAAGTAACCGGCCGCCGCGGCGAGGAGCAGGAGCAACGTGGCCAGCTGCCAGCCCTGGCGGCGGGTCATCCGGGCCGCCGTCCGGCGGAGTGTGTCGGACGCGACGCCGTCGCGGCTGTTCCGGTAATCGATGAGCTGGTCCAGCACGCCGGCCATGGACGGCGCGCGCTGCTCCGGCGGCCGGGTCAGGGTGGCGACGACGATCCGGATCAGTTCGGGGGGCGTGTCGGGCCGGACGTCGGTCACCGGCGCCGGCGTCTCGTTGAGGATCGTGTGGACCGTCGTCTTGGTGTAGGGCGCCGCGAACGGATTGCGGCCGGTCAGCATCTCGTAGAGGACGACGCCGAACGACCAGATGTCGGTGCGGGCGTCCACCGGCAGGCCGCGGGCCTGCTCCGGCGACATGTACGCCGTCGTGCCTGCGGTGCCTTCCGACTCGGTGGTGTGCGTGTGGCCGGACAGCTTGGCCAGCCCGAAGTCGAGTATCTTGACGTCGCCGGTGCGGGTGATCATGATGTTGGCGGGCTTGATGTCGCGGTGGACCACGCCGGCCTGGTGCGCGCCGGCCAGCCCCTGGGCGGTCTGGATGGCGACGGAGAGGATCTCCTCGAAGGACATGGAACCGCGGGCAAGCCGGTCCTTGAGCGTCTCCCCATCGTAATGCACCATGCAGATGAACATCCGTCCGTCGGCGGTCTCGCCAATCTCGTGAACGCCGCAGATGTTGGGGTGGTCCAGGGCGGAGGCCGCCCGGGCCTCCAGGACGAGCCGTCGGCGGGCTGTGGAGTCCCGGGTCAATTCGAGAGGCAGGAATTTCAGGGCCACGGGACGGCTGAGCTGGGTGTCCTCGGCCTTGTACACCTCGCCCATCCCACCGGCGCCGATCCGCTCCAGGATCCGGTAACGGCCGATGGTGCGGCCGATCATGTCCGTATTGTCAGGGGTCCGGCCCGTGCGATCGCCCGGATCTTCCACCCTACCTGCTCCTGCGCGAAACCAATGACCTCCATTGTAGGTCAACTCGGGGAGCGTGGCAAGGTCTGTGATGCAATCCGGCGGTGGCCGCAGGGTGGCGGAAACCTGATTGCGGGGTCACTGCGGGCGGGGGCGGGGGCGGAACGGGGGACGTCAGCTGCTTCGGGACCGCAGCGACCGGGCGCTGGTGATGGCGGCGCAGAGGCGATCGGGCTCATCGGTGCCGATTCGGAAGCGGCGGCTGCCGGCCAGGGTCAACTCCACGGCGTCCAGGCCGGAGACGTTGAACATCCAGCCGTGGGGCGTCAGGCGGATACCCCAGCCATACAGCCAGTGGTTGCGCACCGCGGCGCAGTCCGTGATTTCGTCCAGCTGGAATGACCGGCGGATCAGCCCGGGGCCGAAGGAGCAGATCAGCCGATCGTCCCGGATCTCCACCGTCAGCGATCCGAACAGGAACGCCACCACCACGCAGCCCGCCATGCCGATGGCCACCCCGGGCGGGGTCGGTCCGGTCAGATAGATGACCAGCAGCAGGAACAAGGTGATTCCTAAGGAAATCAGGACCACTTTGCCGATTTGGGTGTGACTGTAATGGGTCATAGTGTCCTTGTGTTTCATTCTGTATTGTATTGTTTGGGAGTACTTGTGGCAATATCACTCTGAGCATCACCGGCGGATTCCGTTCCCGGCGGTTCGCGGAATTAAACCGCTCCAGCGGGGAGCGTTCAGCGGAGGCGCATCATGGAGCATCATCCGGAGAGTGTGGGCATCGTCGGCTGCGGCCGAATGGGCCGACTGCTGGCGCAGCTGCTGAAGCGGGATTTCACCGTTCGGGTGTATGACCGGGATCCGCAGCGGATCTCCGGCGATGCCGGTGCGACCACCCTGGCCGGAGCGGCCGGCGCCGACGCGGTGATGCTGGCGGTGCCGGTGCGGGAGCTTCCCGGCGTCCTCGCGGCGGTGACGCCGCACCTGCGTCCCGGAGCGGTGGTCCTGGAGACCGGGGCGGTGAAAGTGCTGCCGGCCCGGCTGCTGAGGCGCCTGCCGGCGGGGGTGGCGGCGCTGCCCCTGCATCCGCTCTTCGGGCCGAGCAGCCTGGGCGAACAACCGGCGGGGCAGACGATGATCCTCTGCCCCATCCGGCGGACGCCGCCGGCGGTCGCCCGGTTCTGGGAGTCATACTGGACCGGCCGGGGGTTCCGGGTGGTGCGGACGAGCCCGTCGGCCCACGACCGGGTGATGGCCCGGACCCTCGTGCTGACCCAGTGGCTGGGTCGGGCCTGCGTCGGCCTCGCCGCCGGAGAGCCGCCGTTCGCGGCCCCGAGCTGGGAGCATCTGCGGGCGTTGATGGACACGGCGGCCGGCGACGACTGGGTCACCTTCGCCGACCTGCAGGCGTGCAATCCGTACGCCCGGGCCGAACGCCGGCGGCTGCGCCGCGAGATGGCCCGCCTGGAACGCGAGCTGCGGGACAGCCCCGCCGTCGATTGATCAAGGGCGGCCGTAACATCAAGCGGCCGATTCTGACGTAAGCAGACCGATACCGCCGGGATCCCGAAGATTCGGGATGCGGAACGGGTGACGAATTTGAACCGGGCGCCGACCCGGGCGTAGATGTCGATGAAAGCGCCGACCCGGCCGGAACCAGCCGGCGACGCCGTCAAGGAGCGGCGGGACATGCGGGAGCCGATAGAAACACTGTTCACGCGCCACCGGGACGACCTGTACACGCTGTGCCGTCGGCTCGCCGCCAACCGGGCGGATGCCGACGATCTGTTTCAGGACACCTGGGTGCAGGTCTGGCGGAACTTTCACCGGTACGATCCCGGCCAGCGGTTTCTCCCGTGGCTGGTGACGGTCTGCGTGAACCTGCACCGAGACCGGGGCCGCCGGCGCCGGCGGTGGCTGCGACGGTGTGTGGAGTTCTTCTCCCGGGAGCGGATGGAGCTCGAGCTCGAGCTGGGTCAAATCGGGGACGCCCGATGTCGATGAATCCCTGGCGCGGCGCGAGGAGAGAGCCATGCTCACGAAATGTCTCGACGGGTTGGACGCGCAGTTCAGGATCCCGCTGGTGCTGCACTACTACTTCGACTGGAGCCTCGAGGCGATCGCGGAGGTCCTGGATGTGCCGCCGGGCACGGTGAAGAGCCGCATGTGGACGGGCCGGCGCCGGCTGGCCGATGCCATGCAGGAGGCAGGTCATGAATGAGGATCGGGTGGACGAGTTGCTTCGGGAGATCGGCCGGGAACGGATGACCCCGCCCGCTGAGCTGGTCCAGCGGATCGAACGGCGCGCCAACGCCGACCGGTTGCTGGCGGCGGTCACCGCGGCCGGCCTGGTTCTGTCAGCCCTGTGGGTGGTGCCGCTGGCGCTGATCTGGTGGTTGCCGGGCTGGAGCTGGACGGTGAAAGTGGCGGGCTACGCCGGCGCGTCGCTGCTGAGCAGCGTGGCGATGCTGCTGCTCCTCGCCGGACGGGAACCGGTGGGACGCCTGTTGATCGCCGCGGATGAACGGTTGAGATTTTAATGGAGGTGTGACAATGGCTCATCAATCACTACTGTCCGGTTAAAAGTCGAATAGTTTCAGTTGCTTGCAATGAGGGCTCTTTTCGTCAGGTATGGTAGATTTTGTAAGTACTTCTATAAGAGGCACTTTCTCAAACAGGGTGACACTGAGAA
>Ga0209605_1000147_pt1 | contig 97720 bp, 81 predicted proteins | sample AD_UKC035_MetaG_FD_184408 | JGI IMG/M metagenome (GOLD analysis project Ga0209605, IMG submission 184408) | Active sludge microbial communities of municipal wastewater-treating anaerobic digesters from USA - AD_UKC035_MetaG (SPAdes) (version 2) | ecosystem: Engineered > Bioreactor > Anaerobic >...
CCCCCTCGATGCTTCCCGGAGCGCTTCTGTTCCACCGCCCGTCAACGCCTTGGGCGCTTCAGTGGTCCGAGCCGGATCAGTCGCTACAGTATCTAATGCATTTTAGATACTATGGAAGCAACATAGGAAGGTTTATGAAGCCGGACAAGATTGGAGGACAGGCGGGGGATCCACAATCTTGGAACAAGTATGTTTACTGCGGAAGTAATCCGATTAACAGTTACGATCCTGATGGATTATTTCATAAGGTGGACCACAAATTAATAGCTTTTGCAGCACTTGCACAATATGATACAAGTGCCAAAATGCATGAGGCGATAGAGAAAGGAAGTATCGAGCCAGATGTTGGTTTTCTTGGTTTGGGTGTTCTTAGGCTAGGTCAGCACTTTGATATGAATCCTGACCCAAATGTAGATAGTAGGGATGTGCTAGCTGATCAAAAGATTGCCCAAGGTCGACAGCTTGAACTTCAGGGGGGTGATCAAAACAAACTAATGGCGGTAGGTTTATATAGTCAAGCAAGCCATTATATTGCAGACAAATGGGGACATCGAGTTGCGAATGGCACGGATGCTCAAGGAAATACAATATTTAGAGATGTAGGACCTGCCGAACATGCGCTGAGGAGTGTAATAGGATTTATACAAAAATTGCTTTTTGGAAAGGATACTTTTAGCCCCGATTCAAAGGATGAAGCTTCTTTTGATGAAAGAAAGAAGAAAGCTGCTGAGGAGGAAGAGGCAAAGTTACCGCAACCAACAGAGCAATCGGATATAGTGCTAAAGGAGGAGGAATGTGAATAGTAGGACATTAGGTGCTTTTCTAACTGTTGTCATTTCGTTGATAATATCGCCATATTTGACCGCATTCGACGGCTTCAAAATGGGAGATAGGTGTTTCCTCATAGATCAAAAAACAGCCATCTTGTTTTCCAAAGGTAATTCAGAAGTATTATGTTTGACGTGGGAAAAGGAATTTTCTTCGATAGCGCTATATAAATATGATTTGGCTTTTCCTCTGTATATTCGCGACTTCAGAATTGTCCGACTACCTGACGGGGGCATTTTCTTAGCGTGGGTAGAAGAATTCGACTTCCGTAAAGAAACCACACGGATATCAAGCATCTCTTGGGATAGGGCGCATAAGCCCAAGTACACAGTGATTAAGAAAGATGAAAATATAGCCTGCAGCTCACCTCTCCGCGTGCTCTATTTGGGAGAAGGGAAGTATCGCTTTTTTTGTGGAGATTCAAGCGAAATGCATATAATCCAGCTGATGCATTTGGAAAACTTTGATAAAATAAAGACATTCTTGTATAAAGAAGGAAAAATATTTGATGAGCGAGTATTAAACAAGAAAGGGCGCTTTTCAATAGAAAATTATGACGTTCGTCGGACCGGCGATAATGCGTTTCAAGTAGTATGGTCGCAAGAGTATTGGAGCAACCGCAAGCATGATATTTATTTAACTTCATATGCATTAGATTGTTCAACTATAGGAAGGCCTAAGAAGCTTTATTCCTTCGACGACGTTGATGAAATCAGCAAAGGTGAAAATCCACCCTCTATTTCGTCTTTTATGGCCTTGGAATTTATTAAAGATGGGATATTCATCGGACGAGATATTTGGCATATTCCTGACCCCTCTGGAGGTGATAAAGATAAAGCCATAAATTTTATTTATGAAGTAAATCTGTTTGGATTAGAAGGAACAAGAAAGTTAAATTATCGAATTGATCACGCTTCCCGGGGTATGGCAAGTTTTTATGGTTATAACGAAAAAGAAGGAATGGCCTACTTCGTTGGAGAACCTACAACTCCTAATAAAGAACCCTACTGCCTAACATTCAATGCCATATCTGATATAAAATATATTTCAAAGAAAGTGAGTGCAAGCAATTCCAAGGGGAAAACGAGAAATATTCTTTTGGTACACTCTGAGCCGGACGGTTTCTTCTATTGGCTTGAAGTTGACGAAAGTGGAAATATTCAACTACGTTCCCAGCCAGTTCAAGAAAAATAGCTGGTGGAAATATCATTGCCCCCGCCCCAAGTTGTGCTTGCTCTGTCCTCTTGCCCGTGTAAGCGGCGTCGTGGGCCTCAAAAGCCTGGCCGCGCTGTGGGCTTTTAGGCAACGGGCGCGCCGGGGGTGCCCTCCCGACCTCCCACCGTCACGCCCTTTGCACGAGAGCCTATCCGTGAATAGGGCATGGTCGCGCGCGTGGCTCTGGGCGAGCAGGACAAGGCGGCCGTCCGAAGTAAGGCTGGTTTGCCTTTCAAGGGAGGCCAACACAGTCATGCGAAGCCCGTCGCCCGCGCCCTCCGGGACGGTGCTGCCACAAGATTTCCGGGGACGCAATACTTATTTCTTGTCAAGCTGAGCGTAATGCCGGGGACACGATCCCGATTCAAAAGGCCGAATCGGGTCATGTCCCCGGGTTACTATAAGCCCTTCTACTTGGCGCCGAGCTTCTGGGAAAGGAAAGTGTAGGCGAGGGCCCACATGTGGGCGGCCTGCTTGTTGTCGGCGGCGCCGCCGTGGCCGCCCTCGATGTTCTCGAAGTAGCGGACATCAAAGCCCATGTCGAGCATCTTTGCGGTCATCTTGCGCGCGTGGCCGGGGTGGACCCTGTCGTCTCTCGTCGATGTCATGAAGATCGTTGGCGGGTACTTGGCGTCCTTCCTGACGTTGTGATATGGGGAGAAGGTTCGGATGAACTTCCACTCCTCGGGCTTGTCCGGGTCGCCGTACTCGGCCATCCAGGAGGCTCCCGCGAGCAGGTGGGAGTAGCGTTTCATGTCGAGGAGGGGCACCTGGCAGACGATCGCGCCGAAGAACTCCGGATACTGCGTCAGCATGTTGCCGACTAGGAGGCCGCCGTTTGAGCCGCCTTCGATGCCCAGGTATTTCGGCGACGTGACCTTTCTTTCGATGAGGTCTTTAGCTACCGCCGCGAAATCCTCGTAGCAGCGGTTGCGGTTCTCCTTGATCGCCGACTGGTGCCACTTCGGGCCGTATTCACCTCCGCCTCGGATGTTTGCTACCACATAGACCCCGCCACTGCTCAGCCAAGCGCGCCCAACGCCTCCGCTGTAATAGGGGGTCTCCGAGATCTCAAAGCCGCCGTATCCGGTCAGCAGGGTCTTGTGAGCCCCGTCGAGCGTCATGCCCTTGGGGGAGATCTGGAAGTAGGGGATGCGCGTCCCGTCCTTAGACTTGGCGAAGTGCTGGCTTATCTCGAGGCCGGAGGCGTCGAAAAACGCCGGCGACTGCTTCAGCTTCTCGGGCGTCCCGCCTATGGTTCCGTAGAAGAGGGAAGTGGGGGTTAGGAAATCCATCACCGTCATGAAGAACTCGTCGGATTCCTGCTCGTCGACGCCCCAGAGGGAGACCTTCGCGAAGCCTGGGCTCCCGGACATCGGTTCCTTTTTCCATTCTCCGCTTCCCGGAGCGAGGACGTAGAGCCTGTTCTTCACGTCGTCGAGGACATTGAGAACCAGGTAATTCTTGGTCCAGTCGAAAGAGTCGAGGGATGTGGTCGGAGTTGGCTCGAAGAGGATCTTGAAGTCCCGTTTCCCGGCCATGAAGTCGTCGAATTTGATCGCGAGGAGCGCTCCTTCCGGATAGGTCTTGCCTCCTACGGTCCATGGCGTGCGAAGCGAAACCACCATCCATTCCCTGTGGCCCGACGGCTCGGCGTCCTCGGGCACTTCGATCCTTGCAAGCTTCCCGTCATTTTTCCTGAGAAAATAATCGCCCGAATAGAAGGAGATCCGCCTGTAGACAATGTGCCTTTCGAAGCCTTCGGTGTCGTCGTAGCCGGCGCCGACGGCCATGTCCTCTTTCTTGCCTTCGTAAACGGTCTCCGCCTTTTCCAGCGGCGTCCCGCGCTTCCAGAGCTTGACGATCCTCGGGTAGCCCGAATCGGTAAGCGTTCCGGGGCCGAAATCGGTGGCGACGTAGACGGAGTTCTCGTCGATCCAGGACATCTCGCCCTTGGCCTCGGGGATCTGGAAACCGTCCTTGATGAATTCCTTTTTCTCCATGTCAAACTCGCGGACCACGTCGGCGTCCGAGCCGCCGCGGGAAAGGCTTATGAGCGCCCTCTTGTACTCGGGCCTCAGGACCTGCGCCCCGTGCCACACCCAGTTGACCCCTTCGGCCTTCCCGAGGGCGTCGACATCCAGGATGACCTCCCATTTCGGTTCCTTGTTCCTGTATTCCTCGAGGGTCGTCCTGCGCCAGATCCCGCGCGGGTTCTTGTCGTCCTTCCAGTAGTTGTAATAGTAGGGGCCGTTCTTTCCGATCATGGGGATCCGTTCTTTCGAGTCCATGATCTTGAGAAGATCTCCTTCGAGCGTCTTGAAATCGGATGAGGATTCGAGCTCCGCCGCCGTGGCGGTGTTGCGCTCTTTTACCCACGTGAGGGCTTTTTCCCCCGTGACGTCTTCGAGCCAGAGGTATTTGTCTTCGTTGTCGGATGATGCTTTGGAAGCGGCACCGGAGCTTTTCGGAGCTTGGGCGTAAGCCGCGGCGAAAACCAGGACCAGGATCAACCAAAGGAAATTTTTCATTATCAGCCTCCCTATTAAAAAACATTATACAGTCCGGACGGGGAAATTGTTTCGCTTTTTACGTCCTGCCGTCAGATCCGGCGCAGAGAGCCCCCCATCCTGAACCTACCGATCTCCCCTGCGCTCATCGTATGGCGCAGACCGATCTCATCTTCAGTGCCGTCTTCATGCCTGAGGACCGCCTTCAACATGCCGCCGGGGCTTAATCCGGCGAGACCGGAGATCGTTATCCTGTCCTTTTCCCGGACCTTTTCGTAATCCAGAGGGTCCGAGAAGGTGAGGGGAAGGAGCCCCTGTCTCTTGAGGTTGGTCTCGTGGATCCTTGCGAACGACCTCGCGATAACAGCTGCGGCTCCCAGGTGGCGGGGGGACATGGCGGCGTGCTCACGGCTCGATCCTTCCCCGTAATTCCAGTCTCCCACGATGACCCACCTGATCCCGTTCTTTTTGTAATGCCTAGCTGCAGCCGCCGGCGTTGACCGGTCCCCGGCAAGGATGTCGAATGTATCGCCCTTATTCCCGGTGAAAGCGTTTACGGCTCGGAGGAGCATGTTGTCCGATATCTTATCGATGTGGCCGCGGTATTTCAGCCAGACGCCTGCCGGCGAGATATGGTCGGTGGTGCATTTTCCGAGGACCTTCATGAGGATGGGCAAATCGAGGAGATCTTCGCCGTCCCACGGTTCGAACGGCTCCAGCATGCTGAGCCTCTCGCTTTCGGGATCTAGGATGATCTCGACGCGCGAACCGTTCTCGGGGGGCTTCTCCAAAAGGTCTTCCGCCTCCGGAAAGCCTTCCGGAGGGAGTTTGTCCGCCTTTTCCGGCGGGTTCAGGAACAGTTCCGTTCCGCTCTCGGTCATGATCCCTTGAGCGGTCGGATCGAGGTCTATCCTGCCTGCTAGAGCGTAAGCGACGCACAGCTCCGGGCTTGCCAGGAACGAGAGGGTTCCCTCACTGCCGTCGTTCCTGCCGGGAAAATTCCTGTTGTAGGTTGTGATTATCGCGTTGGGCTTGTTCTTCTCGCCATCGCGGCGCTGCCAGTTCCCGATGCACGGCCCGCAGCTTGATGAGAAAAGCACGGCCCCGGCTGAAAGAAATATCTCCATTATTCCGTCTCTCTCAAGGGCCTGCCGCGTTCTTTGGGAACCAGGAGAGATGAAGAGGGGGGCTTTGAGCTTCAGGCCCTTCGACAAAGCCCGTTCAAGTATTTCCGCGGCCCTCGCGAGGTCTTCATACGACGAGTTGGCGCAGGATCCGATGAGCGCCGCGCTCAGTTCCGCGGGATATCCTTCCCTTGCTATGAACTCCTTCATTTCCGGAACAGGGCGCGAAAAGTCAGGCGAACCGGGGCCTGTAACTCGGGGAACAAGAGAAGAGAGATCGATCTCTATGACCCGCTCGAAATATTTCTCAGAGTCGAGAGCGATCTCTTTATCTGCGGTGATCAGGTCCATGTTTTCTTTGGCAAGGTCCGCTATCGTTTTTCTTCCTGTCGCTGCAAGGTAATCCGCCATCCCGCGGTCGAAAGGGAAGATCGAAGCCGTGGCGCCAAGCTCGGCGCCCATGTTGGCGATGGAGGCTTTCCCGGTGCAGGATATCGTGGAAGCCCCCTCGCCGAAATATTCGACGATCCGGTTGTTTCCGCCGTCCGTCTTCAAAATGTCCAGCAGCTTCAGGATGATGTCCTTAGGCCTGGTCCAGCCGGAAAGGGCCCCCATCAGACGGACTCCGATCAGTTCGGGGCGGGGCAGCTCGAAAAACAGGCCCGACATCACTTCGGCGGCTTCCGCTCCGCCGGCGCCGGGCGCGAACATGGCGAGACCTCCCGCGTTCGAGCTGTGGCTGTCGGTCCCTATTATCATTCCGCCGGGAAAAGCGTAATTCTCGAGAATGACCTGGTGAATTATCCCGGAACCTGGCTTCCAGAAGTCCAGTCCGTATCTCTTCGAGGCGGAGCGGAGGAATTCATAGACCTCCCCGTTCTCCTTCAAGGCCCTGAAGAGGTCCTCTTCCTCGCCTAAGCAGGCTGTTATCAGGTGGTCGCAGTGGATCGCGGTAGGAACGGAAGTTCTTTCAATTCCAGCGAGCATGAACTGGAGAAGCGCCATCTGCCCAGTGGCATCCTGGAGTGCCACCCTGTCGGGCAGAAGGCTCAGAGTGTCTGGATCAAAGATATCGGTGTCGCCGAGATGGCCGAATATGATTTTTTCGGCGCAGGTCATCGGCCTGCCCAGCATACGTTTTACGGCTTTGAGGTTTTTCCGGGATCTTTCGTAAATGCGGACTAGTCGTTCAGGAGAAGCTCCGATCACCGTAAGTCTTCTCCTTCCGGCTGTCAGGTCCTGAGGGAGAGGCCGTTCTCTTTAAGCCAGAGCTGGTGCCGCCTGTATCCGGGGCAGAGGCTCTTCACCAGGCTCCAGAATCGGTGGGAGTGGTCAGGATACTTGAGGTGTGACACTTCATGGATCACAAGGTAATCCAGGACATCCGGCGGGGCAAGCAATAGCCGCCAGTTGAAAGAGAGGTTCCCCTTAGAACTGCAGGATCCCCAGCGGGTCTTCTGATTCTTTACCTGGATGGTCCCGTAGCGGAGGCCGAGTTTCGCGCAGAAATATTCGACGCGCCTGGAAAAGATCAGCAGCGCCCGTTCCTTCATCCAGTCCGAGAGGACTTCCCGGAGGCTTTTCTCGGAATTCTCCGGCATGGTGACGCTCAATTTGTCGCCTCTGAATTTGATCACCGGAACCAGGCAGGGGTTGTTCCGCACCCTGAGGTCCATCGTCCTTCCCCGGTAAACCAGCGAGCGCCCTTCGCCGAGGCGCGGGGGGGCGTTCCTGAGCCTCTCCTCCCTCTTCTCAGAGGCTCTGAGGACCCACTCCTTGTGCTCCCTGATTATCTTGGGGACGATACCGGTCTTTCTCCCCTTCGGAAGGATCACGACGAGGCCTTCCTCGTCCTCCACCCTTATCCACAGACGGCGCGCGCGGGGATTCCTTTTTACGGTGTAGGGGATCTTGATCCCGGAGATCGTGATGTTGCTTTTGAGCTCTACTGTCTGCATTCTTCACCGCCGAATGAGACAATATATAGTCTTTACAAGGCTTTGGCAATGGGGCGAGATGTAGGGCCGGACCGCCGTTCACAGCCCAATATGGGGGGTTATCTGATGTCTTTCTGGTCCGCCCAGAGCCTGGTCAAGTGCCTTATGGTCTCGCAGGATTTTGCCAGCCATTCCAGGCTGATATGCTCCTTAACTCCATGAAAGCATAAGGATCCGTTGAAGACGTTGGGCGTCGGGAGCCCCATGAAAGAGAGCTGGGAGCCGTCCGTGCCGCCCCTGATCGATCCCTCGAACGGTTCCAGCCCGGCTTTCTTGACGGCTTCCTTCGCGAGATTGACGATCTTCGGATAGGTGTCGAGGACCTCCTTCATGTTGCGGTACCCCTTGATGATCTCGACATCGAACTTCACGCCCGGCCAGTCCTTTTCGGTATCGGCCGCGGCGCGTTTGATGTCTCCCTCCCTTTCGTGAAGGTCGCTCACGCTGAATCCGCGTATGATGAACTTGACCTGGACCTGGCCGACCTCGCCTCCGAAAGCGATCGGATGGAGGTAAGATTCCCTCTTCTCCGTCGTCTCGGGAAGCTTGTCCCCGGGAAGACGGCTTATGAAATCGGCAGCGGCTCTCACCGCGCTTTTCATCTTTCCTTTCGCAAGGCCGGGGTGGATATCGTAGCCGGTGACGGTCACCACCGCCGAATCTCCGCAGAAGGTCTCGGTTTCTATCTCGCCCAGAAGGGAGCCGTCAACCGTGTAGGCGGCTTTCGCTCCGAACTTTGCGACATCGAAATGTTGAGTGCCCCTGCCTGTCTCCTCGTCGGGCGTGAATCCGATCTTTACGGGACCGTGGGGGATTTCGGGGTTTCTCCTGAAGAAATCGATCATTTCCATTATGGCCGCGATCCCTGCTTTGTCGTCCCCGCCCAGGAGGGTCTTTCCGTCCGTTGTGATAAGCGTGTGCCCCTTGAGCTTCGGAAGCACGGGAGAATCATCCTCGGTGATCTCGATAAAAGGGTCCTCTGAGATCCTCACGGTTGTCCCATCGTAGTCCCTTATGACCTGGGGATTGACGTTCGCACCGCTCGTTCCGGGGTAGGTGTCGACGTGGCCGAGATACCCTATGGCAGGCGCAGATTCGGATCCCGGAGTTGCTTTCATGGAAGCGAAAAGGTAGCCGTTACCGTCGAGGTCAACTTTCTCGAGTCCCATCTCATCCAGCTCCGCTTTCAGGAGCTTCAGAAGGTCCCATTGCTCGGGGGTTGACGGGAAAGTGCTTGATTCGTCACTGGAGCGGGTGTTGACCTTGCAGTAGCGGATGAACCTTTCGAGAAGGCTGTTCTTTTCTTCTTCGGTGAGAGCGAAATTCTTTTCCGGCGTCATCAAAATCCCCTTTCCCTGTGGACCTCAGGGTGTTCCCCCGATCACAAAACCATATCAGCCTACCACATAAGACCCTTGCTTGACAACAGGTCTGCGGTGGATAAAAAAAGGGCGGCCGAAGCCGCCCTTTCTGAGCACGATGAGGTGATAAACGGATCAATAGTCCATACCGCCGCCCGGCATCGGGGGCATGTCCTTCTTCTCTTCGGGAAGCTCGAAGATCATGGCTTCAGTCATGAGGAGGGTGCCCGCAGCCGAGGCGGAGTTCTGGAGGGCGGTGCGGACGACCTTGGCGGGATCGAGGATGCCGGCCTTGAAGAGGTCTTCGTACTTCTCGGTCCTCGCGTTGAAGCCGCTGTTGCCCTTTTCCTTCTTGACGTGTTCGACGACTACGGAGCCTTCGCATCCGGCGTTGTTGGCGATCTGCTTTAGGGGCTCCTCGAGGGATTTCCTGACGATCTTGACTCCGGCGAGGAAGTCGTCCGAGCCCTTGAGCTCGTCGAGGCTGGGGATGGCCCTGATCATGGCGATGCCGCCGCCGGCTACTACGCCTTCTTCGACAGCCGCCTTCGTGGCGTGGACGGCGTCCTCGACCCTGGCCTTCTTCTCTTTCAGCTCGGACTCTGTGGCCGCTCCGACCTTGATGACGGCGACTCCGCCGACGATCTTGGCGAGGCGTTCCTGGAGCTTCTCCCTGTCGTAATCGGACGAGGTCTCTTCGATCTCCTTGCGGATCTGCTTTACCCTGCCTTCGATCGCTTCGGGCTTGCCGTTGCCTTCGACGATGGTGGTGTTGTCCTTGTCGATGACGATCTTCTTGGCCTTGCCGAGGTCCTTGAGCTCGAGGTTCTCGAGCTTGAGGCCGAGGTCTTCGGTGATGCAGGTGCCGCCTGTGAGGATCGCGATGTCCTCGAGCATTCTCTTCCTTCTGTCGCCGAAGCCGGGGGCCTTCACGGCCGCGACCTGGAGTGTGCCGCGCAGCTTGTTCACGACGAGGGTCGCGAGGGCTTCGCCTTCGACGTCCTCGGCGATGATCAGGATCGGCTTGCCGACCTTGGCGACCTGTTCGAGAACGGGGAGCAGGTCCTTCATCGAGGAGATCTTCTTCTCGTGGGCGAGGATGTGGCAATCCTCGAGGATGACTTCCATCCTCTCGGTGTCGGTGACGAAATAGGGGGAAAGGTATCCGCGGTCGAACTGCATTCCTTCGACCACTTCGAGGGCGGTGTCCATCGTCTTCGATTCCTCGACCGTGATGACTCCGTCCTTGCCGACCTTCTCCATCGCCTCGGCGATGAGGGAGCCGATCGTCTCGTCGTTGTTGGCGGAAACCGTGGCGACCTGCTCGACTGCCTTGCCTTCGACAGGTTTCGCGACCTTCTTTATCTCCGCCACCACGGCCTCGACCGCCTTGTCGATGCCCTTCTTGAGGTCCATGACGTTGACGCCTGTACCGAGGGCCTTTACGCCCTCCTGGATCATCGCCTGCGCGAGGACAGTCGCCGTCGTGGTGCCGTCGCCGGCCACGTCGGAGGTCTTGGACGCCACTTCCTTGACGAGCTGGGCGCCCATGTTCTCCCTCTTATCCTTGAGCTCGATCTCCTTGGCGACGGTTACGCCGTCTTTAGTGATGAGGGGGGAGCCGAACTTCTTGTCGATGATGACGTTCCTGCCCTTGGGGCCGAGCGTCGCTTTCACTGCGTTTGCGAGCTTGTTGACGCCGGTCACCAGGGCTTGTCTTGATTCTGCCGAATAGATGATCTCCTTAGCCATTTTCTCCTCCGTCCTTACTCTTCGATAATGCCGAGGATCTCATCCTCGCGGACTATGATGTGCTCGATGTCGTCGATCTTGACCTCTGTTCCGGCGTACTTGCCGACGAGGACCTTCTGGCCGGCCTTGACCGTCATCGGGACCAGCTTGCCGCTGTCGTCGATCCTGCCGTTGCCCGTGGCCACGACCTTCCCTTCGAGGGGTTTCTCTTTGGCGGTGTCGGGGATGATGATCCCTCCCTTGACCTGTTCCTTGACTTCGATCCTGCGGATAAGAACTCGATCGTTAAGCGGTTTCACGTTCATCGTTATCCTCCTATGCTTGAATTTGCCTTTAATATAAGAGGTCTGTTCCGGTTTGGCACTCGGCCTCTTAGATTGCCAATAATAATACTTTATAAGACCTTTGTCAAGTATTTTTAGCATGCAACGATAAAATGGCTGTAAGTCATGTAGGGTCAGCAAGATAAACGCCCAAAGAAGAGGGGTGCCGCAGGGCTTGACGCATTCAAGATGCCCACTTGTCCACAACAGATAAATAAGGGAGACTCGTCACCTCCCTTTGAGATGAGAGGGGGTCTGATGGAAATTGTGGTTCATTTCATCTTTTTAAGCTCATCTATCACCTCGGCAACATGTCCCTTTGCGGAAATCTTGTGCCACTGTTTGAGGATCTTGCCTTGTTGGCCAACGATAAAGGTGGAACGCATTATTCCCTGGATGATCCTGCCGTACATGTTCTTCTTGCCGAAAGCCTTGTAGGCCTTGATTATCTTCTTGTCGGGGTCCGAAAGGAGCGGGAAGGGAAGGCCGTATTTCTTCTGGAATTTTTTGTGGCTTTCGATGGAATCCGCGCTTACTCCGACAACAGTTGCGATCTTCTTCAGCTCGCCGATGTTGTCGCGGAAGTCGCAAGCTTCGAGAGTGCATCCGGGAGTGTCATCTTTGGGGTAGAAGTAGATTACAAGGAGCTTTCCCCTGAAGAGAAGCTCTTCCAGGGTGTAGTCGAGTTGATTTCCCGATTCGTCTATCCCGGGGAGGGAGAAGTCCGGAGCAGTATCTAAATTGATTTTTTCTGATATCATCTTGAACCTCCTTCATTGAGTATATCTCCGCGTTTAATTAAATATTCCGCGGCCATGCCTGGTCCTCATATTTGTGGAAAATTTTCGTCGATTAGTAATATACTTGAACATTGAAGGAGAGCGCGTGAAAGAGTTCAACGGAATACTTACCCTCGATGTCGGCGGGACCTACGCCAGGCTTTCATCCATCCACAGGACGGAGGGTTCCTGGTCGAAACCCGTGCCGGTGATCAATTTCAGCCCCGGGGGATGGGACGAGCTGGAGGAAGAGATAGATAAGACGGTGCTCGCCCATTTCGGAAAAGGCGGGGACAGGATACTGGCGGTCTCTTTCGCGGGAAGGTGCCTGAAGGACGGGGAGATCGTCAGCGTGACCAGGTGGGGAGGCCCTCGCGAGCGGAAGGCTCTTTTCAAAGCGCTCGGGATAAAGCACAAGCTCTTCCTTAACGATACGGAATCGGCGCTCATCGCCCTTCTCGCCGAACCACTGAAGGAGCAGATGATAACCGTGCAGAAGGGCAACGGGTTCGAAGAGACCAACACATGCCTCATCTACCTGGGCACCGGGATGGGGGCGGGGATAGCCGTCGCGGAATCGTGCTTCTCTTCGGAGTTCGGCGGGACGATAATGCCTCTCGACGCGAAAGATCCGCTCGAGAACAGGCTGTCTGACGGGGAACTGCTGACTGTCGAAACCCTTCTTTCCGGCCCGGGATTGTCGTTCATCGCGGGAAAGCTGGACCATCCGGATATGACCCCCGAGAAGATCTCGAGGAAGGTGAGAAAGGGCGAGATGCACGAAGTCGCGGAGCTTTTCGCGAGGCTTCTCGGAAGGGCGGCGAGGACGCTGGTCCTCACGTCGCTTGCCGACAAGCTTATCCTCGGCGGGAGACCGCTGTCGGTGCTCCTCAAGAAATACTACCCGGTCTTCCTCTCCGAGTTCCTGAACGACAGCGACCACGAATGGTGGCTTTCGAAGGTCTGCGTCGAAATTTGCACCTGCGAGGAGCTTCCTTCGACAGGCCTCTATGTCCTGGGGACCCAGATGTGGGAGGAAAAGTACGCGAAATGAAGAAAGTCCTCGTCGCCGTAGCGCACCCCGATGACGAAACGCTCTGGTGCGGAGGGACGCTGCTCGTAAATTCGGGATGGGACAAGACCGTCTTCGCCCTCACACGGAAAAGCGATCCGGACCGGGCACCCAGATTCTCCAGAGCCTGCAGGGAGCTTGGAGCCAGGGGATTGATTGCCGACCTCGACGACGGGCCGGAACAAAAACCTCTCGCCTACGATCAATACAAGAACGCGTTCATCGAAAACCTGAAGGTTCGGGATTTCGACATCGTTATCACGCATGCTCCATTCGGGGAGTACACCAGGCACCTCAGGCACGAAGAGCTTTCGCAGGCTTTATCGTTTATGCTTTTCGAAGGGGTCCTGTCGTCGCGCGAGGTTTGGTTCTTCTGGTATTCGGACGAGGGCGGAAGGGAGCTTCCCTCCGCGAGGAACGACTGCGACCTCGTGATCTCCCTCGACGACGAGGGATTCCTCCGCAAATCAAGCCTTCTGTTCGATATCTACGGTTTTTCAAGGGAGTCGTGGGAGGGAAGGGCCCTTCCGCGTGACGAAGGTTTCAAGATAAGAAAGGATCTCCTGAAAGGATAGAGATGAAAGTTCTCCTGCTTTACGACTATCCTCCCCCTCCGGGAGGGCTCGCGACACAGGGCGATCACCTGAGAAGAGGACTCAGGGAGATCGGCGTCGAAGTGCGGGCGTGCCACCTGGAATCTTCCTTCGAGAAAAGGTGGAACTACAAGTGGTTCAAGCCGGACATCGTCCTCGGGGTCGGCTACTGGGGACACACTCCGCAGATAGTCCTCCATCCTCTAGCGCACGAGCAGAAGCCGGTTCCGTGGCTCGTCGCGGACGGGGCTGTTCTCAACTACCAGCATGTCCTGAACACCCTTCCGCTGGTCCTGGTCACTTCGAACTGGGTCAAGGAAAGGTTCGAAAGGGACGGCGTGGGCGGCGGGAACATAGACGTGCTTCCCGTCGGGCTGGACACGGACAGCTTCATACCTCTCGAGAGGAATGACCCCAGAGTGAGGGCTGTCAGGGAATCGCTCGGAGTGGGCGAGGACGAACTGATGATCCTGACCGTGGGCGGGGACGGCGCATCGAAGGGGACGAGAGAGGTCATGGGCGCCCTCGGCATACTAGGCGGACACCTGCCCAAATGGCGTTATGTCCTGAAGGTCTGGCCTCAACCCAGGACGACCGAGCAGAACAGGATGGACATGGAACTGGCGGAATCGCTCGGCATCAAGGAAAAGATAGTCATTTCGGACGACAGGATATCGAGGGACTTCATGCCGTTCCTCCTTTCATCCTGCGACATCTACGCGGGTCCTTCGCGGATAGAGGGTTTCGGGATGGTCCAGGTGGAAGCGGGAGCGTGCGGAAAACCAGTCCTCGGGATCAGGGCTATGGGGCTTCTCGACACGATCATCCACGAGAAGAACGGCCTTCTCGCGGAAGTCGGCGAAGAGATAAAGGTCGAAAGGATGGTGGTCGGAGAGGAGCACGGCTTCCAGGCCGGGACCGTTTTCAACTTCGACCCTCCTAAGGTGATCGACTACAGGGCTGATGTCACTGATCTCGCGAGGCACCTCGACCGCCTTATCCTGGATGAGCAGCTCAGGAAAAGGCTCGGAGAAGAGGGGAGGAAGAGGGCCGTGGAGGTCTTCGATTACAGGGCCGTTGCGCGGCGGTTCGTAGAGATAATAAAAAAGAGAGGCCTAGCGGATGGATGAGAAGAGGTTCGTGGCCGAGGCGAAGGATGCCGCTCTCGACGTACTCCTGAGGAACAGGAAAGGGCCCTGTCACGGCCTTCCGAGGACCGCCGGCGACGGCTATCCCGAACCATATACCAGGGATCTGATGCTCTGCTCGCTCGGCGTGCGCGCTTCGGGGAACGAGCGTCTCATCGACTCTCTCGGCGATGTGCTGAAGACGTTAGCCAAGAACCAGGGAGAAAAGGGGTTGATGCCGTCGCTCGTCCACGACAAGGGAGACACCGGCGCGTCCGACTGCACTCCGCTCTTCCTTCTCGGCCTCAGTCAGTACAGGAAGGCCGCGAAAGAACCGAAATTCCTAGAAGATCCGGCGCGGAAAGCGCTCGAGTGGCTTTCCTACCAGAGCCCGGACGACTGCGTGATGATCGGCCAGCTTCCGACTACCGACTGGCGCGACGAGGAATGGGTCCTCGGATACGGGCTGTTCGTCAACGCCATCTATTACGAGGTGCTCAAAAGATACGGGAAAAAGAGGGAAGCGGCGAAGCTCAGGTCGCTTACTAACCGCTTCGACATAGTAGGCGGCGTCAGGCACAGGCACGTTCATGAAGGCCTCAAGATAAAGAACAAGCCTTATTACGCGCAGTGGGCTTTCAAGGTGATGGCCTCCGAGAGGTTCGACCTCGCCGGCAACAGCTTCGCCATAATATCGGGCCTAGCCCCGAAGACCAGGGCGAAGCGCATCGTCGAATGGGTCGAGGACGAGTGCGACAATCTGAGAGATAAAGGCGAGCTGAAAGGCGACCTTCCGCCCGCCCTCTTTCCTTACATCAGGAAGGGCGACCCCGACTGGCACAGGAGATACGACGAGTTCAACAGGCCGGGGCACTATCACAACGGCGGGATCTGGCCGTGGCTTTGCGGCCTCTATATCGCGGCGCTCGGGTCGGCGGGGAAAAAGGAGCTGGCTCGGAAGAAGCTTCTATCGCTGGCGAAGCTGAACAAGGTTTCGCGCAACCCGAAGTACGACTGGGGGTTTTCCGAGTGGTTCACGGCGCAGAAGCTCGAGCCGATGGGCGCTTCTCATCAGTCCTGGTCCGCCGCGATGTTTTTGTACGCGGAGAGCGCGGTAAAAAAACATGATTAGACTTCTTTCTGCCTTATTCCTCTTCGCGGTGGTTATGTTCTCGTCGATGGTCTGCGTCTCGGCCGGGTTGTCGCTAAACCCGGATTTAAAGGAGAACAGCACAGCGATGGCGCTCCTGAACCAGACGCCGATGTGGGCTGTTTCTATCCTTCTCTCGCTGGTACTCTCGAAGGGCAAGCTGAGGGATTACGGCTTCACTATCGGAAGCTTCAGGTTCAAATCGTCCATACTGTTATGGGCTTTCGCGGGAACTCTGAGCTGTCTCCTGGGGATTTTCATCGGAGGAGCAGTGGAGAGCCCGGCGGGAGAAATGAATTATTTTCAGATGATGCTTCTTGTATGGATTTACGCGAGCGTAAGCGAGGAGATCATGTACAGGGGGCTTCTGCAGAGCTTTCTATCACCACTCTCCCATCGCGGGATAAGGGTGTCGGGAATTTTCCTGAGCCTGCCCGTCATGTTTTCCGCGCTTCTTTTCGGTGCGGCCCATCTATTCCTTCTCACCATGGGGATGGCTCTTTCATCTGTGCTGATAATCGTCTTCTCGGCTTTATTAATTGGCCTGGTTGCGGGCTATTACAGGGAGAGGACTGGCAGCCTTGTTCCCGCGGTCATCGTCCATGCGCTTTTCAATATCGGGGGCTCTCTGCCGTTCTGGGTGTCGGAGCTGTTCTGACTGGAGTTGGCTGAATGAAAAAAGGGTTGTTGATCGCCGGCGTGTTCATTTTATCGCTATCTTTCGTCATAAGCGTATTCTCGTCGGATGACGGGTATACTCCTCCGATTTCCCTCTTCTCCTCCATCGAGCAGGTAAAAGCCTTCCTGGAGAAAAAGGCGAAGCTGGATTACTCGGACAAGTACCTTTCGGGGGTGAAACTCGCGCAGGTGGAGAGCGTTCCCAGGAAGGGTACGGCGTGGGTCTATTCGTTCACTTTCAAAAAGCCCCGCCTGGGCGGAGATGTCGTAATATACCACTACATGGACGGCGAGATGATCGAGTTCACCTGCGGGCCGTGAGGTGATCTCATGATGGGCATCCTTCCTTTCGCGATTTTGCTTGTCTTTGCGGGGCTTGTCATTTTCGGTTGGTCAATCTTCAGGGTGGTCGGATCGGTCAGAAAGCGGGAGACGATAAAGATCACGCCTTTCATAGGAACGCTCGTTGGCGGGGCGTTCCTCTCGATAGTGTGGGCGACGATCATGGCCCTGACCGTTGGCCTTGCGCACTCGCGCTCCATATCTTACGTCAGGACTCTCATCTGGTCAGCGCCGGGGACGGTGATCCTTTTCATTATCCCGGCGGTGTTCCTGGTCTGTTATCAGATAAGTATAAAAGAGAGAAGGAAAGTCAGCTGACCTTCGAAGGATCGAGTTCGGCCACGTTCACGTGGCGGGCGAAGCCCTTGAACTCCCGCATGACAGGTTCGTCGTACGGGTAGATCTCTTTCGTCGCCGCATAGACAGGGAAGCTGACTAGAACCTTTCCGGGAGTGCATCCGGTCTCCAAGCGGGCCGCCAGATTGACGGCCGACCCGAGCGCTGTGTATTCCATGAGGTGCTTCGATCCCATGTTCCCGACGGTGGCGTAATCCTGCGATATGCCGAGCCTCAGCTTCAGAGTGTGGTCGATCCCCGAAGCGAGCCATTTCTTTTCGAGCTCCGCCATCTTTTTCTGCATGGATACCGCCGCTTCGACCGCCCTCTTCGCCTGCTCGTGCGGCTCCATCTGGGCCGGCGCGCCGAAGAAGGCCATGATCCCGTCGCCCATGAAGCGCGCAATCGTTCCGCCCTGCGATTCGATGATATTTGCCATCTCCGTCAGGTACTCGTTGATCACCCTGTCCACAACCTCTGGTTCGCTCTTGTCGCTGAAGGGGGAAAATCCGAGCAGGTCCCCGAACATGATGGTGAGTCGCCTTCTTTCCGTGGAAAGTTCTGGCTCCGAGGAACCTTTCGTCGTCCTCAGGTTCTCGATGACGTGGCGGGAATGATATCTCGCTAGGGACTTCCCGATGCGGAAGTTGACCAGCGCCGATGATATCAAGTGATATAAAAGCCCTCCCAGGACAAGCATCGCGACTACCACCAGGGCGTAAAAGAACAATGTTTCGCGGAACCTGGGTTCGAGCCTGAAAGGAATGCTTGATCCCTGTTCGTTCCAGAGTCCGTCATTGTTGCAGGCTTTCACTCTGAAGACATAGCTTCCGGGCGGGATGCTCGTGTAAGATACCACCCGCTCCCTTCCGGGAGGAAGGGTGATCCAGTCCTTGTCGTGCCCGTCAAGAAAATACTTGAATACCATCTTTTCCGGAGCCAGGAAGCTGAGCGCCGTGAATTCGAACTCTATCCTGTCGCTCCCCGCAGGCGCGACGACTTCGCCTGAAAGGTCGATCTTCCTGCCGTCGACTCTCACTTCCTCTATGACCGTCGGCGGGGGCACCTCGTTCGTCTTCATGCGCTGAGGGTCTATCGAGACCACCCCTCGGATCGTCGGAAACCAGAGGACGCCGTCCCTGGTCTTCCATCCCGCAGGCTGGGTCCCGCCCGTGCATTCAGCGCTTTTCATGCCGTCAGCCCTGCCGAACGACGTGCACGGGATCGACGAGATCTTCTTCGCGGCGAAATCCTCGAGGCTCCGCTTGGAGACACTGAAGATCCCCTTGTTGCAGCTCATCCACAAGTTCTCCTGGCCGTCTTCCAGGACCTGGAAGACAACGTCGGAAAGGAGCCCGTCGGCCATCCTGAAGGAATCGATCTTCCCCTCGCGGTGCCTGCAGAGGCCTCCGCCGCGGGTTCCTATCCAGATGTTGCCCTGACGGTCCTCGTAAAGAGTACGGATGAAGGGATTGGAAAGCCCCTCTTTTTCTGCGAAGAGGGTGAAGACGCCGTCGCGGTACCTGTTAAGTCCTCCGCCGTTGGTTCCAATCCAGATGTTGCCCTGGCGGTCTTCGAGGATCGCGCGGATGTAGTCGTCCGAGAGTCCGTCCTTTTTCCGGAGGGACGAGAAGGAGCCGTTCTTCAGTATGTTGACCCCTCCGCCGTTGGTGGCTATCCATATCGTTCCCTCCCTGTCCTCGCAGAGCGAATAGATGGCAGGGTTCGTCAGCCCTTCGCGCGGGCCGAAGTTGGTGAAACGCCCGTTCCTGAACCTGGAAAGCCCTTCGTCGGTCCCAATCCAGATGGCCCCGTCCCTGTCCTCCAGGATGGTGTTGACGGAGTTGTTGGGAAGACCGTTCTCCATGTTGTAATGAACCACCTTGCGCCCGGAGCATGCGTCGAGTCCCTCGTCTGTCCCTATCCACACCGTCTTGTCGGAACTTTCGTAGATCGTCCACGGGGAGTTGCTGGAAAGGCCGGAAGAGATGTCGTAAGTCGAGAATTTGGTGTCCTTGAAACGGTTGAGGCCTCCTCCGAAGGTCCCGACCCACAAGCTTCCTTCCCTGTCCTCGAATATCGACCAGACAGTGTTGTCCGAAAGGCCGTCTTTCGCAGTGAAGGTTTCGACCGTCCCGTCCCTCAGCCTTGTCAGCCCTCCGGGTTCGAACCCTATCCAGATGTTGCCGTTCCTATCCTCGAACAGCGCCCGGACGTCTCCCGCGGGCATTCCGTCCTTTACTCCGTATGAACGGAATATCCCCTTTCGGTATGAGCAGAGGCCTCCTCCGAAGGTCCCGATCCAAACGGTCCCGTCCGATCCCTCCATCAGGCATGCGATGCTGTCGGAGGGGAGCCCGTCCGTTTTTCTGAAGACCTTGAAAGTGCCGCTCTCCAGTTTGGCGAGCCCTTCCGGCGTTCCGGCCCATACTATTCCGCCGCGGCTTTCGATTACGCATTGTATACCGTCGGCCGGAAGCCCGTCCTTCTTGGTCAGGGACGTGAACCTTCCGTCCCGCAGAGAGTTCAAGCCCTGCGTCGTTGCGACCCAGAGCACCCCGGAAGAACTCATCCAGAGTGAATTGCAACGCCCGGACGAGAGCCCTCGGGCGGCTCCGAACTGCTCGGTCTTCCCGTCCCTGTACCTGAGGATACCCGACTGGGGGCTTGCTATCCAGAGGCTGCCGTCCCTGTCTTCCCATATCGATCCGGCATCTTCCGAATTCATCTGGACGAAACGGACCCCGTCGAAGCGCACGAGGCCTTCCTGGGTTCCCAGCCAGATATATCCGTCCGAGGTCTGGATGATCGACTGAACGGAAGCCTGGGGGAGCGAGCTCTCCCTGGTCCAGGCTTCGTGGGTCATCTGCCTGATGCTTTTTGTCGGATCCAGAGCGTGAGCGTTCACCGCGAGAAATAGCGATAAAAAGATAAACGGCAAGAATCGCAAATTCAAAGCTTCGTTCTTCATGCGATAACCGCCAGGCAGTTTTCAGCCGATTCGAACAGGCACGGTGTCTCGCCGAAACAATCTCCGTCCAGCTGGACCTTAGCCCTGCCTTCGACCTCTATGGAGCGGGAGACCTTGAACTCGCTTCCCTCGAAGAAAGGAAGGTTCCCGGTGAGAGAGAACAGCGCCAGCTTGAGAAGGTGTATCTTCTTGGGGCTTTTGAGGATCACGGCGTGAAGGTCGGGATCGAAGAGGCTGGCGTTCCTCGTCACCTTGAAGTTTCCGCCGTATCTGGACGCTTTCCCGATCACGGCGTGGAACCCGGTTGTTTTTTCCCCTTCTATGTCGAACCTGAGCTTCTCAGGCCTGCTGTTTATGAGAAGCTTTCCCGCGGTGGCGAGGTACGAGAATCTTCCGATCCTTCTCTTGAGGCTTTCGCGGTTCCCCGAGACCACCTCGGCGTCGAATCCCACGCCCGCCATAAGGAGGAAATACCTGCTTTGGCCGGTTTCTTTGATGGTGGCCTTTCCCAAAGATATCGTCCTCGCCCTGCTTTCGGCGAAGCATGAAATCGCCTTTCTGAAGGATGCGGGGATCCCGAGCTCCTTCGCCAGGACATTGACGGTTCCCAGGGGTATTATCCCCAGCTTGGCGCTTTGGAACGCCATCGGCTGGACGGCTTCGTTGATCGTTCCGTCTCCTCCCGCGGCAACTATGAAATCGAAACCCCGGGAGAGGGCCTCTTTCGCGAACTCCTCTGCGTCGCCGCGCTTCTTCGTGACCATGCTTTCGGTCTCGAAGCCGCGCGATGAGAGGAAAGCCGCGGCTTCCTCGAGTTTTTCCGGCTTCGCTCTTCCGGCCGCCGGGTTCCAGATCAGTGCGGTTTTTCCGCCCAAGCGTTTTCTCCCAGTAACTATTTTATCACAAGGAAGGCGCTCTACCACTTATCCGGCCTTTGTCTTATACTTCTTAGCTTGAAGGGAGTCCGATGAATTCTTTGGCAATGAAGATCAACGCCCTGTCGAAAAGCTTCGGAAGCTTGAAGGCGCTCGAAGAGTTATCCCTGGAGGTCCGTCCGGGGGAGATATATGCGTTCCTCGGCCCTAACGGCGCCGGAAAGACAACGACCCTGCGCTGCGCGGCCGGGCTGCTTGAACCCGAGCGCGGAACCGTCGAGATAGACGGCGAGACCGTGTCACTGGACGGTATCGCTTTCAGGAAGAAGATCGCCTACATTCCGGACCGCCCATATCTTTACGAGAAGCTCACCGCGTGGGAGTATCTCGAGTTCATAGCGGAGGTGCGGGAACTGAATGGCTGGGAAGACGAGGCGCGGTCTTATTTCAGTTTTTTCAGGATAGATGAGGCCGCTCACCGCCTCATCGAGGGGTTCTCCCACGGGATGAAGCAGAAGCTTGTCATCGTTTCTTCGCTCCTTCACCGCCCGATGCTTCTTCTCGTGGATGAACCCATGGTCGGACTGGATCCAAAGTCCTCAAGGGATGTCAAAAACCTGTTCAGGAAGCTTGCTTCGGAAGGTTGCGCGCTTTTCCTTTCGACCCATTCCCTCGAAATGGCGGAGGAACTGGCTGCGAGGATCGGCATCATCAACAGGGGCAGGCTTATGGCGGAAGGAACGATGGACGACCTCAGGAGCGTCGCGAATAGCCCCGGCAGCGGGCTGGAGCGCGTCTTCCTGCAGATAACAGAGGAATGTTCAGATGAAGTTAGGGAAACTGTTCAAGCCTGAAGTGGCCCTCGTCCTGGGCGGCGGCGGGGCGCGGGGACTGTCGCACCTGGGGGTTCTCGCGCTTCTTGAAAGGGAAGGCGTCAGGCCCGACATGATAGTGGGGACGAGCATCGGAGCGCTCGTGGGCGGCCTATACTGCCTCGAAGGGAGCAGCGAGAGGGCGTACGATGCTCTCGCGAAGTTCGTATCCTCCCCGGCGTTCGAGAAGAGCTATTTCCAGAAGGTCAAAGCGCTGAGCACCCCGCCCAAGGAGAAACCCGGGTTCTTCAGGAGGCTGGGCAGGATGATTGCCATGGGAGGCTTCGCGCTCACGACGGCGACGAAGGAGAGTTACATCCCCAAGGAAAAATTCTCAGGCAACATCGATTCGCTGATAGCAGATGTACCGATCGAGGGCCTTCCCGTCCGGCTCGCGGTGATCGCCGCCGACCTCAGGAGCGGCGAGGAGGTGGTCATCACCAGGGGGAGCCTCAGGGACGCCGTGAAAGCGAGCGTGGCGATAGCGGGCATACTGCCTTCGACGCCGATCGACGGAAGGATCCTGATCGACGGGGGTTACGTCAACCAGGTCCCCGTGGAAGCCGCGTTCAGGCTCGGCGCGGATGTGGTCATAGCCGTCGATGTCGCCCAGGAGATCCCGGACCTCGAAAACGAAAGGATAACCGGAGGCTCCGCGAGGATGAGGGCGATGATGATCCTCGGCGAGACCGCGAGGAGGTTCCAGCTGAGGTTCGCCGACGTCGTCATATCCCCCCCGATGGGAGAGCTTCACTGGACGGACTTCGAGAAGATCAATGATTTCACGGAAAAAGGCGCTGCCTGCGCGGAAGAGAAGATGGCAGAGGTAAGGAAGGCTCTTTTCAGGGCCAGGAACAGGAAAGTGTTCTGGAAGCTCCTGGGAAGAAAATGGAAGGTCGACCTGAGGGGCCACGGGAATGGCCGCGGATAAGAAAGACCTGCATATCTGTTTCCGTCATCCTCTCAAGACCGCCCGCCGGAGATGCTACGAATGCAAGCGGTACATCTGTCCCGAGTGCCAGCTGAAATCGGGCGGCCACATATTCTGCTCGAAGAAATGCGCGGACAAGGCGGTCAAGGAGGAAAGAAAAGAAAGGCTCGCGAAGTTCTACGAGAAGAAAGGCAAACATTACATATTCAGGCTCGTTTTCTATCCCGCACTCGCCGTCTCGCTGTGCCTCGCCTATTATTTCTACATGAAGTGGACCGAGTCGCTGGCGGAAAAAACCGCTGAGCCCGGCGTCGCGGCAGCGGTCCAGAAAAAAACCCTGTTTCCGCCCGACTGGTCGGCTCCCGGGCCTGTCGAGATCACGGTTCCCGCTGAAGAACAAAAACTGTCCGAGAACGAGATATCGGTAAAGGGGAAGGCGCCTAAGGAGGCCATGGTCGGCCTCTACCTCAACGGGGAGAGGGTCGACGCACTCTTCAGCGAGGACGGCGAGTGGTCGTTCGAGCGGATCCCGTTGAAAGCCGACGAGAACGTCCTGCAGGCGAGGTATTTTGACAATTACGGAAACAACGGGTATTCGAAGGCGGTGAGGATTAAGCTTTTAACGATGCCTTCGCTGGCGCTCATGCCGAAGCGGGACGAGCCGTTGATCAGCCCCAGGCTCTCCACTTTCCTCGACCTCAGGCAGGCCAAGGACGGCAAGAAGGAGATGCTCCTCACGTTCGACGGAGGCAGCAACGACAACGCGGCGGGCAACATCCTCAAGGTCCTGAAAGAGAACGGCATCAAGGCGACGGTGTTCCTTACGGGGGAATTCATCAAGAAATACCCGGAAAGGGCGAGAAGGCTTGTCGCCGACGGCCATCTCGTGGGGAACCACACCTACAGCCACCCCCATCTAACCACGTACAGTTTCAACGAAAAGCACGCCACTCTCCCCGGGGTTACGAAGGAAGTGGTGGAAAGTCAGCTGAAAAAAACCGAGGAGCTGTTCAGGTCCGTCACGGGTAAGGATTTCTCGCCCTACTGGCGCGCCCCCTTCGGCGAAAAGAACTCGCAGATACTCGAGTGGGCTTACCATGCGGGATACAGGCATGTCTTCTGGACGCCGAAGCTCGACACTCTCGACTGGGTAGCCGACAGGAAAAGCCCTCTCTTCAGGGAGCCGAGGCAGATACTGAGGGGAATACTCTCGCAGGCGGAGAAGGGTGACGGGTTCCTGGACGGCGGAATAGTCCTGATGCATCTCGGCTCCGAGAGGCCGGACGAGCAGGGAGCTGACACGATCCTTTCGGACCTCGTATCGCAGCTGAGGTCGCAGGGTTACGGGTTCACGACGGTGGATAGAACCGAGTGGGCCGGGCAAAAACAGCCCGAGAACGGCAATTAGACCATCCTTTTCAGGTTATACCCTAAAAAAAGCGCGGCAGGTTGACTGCCGCGCGATACGAAAAGAGGTTAATGAAGGTTAGCTTGCGAGGCTTTCAATGCCTCGTCCAAATGACGACGGATCGATGTCACGGTCGTTGATCGTTCCGTCAAGAAACGCCTGGTAGGCCGACATGTCGAACAATCCGTGTCCCGAGAGCGAGAAAAGGATCGTTCCTTCCCGTCCTTCTTCTTTCAGCTCCGCGGCTTTCCGAATCACCCTTGCTATCGCGTGAGCCGATTCGGGGGCGGGGACGAGCCCTTCCGTCTCCGCGAAGATGAGCCCCGCGCGGAAGACCTCCTCCTGTCCGACGGTTCGGGCCTTGGCGATTCCGTTCTTCACGAGCGCGCTCACTACGGGAGAGGCGCCGTGGTACCTGAGCCCTCCGGCGTGGTCGGCGGGCGGCACGAAAGAGTGCCCGAGAGTGTACATCTTCAAGATGGGGGTCAGGCCGGCCTGATCTCCGTAATCATACTCGAAGGATCCTCTGGTCAGTGTCGGGCAGGAGGCTGGTTCCACCGCTTCAAACTCGATCCTTTTCCCGTCAAGCATTTCCCTCATGAAAGGAATCGCGATGCCGCCGAAATTGGAGCCGCCTCCGTGACAGCCGATTATGACATCCGGCCGTTCCCCGGCGGTCTCCATCTGCTTTTTGGCTTCAAGGCCGATAACCGTCTGGTGCAGAAGGACGTGGTTGAGGACGCTCCCGAGGGCGTAGTTGGTGTCCTTCCTGGATGCCGCTTCCTCGACAGCCTCGCTTATCGCTATTCCCAGGCTGCCCGGAGTATTTGCGTTCCTCTCGAGGACGGCCCTTCCCGAAGCCGTCAGAGCAGAAGGGCTCGAGGCGACCTCCGCCCCGAACATCCTCATGAAAACGGCCCTGTAAGGCTTCTGTTCCAGCGACGCACGGACCATGAAGACCCTCAGGCCGAGTCCGAACTTCCGGCACGCGAAGGAAAGCGCCGACCCCCACTGGCCGGCCCCCGTCTCGGTCGTCAGCCGTTCTATACCCGCGACGCTGTTGTAAAAAGCCTGGGGAACGGCGGTGTTGGTTTTATGGGAGCCGGCGGGAGAGACGCTCTCGTTCTTGAAGTAGATCCTCGCCGGGGTTTGAAGGTACTTCTCGAGGTTCCTCGCTCTCACGAGAGGGGTGGGCCTGTAAAGGGAGAGGATCTCCAGCACTTCTTCCGGGATCTCGATGGACCTTTCTGTTGTCATCTCCTGCTCTATGAGTTTCGCCGGGAAGATAGCCGCCATCTCTTCGAAAGTCACGGGTTTCTTCGTAGCCGGGCTTATTGGAGGATCGAGCCGGAAGGGAAGGTCGGGGATGATGTTGTACCAATTTCTCGGGATATCGTTTTTATCAAGATTTAACCTGTAAGAAAAGCTGTGGCTCGGTTTCATATCTCTTTCGCAGTTTCCCGTCAGTTCTCTCATTTTTTCTCCTTCCTGAAACACAATTACAAGTTCCATTTCCGTTCTCATCGATCAGGCTTTTCTCAACGCCAGCGGTGGACGGCGGAAGGATTGAGCACTGCTCTCATGGCATGGCCTCCGAAAATAAAAAAAGCCCTCCCGCGGGGGGAGGGCTTTATAAAGCGCCGGAATGTGCCTATATCAAGGCAGTATCCGCCCTCCCGAGACGCGCGTGGCCCACCACCAGTTATTCTGATTGTCGGTCGTTCGTCTCGTAGCAAGGGCGAAAAACATTAAAACCTCCAAAACCGGATCTTAGCAGAAAAGCCTGCCGGGCGCAACCGCCTTGACTGAAAAGTGGCCATGGGTTAGATTTTCAGTGGTCCGTTCATTCGGAAAGAAAGCGAGGGGTCGCTCATGAAAATCAAAAGGTTCTTGTCGGGGGTAGTTGTCGTTCTGTCCGCGGCGTTGTTCTGTCTTGCCGCCGGAGCGGACCCGGTCGTAGGATCCAGCGATACGGCCGTCGCCGATCCTCCCGTGGCAAGGCCTGCGGGATCGCCCGCTGTCGTTACGCTTTTCTCCGAGATGGAGTTCGCTGACTGGAACATCAAGGACTTCAACTACGAGCCTCCGGCGGACTGTCCGGGCCCCTGGGAGAAGGTGGTCCTCACGGGAGATTTCCGCGTGACCGAGGGAGTCCAGTACGACAGGACCTGCCAGGTAACGCTCGGCCTCGTGAACATTTACTACGGGACCACTCCGGAGCCTTATTCGGATTTCGGCCCCGCGTGGCATTTCGAGAGGGACCTTACGGATTACTCCGCTCTCTTTTCATCTCCTCAACAGGGCCAGGCCATCCTGGGAAACATCGTCAACGACACGTATACCGGGATCATTTACGGGACGATGAAGATCGAATTCTACGCCGTGACGTCATCCAAGGTCCCGGATGTTCCAGATGTCGTCCTGCCTCTTCGCGACAGCGGAGGAGGTGCCGCGTTCCTCTACTCATACGACGACGCGCTTTCAAGGGCCTTCCAACTTCCGCGGAACGTCGAAAAGGCTTACCTCGATGTCTTCACGCAAAGCCAGCACGCGGACGAGTTCTGGTTCACCTGCGTCCCGGACGAAGTCTCCGATATGCTGTGGAGCTGCGGGATGACGGCCTTCAGGGAGGCTGAGATAAAGCTCGACGGCGTTCCCGCCGGCGTAGCGCCTGTCTATCCGTGGATATACACCGGCTGCATAGATCCCTACCTCTGGGGGCCGATACCGGCGGTGCAGACCATCAATTTCCTTCCGTACAGGGTCGATCTTACCCCCTTCGCGGCGCTCCTCAGCGACGGTCAACCGCACGCTTTGTCGATACGCCTATTCAACGCCAACGACTATTTCCTCGCCGACGCGGCACTGTTGCTTTTCATTGATGAAGGAACTGCCCAGATAACTGGGGAAGTGACCGAGAACACCCTTGCCGCCAGCCCCGAGCCGGCCCCTGTCATCGTCGAGGATCTTCACGAGACCGACGAGTCGATCACGGGAACGGTATCGGTGACATCGGCCCGCGATTACACCGTTGCGGGGTACGTGAAGACATCCCACGGGAAGGTTAGAACGAAAGTCAAGGCAAGGGTGAATTTCTCCAATGTCCAGCAGTTCACGATAGACGATTCGAACTACATTCAGGACATCCGCCAGAACACCACCGTTGCCGGCAGCACGACCGTGAAAAAGGGCGGCAATGTCAGGGAGACGAAGCTGAATCTCGAATACCCTCTTTCTTTCAACATTTCTCAGGTCAGGCAGGCGAGCGGCAAGATCTACCTCACGACTACCGTCGACCAGCAGTTCAATTCCGTGAGACTTCTAAAGGTCAACGGCTCTCAGACTTCGTCGGCCAAAGTTTGGAACGGGATGTCGACCACGGACACTCTGGTCTTCAACTCGTTCGGCCAGTATACGGGCCACAGGGACCAGAGAAGTTCGCAGCGATACAGGGCGAAGGGGCCGAAGGGCTACTGCTGGGACCGCTATATCGAGTCGGAGGACGGCGTCCTGACCGTCGTCACCGACGGATGTAAGTGAGCTCGGAAGAGCGAATACGCAAAATCAAAAATCTAGGGGCGGGTTCAACCCCCGCCCGTTTTTCTTTACTGCAAATGTCGGGTTGAACGCGTTCGCGTTCTTTCGCAAATCCCAGGCTCAAACAAAAGCAAGCTTTCTCAGAGCCCGCTCTTTGCTTCTTAGAAAGCCGGTGGCTTTCTCCCGGCATTTGCAGAATAAAACAAGGGTCTACCCCCACCATGAACCATACGCCGACGGCGACGGGCCATATGCTGTGTCAGACTTCGGGATTTTCAAATCCTCAACGTACACAAGTACGCCTCCGGTTTGAAACCCTTGCCTTCCTTGCCTCTGGCCCATCGGCGTCTATGCGTCAGCTCACTTTGTTCGCTGCGTTTAAATTCCCAATACCCTGCAATAATGCGATATAATCATTAAGGAGGCCAAAAGGACGTTGATTATCAAGTTGATCTTTTTACGATGGGGCTCAATTTCGATCATTCTATTGACATCACTCGTACCCACATATCATCATGCTGAGCTGCCGCACGATTCGAACGATACAATCGAGTGTGTACTTGGCGAAGCTGGATATCTCGTTGTTATTGAAGAAATACCCGACAGACCATGGCGAATGGCAACTTTCAATCCAGAACGAGAAATTCCTACGAGATGCATTTATGAGCCATTGCTTATCGAAATTGCTATCTTGGCGGTTGATTCTGGGTTGTTTGATAAAGATATTAGATCTTGTTTAAATGAATTTCAGAAGGAAAATAATGCAAAACAGTGTTACGAAAAAGTACATTTCCTTCTGTTCGGCAGCTATCCCCAAGCTTGTTCCGAAATCAGGATTGAAGATTGGATGCGATATACAGTCATGGGCTATTATCAATTGGCTAACTATGATGTCGAATGTGAAAGAGGCTTTTTATATGGTTCAAGTTATGCACGCTGTTTGGTCGCAGAAAGCATGCTTGGGAATTCTTTTATTGCTGATGGACAATACTTCAGGCGGTTGGAATCAGATGAAAGTGGATTCCTTCATTATGCTGGAATAATCTACAAAGAAGGTTGGCGTGGTCCGATGATTTATATAATCGCAACAAAGAATGAGATAGAAGATGGGTCATCGTTCAATGAGGCTTTGGCTGGTATATTTTTGGAAAAATATTCTGAAATAATGGATGAATAGCGGTGATAGAACAGAGCCGATTCTCTTTTCCCTTCTTGCTCTTCGTGTTTTTCTGGTGAAAAAACTAGAGGAGGTGCCTTTAAGCTTTGCGTCCGCGGGCTCTTAATGTTATGCTTTTGGGCTTGGAGGAGTCATGCGGGACACAGAATACGGGGTTATCGGCGGGTCGGGGTTCTACAACATGCCCGGCTTCAAGAAGTCGGAGGAGGTATCTCTGAGGACCCCGTTCGGCGAGCCGTCGGATGCCTTCATAATCGGAGAGCTGGACGGCAGGAGCGTCGCCTTCCTGGCGCGCCACGGCCGCGGGCACACGATCCTCCCGTCGGAGATAAACTTCCGCGCGAACATTTACGGCATGAAGCTCCTGGGGGTAAAGGCGATAATATCCGCATCGGCGGTGGGCAGCCTCAGGGAGGAAATCCATCCGGGGGAGATGGTGGTCCCGGACCAGCTTTTCGACAGGACGCGCCACCGCCCCGACACTTTTTTCGGAGAAGGGATCGTGGCGCACATCAGCTTCGCGAAGCCCTTCTGCGGCCACCTGAGGCAGAAGCTGCTGAATTCGCTGATGAAGAACGGCATACCGTTCCACCAGTCGGGGACCTACCTCTGCATGGAGGGCCCGCAGTTCTCGACGCGCGCCGAGAGCAACCAGTACAAAGCTTGGGGAATGAGCATCATCGGGATGACCAACCTCCAGGAGGCGAAGCTGGCAAGAGAAGCTGAGATCTGCTACGCCACCCTGGCCCTCGTGACCGATTACGACTGCTGGCACCCGGTCGAGGAGGAGGTCAAGATCGAGAACGTCCTCGCCATCATGAGAAAGAACACCGAGAACGCCCAGAGGGTGATCGCCGAGGTGATAAAAGAGGACCACCTGGACGGCTGCGAGTGCAGGCACGCCCTCAGGAACGCGATAGTCACACCGAGGAACAGGTGGCGCGAGGAGACATACCACAAGCTGAGGCCGCTTCTCGTCAGGTGGGAGGAGCACAATGGGAAATAAGCTCCTCGTTGCGGGAACGGCCGCGTACGACACCCTCGAGACCCCTCACGGGAAAAGGGAACGGGTGCTGGGCGGCTCCGCAGTCTACGCGTCCCTCGCCGCCAGGTATTTCGCATCGCCGTGCATACTATCAACGGTGGGCGAGGACTTCCTCGAAAAGGACGAGAAGCTTCTCGGGGTCTCCGGGATAGACACGCGGAGCCTCTGGAAGAAGAAGGGGGAGAAGACCTTCTTCTGGGAGGGGAGTTACGTCAACGACCTCAACTCTGCGAGCACCCTGAAGACCGAGCTCAATGTCCTGCTGAACTTCGATACCAAGGTCCACGAAGCGCACAGGGAGGCCGAGTACCTTTTCCTGGCGAACATCGACCCCGTCCTGCAGAAGCATGTGCTGGGCCAGCTCGGCAGCCTTAAGTTCAGCGGGCTGGACACGATGAATTTCTGGATAGAGAGCAAGCCCGAAGCCGTCCTGGAACTTTTTCCCATGATCGGGATCCTTTTCATAAACGAAGGAGAGCTCCGGGGATTGTCAGGCCAGAACAACATCTGGAAGGGCGCGGAGGTCCTTCTATCGAAAGGTTTGAAAAGGCTCGTGGTCAAGAGGGGAGAATACGGAGCCGTCCTTTTCGCGGAAGGGAAGATATTCATCGTTCCGGCATTCCCTACAAAGGAAGTCGTCGACCCGACCGGGGCGGGCGACAGTTTCGCGGGAGGATTCCTCGGTCATGTCGCGAGCAGGGGGTCCTGGGGCTTCGAAGACCTCAGGGATGCTCTTCTCTGGGGCGCGGTGATCGCCTCCTTCACCGTGTCGGATTTCTCCGTAGGCGCGCTGCTTGGAGCTGACCGGAAGAGAGTTGAAGACAGGGCGGATGAATTCAGAGGCCTTATTGGTATAAAATAGCGTCTGAGGAGAGAAAGATGAAAACTCTTGAAGGAAAACTTTTAGCGAAAGACCTCTCGTTCGGGATAGTGGTGAGCAGGTTCAACGATTTCTTCTCGAAGAAGCTGCTCGACGGCGCGCTCGACGCGCTCAAGAGGCACGGCGCCGACGAGGCCAAGATAACCGTCGCGTGGGTCCCCGGAAGCTTCGAGCTTCCGCTTGTCGCCAGGAAGCTGGCGAAGAGCAAGAAATTCAACGCGGTCATCGCCCTCGGCGTCCTGATACAGGGCGCGACGCCCCACTTCGACTACATCGCCTCCGAGACCGCCAAGGGGATAGCCCTCGCTTCTTTCGAGACGGATTGTCCGATATCCTTCGGCGTCGTTACGGCCGAATCCATCGAGCAGGCGGTCGAGAGGGCCGGGTCCAAGTCGGGCAACAAGGGTTTCCACGCCGCGCAGACCGCCATCGAGATGGCCAACCTCTACAAAGTCCTCTAGATGGGGATCAGGCGCGAAGGGCGCGAACTCGCTCTCAAGTACATCTACCAGATCGACCTCGGCGTCAACTTCGAGGAGAGGGCGCTTGCCCAGCTCGACACGGAGAAGCATTCGAAGAAGGTGAAGGCTTTCGCGAAGGACAGGCTCCTCGGGCTTTACAACAGCAAGGATCAGATAGACGCGATCGCGAGGAAACACCTGACCAACTGGACGCTCGAGAGGCTCAACCAGACGGACAGGTCCATTCTCAGGCTGGCCGTCTTCGAGATGAAGTTCGATCCGGGTGTCCCCGAAAAGGTCGCGCTCAACGAGGCGCTGGAACTTGCCAAGAGGTTCGGAAGCGACGAATCGAGCAAGTTCCTGAACGGGGTCCTCGACGCCATCATGCATGACGATTCCTTCAAGATCCCCAAGAATATTTAGCCTGATCCTTTCGGTGCTGTTCCCGGCCTTCGTCCTCGCCGGTCCGGGCGTTGCCGGGGACGGAACTGTATCGGGAGAGGCGTCCGCTTCCTACAGGCTTGTCTTTCCGGGCGGAGGTGTCAAAGTCCCCTCGCTCAAGAACGACGGTTACGAACAAAAATCGAGGCTTTCGGGGACGGAATGGAAGGTCGATGTAAATGTTTCGGCTTCTCCTCTTCGTGTCAGGGAAAGCTGGACCTTGACGAAAAAGATGGCGAAGTCGCTCTCGGCCGCCGACCGGGAAATAGGCAGATCGCTTTCAGGAAAGCTTGCGGGGGCATCCTCCAGGGATGAAGCCGTCATGCAAGTGTTCTCGTTCATACGCGAAAAATGGAGCTATGTGGAAAAAGACGACAGCGCTTTGGAGATAAGGGATCTGCTCTCTTCCGGAGAAGCTTCCTGCCTGGGCATGGTCAGGCTGGCCTGGGATTTTCTGAACAGGATCGAAATTCCTTCCAGGGCGATAACGGGGATCAGGTTCCCGCCCGAGGGGGAAGAATGCCTGCTAAAGGGAGGGGCGCTTCATGCGTGGCTGGAGGTGGAGGTGGAGAAAGGAAGGTGGGTGTCCTGCGATCCCAAGTCTTTTTTCGGGTTCGTGCCTCAATACTACATAGTCCTGAAGAACGAAGGCCCGGTAACGAGGGAAGAACTGAAAGCTCTGGCCGGAGGAAGGGTGGTCCTGGAAAGCAACAGGGACAGGCTCTTTTTCGACCCGCTGTCTTCCCTTAAGCCCGACTTCTGGATAAGGCCTCAGTATGACGCCGCCACCCAGGGAGTCCTGCTGGGGAAGGTTCTTCTGGTCAAGGACCTTCCGGCTCGCGGCCGAGCGAGCCTTTCGTGCGGCGACCGGGTCCTGAAGTGCGACCTGTGGGACGGGAATTTCTATTTCAGGGTAGCGTCGCCCGGAATATACCTGTTGAAGATCGAAGCCGAAGAGCCGGGGAGGGGTTCTTCGCGCCTTGTAGAACTTTCGGACCTATCAAGGAAGAAGCTGGTTGTCGGAGCGGGAGCCCCGGAGATTTCTAATTGATGTGAAAAAGGTGTAGAATATCAAAGGGTTTTGCCCCCTCGGAGGAATCATGGGCCTTGTCGGAAGCCTGGAAGACCTTTCTCTTCTCGACATCCTTCAGATAGTGAACGTCTCGAAGAGAACCGGGGTCCTCAATCTTAAGCCCAGCGATGGCTTGGAGTATTTCGTCTTTTTCAATTCCGGAAAGATAGGGGAGATAGTCGGAGGGTTCGACGAGTATTCGTTCCTTGACATATTCGAACAGCAGGGGCTGATGGATGCCGAAGAGAAGGCCGGCGTCATGGAGGCATCCGGAGGCGACGCCCACAAAGCGATCCAGATCATGCTCGAGCAGAACTTTATCAACGAGAAGCTCCTTGATCAGGCAAGAAGGCAGGAGCTCGGTCGGAGGCTCAAATTCCTGACTCAGGTTTCAAAGTCCGGAGAGTTCGCGTTTTTCCTTTCCGGGGAAGAAGGAAGCGTCGAAGGTCTTCCCAGGCCCTTCTTTCAGCTTGAGGAGACCGTTTCCCCCCAGAATCTGCTGACGCAAGGGTTCATCGACGAATCGAACGTTCCAAAGAAGATAGACCACCCGGAGCCGAAATCAGAACCCGAAAGCGTGGAAGCGCCTCCGGAGAAGGAACCTCCTCAGGAGAAGATCGAGGAACTGGGCGAGGAAGACGTTGAGGTCGTCCACTCCGGCGCGGAAGGCCAGGAGGGATCTCCGAGCGCGGAGCCTCCGGCGGTCCACGAACCGGAACTGAGCCCGGCGATGCCCAGGATACATCCAGCGAAGAGTACCATGACCATCATCCTTGTGGCGGACGAATCGATCTTCAAGAACATGCTTTGGCAGAAACTCGTGGACCACTTTTCCTACGTGGAGAGGATCTCGAACCTTTCTGATTACAGGAAACTGACCCAGACCCTTCTGGATAAAAAACGCCCGTTCATCGCGCTGGTCGATCTGCTCATGCCGACCAGCGACGGAAAGGGTTACACGGGCGGGCTCGAGATACTGGACGAATCAAGGAAGCTCTTCCCCCCGGTTAAGGTCATACTTCTCTCGGACCTGGTCGATCCCAGGATGGACGACATAGCCATCTCCAAGGGAGCGCTTTGCGTCGTGAGGAAACCGGAGATCGCCAGGCTCCAGCTTGGTCAGATCGAAAACGCCGTCGAACAGTTCGCTGACGATCTGTCCGGGACGATAGACGAGCTGTTCCCGCCTCAGGAGGAGGAGCTGTCGACCTTCTTCAGGGACCTCGGGGCGGAGCCTACTCCGGCCGGACTGCGGGTGCGAGACCAGTTGAGCCTCCTGAAAGGGCTTCTCGGCGAACTGGCCAACCCGAAGGAATCTTCCGAGATAAGCCTCCTGGTCCTGAGGCTCGCGGCGGAGTATTTCGAGAGGGCCGTGCTTCTTCTCGTCAAGAAATCGGAAATGATAGGGCTGGGAGGATTCGGCATCACCGGCGACAACGAACCGATGAGTCACAAGGTGGCACGCCTGAAAGTTCCCGTCAACGTGGAAGCGTCCTGGAAGAGGATCATCGACGAGAAAGCCACGACAATAACGAGGATGTCGGAAGCGACGCAGATCGACCGCAGTTTTTCCCAGGCCATCGGCACGCATTCTCCCCAGGAATTCGTCCAGATCCCGATGGTCAGCAGGGGGAGGGTGATCGCGATGCTCTACGCCGACAACGCCCTTTCACGCGAGCCTCTTCCAGACCTTTCCGCGATCGAGATCTTCATGACACAGGCGGGGCTTGCCATGGAGAGGGCGCTGCTGGAACGCCAGCTTTTATCATTTAAAAAAGGGCTTAAACAGGGGGAAGATAGCCCTGAGTAGGGATTTATTCCTTCATCTTCACGAATATGACGGTCCTGTCGTCAGTGTATTCATTGGTGGGGTCGTCGGATACCGACCATAGAGCAACTTCGTCCAGCAGCCTGTCCACCATCTGGCCTGCGTCGTATTCTTCGTAGTGATCTCGCACGAACCGCTGGACCCGCTCTTCGCCGAAGTCCTCGCCGTCCTCATTCTTGGCCTCGGTTATCCCGTCGCTGAACCCTATGACGCAGTCACCCGGTCGCATCTTGATGAAGCCGCGGCCATACGAGGCTTGCGACGTCGGACCCAGCACGATGCCGCCTTCCTGCATCGGTTCGAAGCGGTCCTTCCTCTTCCGGTAATGGAAAGGATAGACGTGTCCCGCATTGATGTACACGACCTGTCCGCTGGTCTCAAGCTCCATGTAGAAAAGCGATACGTACCTCGATGTCAGCCTCGACCTGTTGATGACCTTGTTGAGTTTCTCGAAAACCTTCACGATCTTCTGGTCCTCGTGGATCCCCATCCTGAGCCCCACCAGAGCGTCGCGTGCCTGCAGGGCCGCGGGGAGCCCGTGTCCGGTCGCGTCGCCGATGGCTATGCCGAGGATATTCGGCGTTACCCAGATGAAATCGTAGACGTCGCCGCCGACTATCTGGGCCGGGATGGATCTTCCTGAAATGTCGAACCCTTCGAACACCGGGTCCTTCTCCGGCAGAAGAGAGAGCTGGATCTCCTGGCTCTGCAGTACGATGCTCTCCAGGTTCTCCTTGGCGAGTTTCAGGTTGATCGCGTGCCTAATGCTGGAAAGGGCGAAAAGGATGTCGTCGTGCTGTTCGGCGAATTCCTTCTTGATCGTGAAGGCGATGATGTAGTTGTTCTGATGCCCCACCGAAATAGCGGCGAACCTTTCGACTCCGAGCTTCTCTTCCAGCTGGGCGTCAACGTCCTTTGAACCGCGGTCCATGTAGATGCAGCCTGAGCGTCTCAGCGCCTTTATGGGGGCGTAGCCGGACGGCACCAGGTAGCCGATCGGAGCCGGAGTGTCCTCGCCGAACTTGAGTTCGAGCCTGTAATCACCCTCGTCGAGGACATACAGCCTCGCTCCCGAAAAGCCGAAATCGGCCGCGAAGTCCGTGAGGAGGTCCTTGATGATAAGCCCGAGCGTATCTTTTAGGCTCTCCCTGGCTTCGATGGCTCCGAGGTGTTTTTCGACCTTCTTGAAAAGCTCCCTGTATTTTATGCTTTCCTGTTTCATCGGACATCCGATCCGGGAGCGAATGACGGGCTTGGATCAAAGCCTCGCCGGCTCCCCTTGGTCGCTGTTTCAAATCTCGGTTTGAGGAAAAAGATGGTCGGGATAAATGTTGTTGAACCAACGACGTCGCTCATCCTTCGCTCCCGTAAGGGCAACCTGCCGGTTTCCCTTGCGAAATCCCTTCCGGCCCTCGAAGAAAGTCTGGTGACGCGGGGAACTTTTCCCCTCGTCGGCTCCCCTTGGTCGCTGTTTCAAATCTCGGTTTGAGGAAAAAGATGGTCGGGATAAATGTTGTTGAACCAACGACGTCGCTCATTCTTCGCTCCCGTAAGGGCAACCTGCCGGTTTCCCTTGCGAAATCCCTTCCGGCCCTCGAAGAAAGTCTGGTGACGCGGGGAACTTTTCCCCTCGTCGGCTCCCCTTGGTCGCTGTTTCAAATCTCGGTTTGAGGAAAAAGATGGTCGGGATAAATGTTGTTGAACCAACGACGTCGCTCATTCTTCGCTCCCGTAAGGGCAACCTGCCGGTTTCCCTTGCGAAATCCCTTCCGGCCCTCGAAGAAAGTCTGGTGACGCGGGGAACTTTTCCCCTCGTCGGCTCCCCTTGGTCGCTGTTTCAAATCTCGGTTTGAAGGGAAAGATGGTCGGGACGACTGGATTTGAACCAGCGACCCCTTGCACCCCAAGCAAGTGCGCTACCAGGCTGCGCCACGTCCCGACCGGTGATGGGGTCATAACTTACAAAGCCTACTTTTTACCACGCAGGAGGCCGTTTTGTCAATTGGGAGGGATCCGTTCCAGCAGCTTTTTGATGAGGTTGAGGCGGTCGATCTTCGAAGATGCCGAAGACCTGCTTTCCTGCGGCGTAACGGAGGATGCTTCCACCTTGTCCGTTCTCGCTCCTCCCTGCATGATGTATTCGCGCGCGCCCTTGATCGTGTATTTCCTGACATATAGAAGTTCCTTGATGAGGATGAGGGTTTCGATATCCTTGTCGTTGAAGATCCTGTGGCCTGTCGCAGTCTTCCTCGGCGTAAGCTGGGAAAACTCCTTTTCCCAGAATCTTATCACGTGGTGCGGAAGCCCGGTCAGTTCGCAAACCTCTCCTATCTTGTAGTAAAGCTTCCTGGGGCGTTTCGCCCCCGCGGGTGAGACGCTCCGGAGTTCGCTTTTCGTGCTGTCGGCCTTCTTCATCAGGTTACGTCAGCCTCGTTCTTGAGGGGATGAAAATGACATTGTTCCTTTCGGGGATGATGATGGTCTTTTTTTCCTTTATGATCCTGCCGATCTTGGCTTTTCTCTTTACCACCCTGAAAGTTCCGAAACCGGAAATGACGAGATGCCCTTCTTTTTTAAGACCCTCCGCGATGACGGTGAAGAGCGTGTCCACGAGGTCCTTTGCCTCCTTGATGGTCAGGCCTCCGTGCCCCTCGTAAATTCCCTTGGCAAGATCTGCTTTTGTCATGAACCCACCTTCGCCGAAAAAATCATTATATCTGAATAAAAGCAAAAGCTCAAGGAGAATTCAACCGAGGGAGGTGCCGGCGCAAACCCGCGTCAGTTCTCCGATTTGATCATCGACTGGAGGAGCGTCTCCACCTCGGGGGAGATGCCGAACGACCTGTACCTTATGACTCCGTCGAGGTCTATCACGAAATTGGTCGGGATGCTTCTTACGGACCATTCTTCCGATACTTTATTATCCTTGTCCCAGAGAACGGTGTAGGGGAGCTGCTGTGCAGCGGAGAACTTCGCCACGTCCTCCTCGGTCTGACGGTAGCCGATGGCCACGGATACGAACTGGACCCCTTTTGAACTGTATTTTGAGTACAACTCTTTAAGGGCTGGGATCTCTTTTCTGCAAGGGCCGCACCAGCCAGCCCAGTAAACCAGGACGACAGGTTTGCCCCGGAATTGGGCAAGGCTAACCGTATTGTTCCCGCCGACCACTTTCAGCTTGAAATCCGGTGGCTGCTTGCCGACACCGTAGCCTGTCTCCACGGCCAGTGACGAGACCATGAAAAGAAATGCCAGGACGGCCACCGAAACGACCTTGTTGAACGAAATTCTTTCGAACATCCTCTACCTCGCCAAGAAATCAAGAAAAAAGCTTACTCAAAATCAGCGTAAAATTCAAGTTCAGACGGCGGTCTCTTCTCTCTCGAGATCATCGGCGAAGGATGCGGGACAAGAGAAAACGGGATCGCTGATGCCCGACGATACATCCCCGAGGTCCCTCTGGATGAGCTTTCTCGCCCTGTGGATCCGCGACATGATGGTTCCTATGGGACATCCCATCCTGCCCGCGACTTCCTTGTAGGAGTAACCGTCCACAAGGCAGAGGACCACCGCTTCCTTGAACTCGGAAGGGAGCCTGAGAAGCGCGGAGTTGATCTTTTCCAGGAGGTCCCTGTTCGAATAGGCCCTCTGCGGGTCGAGCATCAGCCTGCTTCCGGTGAAAGAGTCAGCCGACGAGAACAGCTCGACGTCCTCACCGTTCTTTGACATGGGTTCTCTTTTCGATTTCCGATAGGAATTGATGTAAGTGTTCTTCATGATCCTGTAAAGCCATGCTTTCGGATGAGTCCCGGGCTCGTAATGGTCGAAGAACCTGTAAGCCCTGAGGAGAGTCTCCTGGAGAAGGTCTTCTCCGTCCTCGACGTGCCGGGTGAGCTTGAAGGCGGTGTTCTTCAGGAAAGGCATGTTCGAAAGCACTGCTTTTTCGAAAGATTCTTCCTTTCCGGAGGATTTCCTTGTTGCTTTTTCCATCGGATTTGTGTTATAGCCTCTTACTTGTTTTTTGAGAGGGAAGATTTGGATATTTTCAAGTTCAGCGCCTTGACCAGGATCCGGGGGATCTCCACCGCGGAGAGGTCGAGGATTTTTATTGATGAAGAGATTTTCGAATTTTTCATTTCCGGTCATCTGGATCACCTCCAAGATAAAAGACTTAGCAAGGAGCTTGCCAAGTTGGACCTGGAAAAGTGCGAAGCCGAGGACCGGGAGGTAATGAAAAAGGGGGCACTCATCGTGGCGTATAACGATCCGGCCTATCCGGAGCCTCTCCGCCGGCTTGAAGACCCTCCGCCGTGCCTCTATATCATGGGAAACACCGCGCCCTTCGAAAAACCCTCTGTCGCCGTGGTTGGGTCCAGACTGGCATCTGTTTACGGGCTCGCGATGGCGGAGACCTTGTCGAGGGATCTGGTGTTGAACGGGATATCCGTCGTCAGTGGGTTAGCGAGAGGTATAGACTCGGCAGCTCACAGGGGGTCCCTTGCCGTAAGGGATGCCCAGATAGCCGTGATGGGAACAGGGATCGATGACTGTTATCCCAAAGAAAACAAAGGATTAATGGACAGCATAATTGATCAGGGAGGAGCGGTTGTTACCGAGTTCCCCCCTAAAACGTCTCCCTTCAAAAAGAATTTTCCCTGCAGGAACAGGATAATAGCCGGCTTGGCCTGGGGCACGCTTGTCGTGGAAGCAACAGAATATTCAGGTTCTCTTGCAACTGCGCGTTTCGCCATTGAAACAGGTAGAGAGCTTTTCGCCGTTCCTCATAATATTACGTCAAAAGGAGGCGTCGGTCCGAACATTCTCATCCAGAAGGGAGCCAAGCTCGTCGCCAGAGCTGAGGACATCATTGACGAGATGCCGCCCTTCATGAGGGAAAAACTTTCAAGGAACCTAAACCCGGCTGTCGATGACGATATTCCCGATGCGGGCATGTCTGAAGGCGAAGCGAAGGTTCTCCGTGTCCTGAGGGTTGACGCAGAAAAAAGTTTGGATATGATAATCGAGTCGAGCGGAGTCCAGATAGGGGAGATCCTCTCGGCGCTCGCGCGCCTCAAGATCAAGGGGCTCTGCAAAGAGTGGCCCGGCGCGAGATACACGAGGACGACATCCGAAAGGAGCTGAAATGGCTGATACATTCCTGGTAGTGGAATCACCGGCGAAAGCCAAGGCAATCTCGAAATACCTCGGGAAAGGCTTTACCGTAAAGGCGTCCATGGGGCACATCAGGGACCTTCCCGCGAAGAAGATCGCGGTCGACCCCAAGAAGAACTTCGAGCCGACTTTCGTAGTCCTTCCCGCCAAGAAGGCTACGGCGAAGGAGCTGCTCTCGATAGCCCAAAGATCAAAGAACATCCTGCTCGCGGCCGACCCCGACCGCGAAGGCGAGGCGATATGCTACCACCTTTCAGAGATCCTGAAGGAAGCTGACAAGCCCATAAAGCGCGTCCTCTTTTACGAGATCACCGAGAAGGCCGTGAAAGAGGCGGTGAACAACCCGATCGAGATCGACCCGCACAAGGTGGAAGCCCAGATCGCGCGAAGGCTGGTCGACAGGCTTGTCGGTTATTACATCAGCCCCCTCCTCTGGGAAAAGGTCAAGCACGGCCTCTCCGCAGGCAGGGTGCAGACGGTCGCCCTCAGGATGCTCGTCGAAAGGGAAGCCGAGATCGAGGCTTTCGTTCCCGTGGAGTACTGGGTGGTCGGCGCGCTCCTGCAAGGTTCGGAGGACAAGCCCTTCGAGGCGAAGCTGACCCATTTCAAGGGCGAAAAGGCGGATATCGGCAATTCGGCTGCGAACGATGAGATAAGGAAGCATCTCGACGGAAAGCCGTGGAAGGTACTCTCCCTCATCCAGAAAGAACAGAAGAAATCCCCGCTCCCGCCCTTTACGACAAGCAAGCTGCAGCAAGAAGCATCCAGGCTCCTGAGGTTCCCGGTCAAAAAGGCGATGATGGTGGCGCAGAAGCTTTACGAAGGCATAGACCTCGCCGGCGGCGAGACGGTCGGCCTCATAACCTACATGAGGACCGATTCGACAAGGATCTCCCCGGCGGCGCTGGAATCGGCCAGGAAGTTCATCGGGCATGAATACGGCAAAGAGCTTCTTCCCGAGAAACCGAGGGTTTATTCGCCGAAGAAGGGAGCACAGGACGCCCACGAGGCGATCAGGCCGACAGACGTGACCAAGACCCCCGAATCGATAAGGGAATACCTTAGCGCTGACGAGTTCGCCCTCTACAAGCTGATCTGGCGCAGGTTCGTCGCGTCGCAGATGACCGATGCGGTCTTTCATAATACGAAAGCCCAGATCGAATGCGGCGACGCGGTCTTCCAGGCGCAGGGCTCCATCTGCACATTCAAGGGGTTCAGAGTCCTCTACGACCAGCCCGACAACGAAGAGGACAAGAGCCTTCCCCACATGAAGAAAGGCGATGACCTGAAGCTGTTGGACCTCAAGTCCGAGCAGAAGTTCACAGAGCCGCCCGCGAGGTACAGCGAAGCGACTCTGGTCAAGGCTCTCGAAGAGAACGGCATCGGAAGGCCGTCGACCTACGCGGCGATAATCTCGACGATCCAGGACAGGGACTATGTCAAGAAGGAAGGCGGATATCTGGTACCCGGAGGCCTCGGGAGAATGGTCGCGGACATCCTGGTCAAGCACTTCCCGACCCTGTTCGATGTCACCTACACGGCGAGCCTCGAAGAGGAGCTCGACAAGGTCGAAGGCGGCCAAGAGGCCAGACTCACCCTACTGAAACGGTTCTGGAAGCTCTTCGAGGAGACGCTCGAACAGGCGAAGAAGGAGATGCACAACGTCAAGAAGGAAGGACTTCCCACCGACGAGAAGTGCCCGGCCTGCGGCAAGCCGATGGTGATAAAGATCGGCCCCTTCGGCACTTTCCTCGCGTGCTCTGACTACCCGAAGTGCAAGAAGACCAGGCCCCTGCCGCAGGAGGAGAAGCCGCTCAACGTCCCGGAGAGCGAGATGAAATGCGAGGTGTGCGGCGCGAAAATGGTCGTCAAGCGCGGCCGCTTCGGCGCATTTTTGGCGTGCGAGCATTATCCCAAGTGCAAGGGAAAGAAGAACCTCGTTGAGACGAAGGAAGGGGAGCTTGTCATCAAGAAGGAGGAGCTTCTCGACGAGAAGTGCCCCGAGTGCGGCTCCCAGCTCGTGAAGAGGAAGGGGCGTTTCGGGCCGTTCGTCTCCTGCTCGAACTACCCGGCTTGCAAGTTCATCCAGGGAAAGAAACAGGACGAGAACCTGCCGCCCTGCCCTCTGTGCGGAAAGGCGATGAGAAAGCTCTACACGAAGAGGAAGAAGCCTTTCTACGGATGCACCGGGTATCCGAAGTGCAACTTCCTGTCGTGGAACGAGGTGATCGCGGAGCCGTGCCCCAAGTGCAAGAGCCCGTACCTCGTGAAGAAGGTCCTGAAGAAGGGGACTTTCAAGGCGTGCGCGAAGGAAGGCTGCGACTACGAGATTTCGATGGAATAAGAGCTGAAGCTCATCCCAAAGAAGGGGGCGCTGCGCTCCCTCCTTAGGCGCTCCATTCACAAGCTCATTCCGCTGATTCACCCCCGCGAATTGAATGCGCCTAAGCGCGAAGTGAATTCGTCGCACGGCGCAATATTTTCCCCCAAATGGCCCATCGGCGTCTATGCGTCGTCGGCTTCGCCGCCGGACCTGCGTTAGATCCAGTCTTCAAACCTACTTTTCTTAAGATAAAGTATTATGGGGGCAATAACTTTTTGTTCTCCAATTCTATTAGGATTTGATCCGTCAAGTCTTTAAAAGCGTCTATGGTTGCTGACTGCTGGAGATCCGCGACTCCTAAATAATATAGTGCGCCGGTCTTTCCATCGGCAAATGCAATGCAAAGACCGCCGCCTCTTTCATAAGGCCCATAAGCTATCTCTGACGAAGATATATTATAGGCTAACTTTGTGACAATCTTGCTTCTGGTCTTAAAACGATTGCCTGCGCCGACAATATATAAGATGCCTCCATCATTGATCTTTCCTGCAAGATTCTTTGCACTATGTTGATTCCACACGGAATACCCGAGAAGTCGCAGAACTTCAGGTAAGTCATCTTTTCCATGCAAAGCATGCGGTAGTTTGGGATCAAGATAAAAAGGGGATTCGCGTACCGGGAGCAATTTCAGATCCTTCTCCCTATCATCATCACTAAATATCAAACGGCTTTCTAAGCTGCCGGTCAAAACAATATATGTTTTTTCGTCGTTGAAAGCATATCCTTTGCTTGTCAACCGTTCTTTAAAATAGGCGGCAACAGCCGAGGATGCTTCAATACTCTGGGGTACGTCTACGACGCATTTTAAGCTCATCCTGTTGGGCATTATTAGGATATCACTTATAACTGCGATCTCCTACGTCAGGGCAGTTTCCGGCATGGAAATACTTAACGATATAGGTTTATATTTGGGAAAACAGCTAATCAATGATGCTAAAAGGCACAAAAGAATGGCATAATATGGAAAAAGTATTTTGGAAATTCCAGGCACGAAAGAGCCTCTTTTCATTCGCTTTTTGCCTCCTATAAAATAATACACCCAAAGCAGGGTGGTTGAAACAAAACACGGCAGACAGGACTTCCCGCGTCCAGACGCCGATGGGTTTTTGTTGAAACAACTATCGCGCCGTGCGACGAATTCACTTCGCGCTAAGGCGCATTCTTATAGGGGGTGGTGTTCAGAGAAGCGAATGAAATGAGCGGAGCGTCTAAGAGGAGGGGCAGAGTCCCTCCTCTTTGGAAGCGCCTATGGCGCAATTACATGTACATCCCGCCGTTGACCGAAAGGACATGGCCGGTGATGTATGACGCATCGTCGCTCAGGAGGAAGGCGACGGCGTCGGCTATGTCTTTCGAGGTGCCGAGGCGGGCGAGGGGGATCATCGCCGTCAGGGCTTCTCTCTGTTTTTCGTTGAGGGATTCGGTCATAGGCGTCTGGATATAGCCGGGCGCGACGGCGTTGCAGGTGACTCCTCTGGAAGCAAGTTCTCTCGCGACCACTTTTGTGAATCCGATCAGTCCAGCCTTGCTCGCCGAATAGTTCGCCTGTCCCGCATTGCCCATCAGCCCGACTACCGAGGAGATGTTGACGATCCTTCCGAACCTTTGTCCCATCATCGGCTTTATCGCCAGCTTCGTGAGAAGGAACGCGCCCTTGAGGTTGATGTCGAGCACGAGGTCCCAGTCCTCCTCCTTCATCCTCATGAGAAGCGTGTCCCTCGTGACGCCGGCGTTGTTGACCAGGTACTCGAGGCGCCCTTCCTTTTCGACGATCTGTTTCACGGCCGATTCGCACGAGGCGGCGTCGGCGACGTTCAGCATGACCGGGTTGAAGTTGAGGCCTTTCGATTCGAATTCCGCCTGAGCCGCCTTGAGCGCCTCTTCCTTGATGTCGCCGCCGTAAACTACCGCGCCTTCCGAGGCGATCAGCTCGGCGATCGCCTTTCCGATACCCTGCGCGGCTCCTGTTACCAGCGCTACCCTGTTCTCGAACCTTTTCATTTTCATCCTTTCTGTATCAGAGCCTTTTCGGTCTCTTCGAGGCTTCCCGGGTCACCGACGTTAAGGATTGCCCAGTCCTTGGAAACCCTTTTCGCTATCCCGGAAAGGACAGTCTGAGGACCTATCTCGACCAGGGTATCAACGCCCTGGTCCCTGAGGAAGAGAAGAGTTTCCCGCCACCTTACCGGGCTGTCCACTTGCCTTACGAGGAGCTCCCTCGCGTCCTCGGCCCTTGTCACCGGCGATGCCGTCGCGTTGGCCACGCACGGGACAAGCGGGTCCGAGAAGGTGATCGATTTCAAGACCGGCTCCATCTTCTCTCTCGCGGGCTTCATCAGCGGAGAATGGAACGGGGCGGAGACGGGGAGGAAGACGGCTTTCCTGCAGCCCTTTTCCTTTGCCAGTTCCACGGCCTTCTCGACGGCGGCCTTGCTTCCGGCTATGACGATCTGACCCGGCGCGTTGTCGTTCGCTGGTACGACTATCCCGGTGGAAGCAGCCGCTTCGCAGACAACTCTGACGTCCTCTATTTCAATCCCCATCATGGCGGCCATAGCCCCTTCGCCCACCGGGACGGCTTCCTGCATGAAAAGGCCTCTTTTCCTGACGGCGACGATAGCGTCCTCGAAGGATATAGTCCCGGCCGCGACGTGCGCGCTGTATTCTCCGAGAGAGTGGCCCGCCACGAACGACGGCGCGAACCCTTTCATCCTGTACCAGAGGCACTGCCAGGCGGCTACCGAAACTGCAAGCACGGCGGGTTGGGTGTTCTCGGTTAGGTTCAGCTTTTCCTGCGGGCCTTCCCAGAGAAGGGAGGTGAAGGAAGGCTCCAGAAGTTCGTTGGCCTTGTCGAAAATGGCTTTCGCTTCGGGAAAGGCATCGCAAAGCTCCTTTCCCATGCCGACGAACTGTGAAGCCTGTCCGGGAAACAAAAAGGCTGTTTTCATTTATCTACCACCTTATTACCGAGGCTCCCCAGGTGACTCCGGCCCCGAATGCGGAAAAGATCAGGATGTCGTTGTCGGAGACCTTGCCCTCCCTGACGATCTCGTCAAGGGCTATGGGGATGGACCCGGCGGATGTGTTGCCGATCCTGTCGATGTTGATGACATATTTCTCGGACGGCCAGCCGAGCCTTTCGGCGACCGCGCTGATTATCCTTGTGTTCGCCTGATGGGGGATGAACCATTTGACCTGTTCCGGCGGGATATCCGCCTTTTCGAGGGCTTCTCGGCAGGCGCCTTCGATCCTCCTTACGGCGACCTTGAAGGTCTCGTTGCCCATCATCTTGACCACGTGGAGGTTGTCGTCAACGGATTTGTGCGAGGCAGGGATCTTGGATCCTCCTCCCGGCATCGTGATGAAGTCGGCCATGGAACCGTCGGAATGGATAGCCGAAGCAAGAATCCCTCTGTCTCCGGTTTCTGCGCTGAGCAGGACGGCGCCGCAGCCGTCGCCGAAGAGGACGCAGGTGGCGCGGTCTTTCCAGTCGAGCACCTTCGAGAGCACCTCTCCGCCAATGAGAAGAACCTTCTTCGCGGCGCCGGAGCGTATGTACTGGTCGGCGATGGAAAGACCGTAGATGAAGCCGGTGCATCCCGCCTGAAAATCGAAAGACGCTGCATTGACGGCTCCGATCCTGTGCTGTACGAAACACGAGGTCGCCGGTATGGGCTGGTCCATGGTGACCGTCCCGAGGAGTATCAGGTCGACCTCTTCCGGTTTCACTCCCGCCATTTCGAGAGCGTTCTTCGCCGCGCCGGAGGCAAAATCCGAGAGCGACTCGTTCTCTGAGGCGATCCTTCTCTCGCGGATCCCGGTCCTTGTCCGGATCCACTCGTCGGATGTGTCGACGATCTTTTCCAGGTCGAAATTGGTCAGTACTTTTTCAGGAAGGGACCTTCCCGTTCCTACTATTCGAGCCTTCAGTTTTTCCATTTCCGTTTTCCTTCATGACAGTCTTGATCTCTTGGGCTATCTTTTCGTTGACGCCCGCGACAGCGAGATCCCTGGCCATCCTAAGCGCGTTCATGATCGCCTTGGGTTTCGATCTCCCGTGGCAGATAATGGTCACGGCGTCAACTCCGAGGAGGAACGCTCCTCCGTACTCCGCGTAGTCAAGCTTTCTTTTGACCGACTCCAGGACAGGCTTCGAGAGAAGATAGCCGATCTTCGTCCTGATGGAGGACCTGAACTCCTTCTTCAGGATGTCGCCGATGAATTCGTAAATCGATTCTCCGGCTTTCAGGACCATGTTGCCCGTGAACCCGTCGGTGACGTAAACATCCGCCGTGTCCCTGAAAAGGTCGTGGCCCTCGGCGTTTCCTATGAAATTCAGCCCGCTCTTCTGGAGGACGCGGAACACTTCCCTGGTGAGGTCGTTCCCTTTTTCCTCCTCCGTGCCGATGGACATGAGAGCGATCCTGGGTTGTTTCTTCGCGAGCACCTGCGAGGCGTACACGCTTCCCATGACGGCGAACTGCTCCAGATGAAGGGGTTTGCAGTCGCTGTTTGCGCCGACATCCAGAAGAAGCGCCGGACTTGTCTCGCGTGAAAGCCAGATGGCTAGGGCCGGCCTTTCGACCCCTTCGATCCCTCCCACTACGAGCTTGGCCGTTGCCATGACCGCTCCGGTGTTGCCGGCGGAAACGAGGGCGGCGGCCTCGCCTTCGCGGACAGCTTCAGCCGCAAGCCGAAGGGAGCTGCGCCTCTTCCGCCTGATCGGCGACATGGCGGAATCTTCCATCGTCACGACTTCGTCGGCGTGAAGAACCGGCAGTTCCCCGTCCGCTTTGAGGCGGGAGAGCTCCTTCTTCAGCTGTTTCTCGTCCCCGACGAGGAGCGTCCTGACTCCCCATCTTCTCTTCGCTTCGACCGCACCGACCACTTCAGCCAGGGGAGCGTTGTCGCCCCCCATGGCGTCGAGGGCTATCACAAGGTCCATCGCGCTTCAGCTCAGGCTTCTTCGATCCTGATCACTTCGCGGCCGTTATAATAACCGCAGGATGGGCAGATGCGGTGTGGAAGGCGCCTCTCGTGGCACTTGGGGCACTCTATCGACTGCACCTGGGTGAGGGAGTCGTTGGTTCTTCTTTTGTCTCTGCGGGTCTTTGAATGGCGTCGTTTCGGATTCGGCATTGGAAACTCCTTTAATCAATCTGTGAGTTTGTCGAGCCCGGACCATCTCGGGTCCCCTGTTTCCGGGCATTTGCATTTTGTCTCGTTGCGGTTCACGCCGCAGTTGGGGCAGAGCCCCTCGCACTCGTCGGAACATAGAACTCTTTCCGGCAGAAGAAGATACATCTGTTCCCTGACAAGTTCGGCCGTATCGTAGACCTCTCCGTCGATGTACACTTCGTCGGTCTCGCCGAGCTCCACTTCTTCTTCTCCGCCCTCCGGCAGGTTGAGCGCTGAACGGGGCTTCACCTCAACGGCAAAGTGGGTATGCCCCGATACGGGAACCGGTTCAAGGCAGCGGGCGCAAGGCAGGGAGGCTTCGTAGCTGAAAAAACCCTCCAGCAGGCAGCCTTTCTGGAGGGGGCTCGCGTCCATCTCCAGGGTGACAGGCTTGACTTTAGCGGAGTAGTTGTACCCCATATCAAGCTCCTGTCCCTCGAATTTCTCCGAGTAATGTGCCGGTTCTTCTATTTCCATGAATCGGAGAAGCATCAATGGTCTCCTTACAAACCATTTATTATCTCACACTTGCGCCAAATTGTCAATCCTGTGAAGGAGTTGCGCGCATTTGCCTGATGAGGTCTCCGCTGCACGCGAGCTGCCTGTTACGAATGTTACTGCGGTCGTGTTTCGGGGCCTGAGTTCACGCTTCCTGATGAAAGAATTTTCCGGGCCGCATCTATTTTTTCTGACCAGTGCGGGTTTAATTCGATTGCCCTGTTGAATGCGGCATCCGCTTCCTGGCTCTTTCCCTGGCACTGCAGGGAATATCCAAGCAAAGCCCATGCTCTGTCATCGCCGGGATTTCCGGCCAACACCTCTTCGAACAAAGCCTGGGCTTCCGCCCACCTGTTCTGATCGCCCAGAGCCATGGCCTTCTCTACGAGTTCGTTGAACTGACCGTCCTCCGGTCCCGATGGTTGCCCGGACGATAACCTTTTCAGAGTTTCCAGAGAATTTTCGATTTTCCTCGTCAATGCTTCGTCGCCGGTCGCAAGCTGTCTGGCTTCCTCGAATCTCTTCCCGGCCGATTCCTTTTGACCGAGGATGTCCTCCGCGAGCCCCCAATTGAAATGAACCATGGGATTACGAGGATCGAACTTCGCGGCAAGTTCATACATCTCGATCGCCTCCTTGTAATCGCCTTTCTGTGCAAGGCAGTTGCCCAGGTTGTTGTATGCTTGTCCTTTTTCAGGATCGCACTCTATGGCCCTGCGATAAAACTCTTCCGCCTTTTGGATGTCTCCGCGGTTCTGCATGATGATACCCATGTTGTAGTGGCCCTGGCTGGCTCGGGGAGATACGACGGTCATGGCGGAGAACAACGATTCGCTGTTTTTCCAGGCCGCCGCCTGGTCGACTGTTTTGGCAAGGAAGAAAAGGGGAAACAGCGCTGCAGCTGCGAGAACTGCCGATCGTCCGGCAGGGCGCAGTTTTGCGATGAGATCTCCGGTTCCGAAAATGACGATCATCAGAAGGCCTGCCATGGGAATATACATGTATCGGTCGGCGGAAGCCTGTCCACCGACCTGTATCAACCCGAGTACGGGGACCAGGTTGCCAAGGAACCACAGCCAGCCGACAAGGCATTTCCCGTTCCTGGGGAAGACGACGGAGAAGGCTACGGTGCAAGCGATGATCGAAGCGGCGCTCAGCACGAGGAGAGGTATGCTGTAGTCGCTTCCCAGATGGGGGTACATGGCCGTCAGGCGCACTGGAGCGAAGAACTGTACCAGGTAACGCCCGACTGCGAGAACAGCACCCGCTATCCTGTCGTCCATCGGGAACTTCTCAAGGGTTCCGAGAGCGCCCGCGTCCTTCTGGGCAACTATCGTCAGGTAGGAGAATATGGGAACCGGGACGAGGAGGACCGCTTTTTCAAGGAGTACTTTCCTGTTCCCGCTTGAGAATCGTTCCGACAATCTCAACCTTCCGAGGGGCCAGATATCCAGGAGCAGGAGCGCGGGGGCAAAAGTTACGAGGGACGATTTGGACATCAGCCCGAGAAGATAACAGCAGAAAACCTTTGCGAAGTTGAGCGGTTTCGGCGATCTGGCATAACCGAGGTAAAGGTTCATGCCGAGAAGGAAGAAAAAACCGGCAAGCAGGTTCTTTCTCTCCGAGATCCAGGCGACAGACTCCACGTTGAGCGGATGGATCGCGAAAACTGCCGAGAGGATGAAGCTTTTCGTGCCCTCGAGCGTCGATCGCCTGAAAAAAAAGAAAAGCAAGAACACGTTAAAAAGATGGATCACGATGCTCGTTAAATGGTGCCCTCCGGCCTTCAGCCCGAAAAGGGAGCAGTCGAGCATGTGCGAGATCCAGGTGACCGGGTAGTAGAATCCGAAGTAAGTCGTAGAAAAAGCCCAGGCAATGTTCCCTGGAGTGACTCCTTCCCGGACACGGGCGTTGTCCGTGACATAGACGTCGTCATCCCAGTGGACGAAATCGGCGTTCAACAGCGAAACGAAAGGCAGGAATGCCAGAAGGGCCAGCGACGCGCAGAAAATAAAGGTCCTTTTCCTTTCAGGAAGGGTTTGCAAGTCTCACTCTCTGGAGCCTATCCGAAAATAGGGCATAGTCGCGCGCGCGGCGCCGGGCCGGCAGGTCAAGGCGACCGATCGAAGTAAGGCCGGTCTGCCTTTCAAGGGAGGTCAACACCGTCATGCGAAGCCCGCCGCCCGCGCCCTTCGGGAGTGGGCTCTTGGAGCGCCTCGCTTTGTCAGCTCGCTCATCCGATGCGCCAGACATCGGCCTTCGTTCGCTTCCGCGCCATGCATCTCCGACAGCTAGCGTCACGGCCATGTCTTATTCCCGGATAGGCTCTTAATCTTCTGCCGCGCGCAGAGGACGCACTGGTAGGCGAACATCCCCGGCCAAACCTTAACGAACATGTAGTAGAAGTACTCGGCCGCCCTGAAGATCATCTTGGAGATCTTCCTGTTGCCCGCGAAAAGTTCGAAAGGGACTGGAGTATAAGTCTGCCTTATAATCTCGTAGTTCTCCCTCAGGAAAAGAGCGCGGAAGGTCGAGATCGTGTAGAAGTGGATATGGCTTTCGTCCAGGATCCCCCTCTTGTCGTAGGGGAATCTGCCGAAGAGGACGTAAAGCCTGATGACGAAATGGGCGATATTGGGCGTGGAAGCAATGATGAATCCCCCGGGCTTCAGGTGGTCCTTGACGGAGGAGATTATGCGGGCGGCGCCTCTCAGGTGTTCGAGGACATCCGCCATTACCGCCACGTCGAACTTTTTCCCGGCAAGGACTGAAGAGAGCTCCCCCGATTCCAGGTCGAACCTGATAAAGTCGTCGTATTTAGCGCGGACGTCGTCGTGCAATTCTGAAAGAGTAAGCGCTGTTACGATGCAGCCTTTTTCTTTCAGTTCCTCTATATAATTGCCCGCGGCGCCCACGTCCAGGACGGCCGTTCCTTCGGGAACGAAACTCGACACTCTCCGGTGGCTTCCGAGAGGGCTTTTTTTTGCGGGATACGCGGTCTGAGAGATCGGTGATACCCATTCGCAGGAACAGAGTTCGTGCGAGAAGAGCTTGTACTGGAGCACGGACCTGAACACGTTCGCGGCGTACTTGACCCCGTTCACGTAGCAGATCTCTTTTCCGTAATAGGTGGGGATCGGGATCTCGACGATCTTTTCGCTCCTGTGGATCAGCTCGACTAGGATCTGCGTGTCGAAGTGGAAGTCGTCCGAATACCTGTCCAGGTGAAGTTTGCTCAAAACTTCGGTGGAATACATCCTGTAACCTGAATGGTACTCCGAGAGCGAACTGTGCAGCAGGAAGTTTTCCGCCTTGGTCAGGATTATGTTCCCAAGGAACTTGTATAGCGGCATCCCACCCCTGAGAGCGTTCTTCTTTTCCATCATCCTCGAGCCGAGTACGGCCGCCGGCCTCGATCTCCTGGCTTCGTTGATGAAGTCGGACAGTTTTTCCGGGGCGTACTGGGCGTCGCCGTGAAGGAGTATCACGTAATCGAAGCCTTTCTCGATCGCATAGCGATAACCTTTTTTCTGGTTCCCGCCGTACCCCAGGTTCTTCTCGTTCCTGAATATCTTCAGCTTTTCCTTGCCCTTGAGGCTTTTGTAGCCGTGCGCGAGGATGGCGGTCTCGTCCTTCGAGCAGTCGTCGAATATGAAAACTTCGCTTACTTCCCGCCATACTTCTTCCGGTATCCTGTCGAGGAGCTTCGTCAGGGTGTCGACCGCGTTGTAGGCGACCACGAAGATCGCGAAAGACGGTTCCCTTGTCATCGGTTGTCTATCTCCATTATGCGCCCCCAGTGGGCGAGGATGAGAAGGTTCCACAAAATGAGCCCGTTGTCTTTTCCTTCCGAGTGCTCCCTGAGGAGCTTCCGGGGTATCCCTTCGTTGAGGCGCGCCCTCAGCCAGGACGCGGACATTATCTGTTCCTCGACGGTACCGTAGAGCGGGCCTCTGAGCCATATGTTCCACGGGACGGGGAACCCCTTCTTGGGTCGGGATATGACCTCGGACGGAACGCCCGCGCGGGCCGCCCATTCTTTCAGGAGCCACTTGGTCTCTCCCGAGCGGACCTTGAACCTTTCAGGGATAGAGAAAAGAAACTTCACCAGGTCGATGTCCAGGAAGGGGCATCTCATCTCCACGGAGTTGGCCATCGACATCCTGTCCCCGTGATTGAGAAGGTTGTCGGGCAGCCATCCCTTGATGAGGGTCCCCAGTATCGCGTCGAGCGGCCCCCTGTGGCTGGGGACTTCCGTGTAAAAGGCATCGAGCGTCCTGTCGTAAGGAGGCTTCGGGGGGTCCCTGAAAAGCGCCTTCATGGCGGTTTCGTCAAGGGGCATAGTCAGGTCGTAGCGCATCTTGGCGGGAAGCTGGCCGGGGATCGAACTCCTGATGTCCTCCCATCTCCTGAGGTACGCTCTTTTCTTGTCAACGAAGGAGTACGCCCTGGCGGCGAAACCCATCAAGGGTATCTTGCTCAGGACGGAGACCGCTTTTATCTGCCTGAGGATCCTTTCGAAATGATATCCTCCGAGCACTTCGTCGGCGCCCTGTCCGGACAGCAGCACCTTGACCCGCGTCCTGGCCTCGCGGCAGAGGTAGAACAGCGGCAGGACGGCCAGGTCCGCCACGGGGTCGTCCTGATGCCTCAGGACTTCGGGAAGGCCGGCGGCGAAATCCTTCGGCGTGATAGTGAAGTCCGTGTGGTTTGTCCCGAACTTTCTCGCGACGCTGGAAGCGTAAATCCTTTCGTCGAATCCCTTTCCCTCTTCGAACCCGACGGAGAATGTCGCTATTTCGTTGTCCCCGAGTCTCCTCATCGCGGCCACGACGGCCGAGGAATCTATGCCTCCGGAGAGCAGTACGCCCAGCGGCACGTCGGAGACCAGTCTTTTCCTGACGCTTTCCGAGAAGAGCCGGGAGAACTCTTCGACCGCTTCGCCATCGCTCATTTCGAAAACAGGTTCCCCGAGCGGCAGCTTCCAGTAGGGGAACACCTTGACTCCGTTCTTCGACGCTGTGAGGGCGTGGCCGGGAGGGAGCTTCTTGACGCTTCTGAAAAGAGTCTTCGGCGCCAGCACGTACCTGCATGCCACCTGTTCCGCCAGCGCTTTCGGGTCTATCTCCTTCGATACGTCGGGAGAAGAGAAAAGCGGGGTGATTTCGGAGGCGAACACGATCCCGCTCCTGGTGTGGGCGAAATAAAGCGGTTTCTTGCCCAGCTTGTCCCTTGCCAGAAGAAGGACGGAGCGCTCCCTGTCCCAGATTGCGAAAGCCCACATGCCGTTCAGTTTCTGGAAGAAGTCCATGCCCCAGGTTTCGTAAGCCCGGAGAAGTACCTCGCTGTCCGACCGGGTGGAGAATTTCTCGCCTCTCGATTCAAGCTCGGCGCGGATGTCGGCGAAGTTGTATATTTCTCCGTTGAAGACCAGTACATGCCTGCCCGACCTGGAGTTCATGGGCTGGGACGCTTCCTTCGAGAGGTCTATGATGCTCAATCGTTTGTGCCCGAGGGCGATCTCCCCTTCAAAAAAAGAGCCTTCGTCGTCCGGGCCGCGGTGGCTGAGTAGGGAGAGCATCCGTGCGGTGACGCCGCGGTCCGGTTCCCTTCCCCTGAAATTATACTCGCCGCAAATCCCGCACAAGCTGTCCTCCCGTGAAATTTTACCAGAGACGGAGCTTTTTTACGAGAAACCTTCTCGGCCCCCGTATCGCCGGATCCGGTCGGGACGCTTGAAAAAAACTCGGCATGAGCATATGCTCATGGTGGAGGAGCCCATGGATCATCCGACCACACGCGAGCCGGCGCGGAAGAACCGGCGAAAGTCCGCAGGCGGACAAGCGGCGGAGCCCCCGGGGAACAAAGAGCTCACGGGAGAAGAACTGGAAAGCATCCTGCTCTCGGACCTTGAGGGCTTGTACCAGTCGGAAGCCGCGGAAATGATGAAAATATCGAGAGCCACCTACGCGAGGCTGATCTTTTCGGCAAGGAGGAAAATAGCCGAATCCCTTTACAGGGGGGGGGCCGTCATCGTCCCGGGAGGCGCTTGCAGAACGATCGTGGAAGGAATAAAGTGCCCGATACACAGGAGGCGCGGGAGGGGCGGAAGGCTCTGCCTGTGCGGAGGAGAAAAAAAGAATGGATGTTAATGCCGCGATCGGACTGATCCTCGAAGTTCTGAGGTTGACGGTTCTCGTGACCAGCTTCGTTTTCACGATGATGATGCTGGTGGAGTTCGTCAACGTTTCCTCCACCGGGCTTGTATCCAGGTGGCTGGGAAAGGGAAGCTTCCTCAATTTCATCGCGATAGTGCTCATCGGAGCGACCCCGGGATGTCTTGGCGCATTCACCGCGGTGGCCCTGTTCATACACGGGGTGATATCGAGGGGGGTGGTCGTCGCCACGATGATAGCCGCATCCGGCGACGAAGCGTTCTTCATGCTCGCGATGATGCCGAAGACCGCGCTTCTTCTGTTCGCGTTCCTCATCGTGTACGGAATCGCCGTCGGCATGGTCACCGACAGGCTCCTGGGAAAAAAGGGATACAAGGGGAGGCAGTGCCATCAGGGCATGGTCCTGCACGAGGGGGAGCGCGGCGTGACGTCCGCGAGGAGAAGCTCGTTCTCGGAATGGTCGGTGCTCAGGGTGATCCTCCTTTGCGCCTTCCTGTTCGTGTCTGTCGGCGTGGTGATGGGATGGATCGGCGAAGAGGGCTGGAACTGGGAGAGGATCGCCCTGCTGGTCACGACCGTGACGGGGTTCGCGGTGATATTCCTAGCGTCGGACCACTTCATCAGGGAACACTTGATCCGGCACATAGCAAGGGAGCACCTGCTGAAGCTCTTCCTGTGGACCTTCGTCGCCCTGCTTGCAATGGAGCTCCTGAAGTTCCGCGCGGAGAATTTCGAAGCACTGGTGAAACACAACGAAATCATAGCCATCCTGCTGGCGTGCATGGTGGGATTGCTCCCCGAATCGGGGCCTCACATGATATTCGTGGCGGGCTATGTGTCCGGGATCGTGCCTTTTTCCGTTCTGGCCGCCTCATCTGTCGTCCAGGACGGCCACGGGATGCTTCCGCTCCTGGCGCAGTCTCCATCCGAGTTCGTCAAGATAAAGACGATAAACTTCGTCGCGGGCGTTTTGGCCGGGATCATGTTCATGGCCTTGGGGCTCTGATCAGCCGAGGGACTGCAGGAACCTCACGATCAGCAGGACGAAAAGGACGGCAAGGTAGGCCATCAGGAAGAGAAGCGACAGTTTCACCACGGGGGTCATTTTCACTTTCGGCATCTTTTCCTCACATCAGGTCTTCGTAGTGGATAACGCCGAGCAGGTGGTCCTGCGAGTCCGTAACAGGCAGCATGTGGAACCTGTATTTCTTGAACAGCTCCTCCACGTCCTCCCTCAGGTCGCCGTCCTCGGCCGATACGACGGGAGCGGTCATGATCTCGGCGAGCTTCCTGTCGTCCGCGCTAAGGAGGAGATCCCTCAGGTCGACGACTCCCACGAGGGTCCTGCCGTCCCCGTTGATGACGTAGAGGTAGCTGATCTCTTCAGGCTCCTTCTTCGAGCTCCTGATGGCGAGGATCGCCTCCCCGACGGTGACGCTTCCCGCGAATGAGAGGAATTTGGATGAAAGGAGGGACCTCGCCTTCACCTCCCGCTCGGAAAGGATCGAGTTGACCCTGTCCGCCATCTCCTTCGGAAGAAGAGACATCAGCTCCTGGCTGTCCTCGTAGGGCAGGACGGAGAAGAGGTCGGAGATCTGCGGTATGGTCATCTCGGAAAGTATCGTTTTCGCCCTTTCCTGGCGTAGGTTGGCGATCAGCTGCCTCTTCGCTCTCGGTTCGGCGTCTGCGAGGGTCTCGGCGGCCTTCTCGCTGTCGAGGGCGGAGAAAAGCGCCTCCTGCTCCTCGCCGTTCAGTTCTTCGAGAACGTCCGCGAGATCCTCGGAGGGAAGCTCGAGGATCTGCTTCTTCGTTATAGACAACGACACCTTGTCGGTCGCCATGGCGTCCTCCACCGAGAGCGGCTGGACGAATTTCCAGGCTATCAGCTTGTCGGATGAGATCCGCATTTTCCTGATGCCCCACTTGCGGAGGAAACCGTTGAAGGAGACATCGACGTGGACGATGAGGAGACGGCCTCGCGATTCCAGCAGGTGGACGTCGTTCACCACCTCGGTCCTCCTTCCGTCTATGTCGAGGATCGTCTTGCCCATCAGGTGGCTCTCGACAAGTATCCAGCCGGGCTGGTCCACGAACGGGCCGTATGTCTCTCCCTCGGGGGGGCGCTGGACGAAGATCCCGTCGTCGTCGATCTTGATGAGCCTGGAGAAGGGAATGAACATCGTGGGCTTGCCCCAGCCGAACTCCATGTAAATACCCGTGGCCTCGGGGTAGTGTTCTCCGAGCTTGAAGGCGAGGTCGCTCAGCTTGCCCGCCCTGTTGTCGATCTTTTCGATGAAGACTGGCTTTCCCACCAGCTCCGAGAAATAGTAGAACCTGTAAGGGTCGGCCTGCGGGGAGGAGCCTTCCTGCAACTTCTTCTGAAACGGGCTCATAACAGCCTCCTGAAAAGCGCGTCGAAAAACCCTGGGAAAAGCGTCGTAAGGGCGAAAAGCGAGGACATAGCTATGACGAAGACGATGATCGTTATGTTGACGGCGTTCTGGCAGGGAGTATTGGTGAATTCGCCCATGGTGTCCCTGTCGTTGAGAAGAATCACCAGGAAGACCAGAGACGTTGGAAGAAGGGTTACCGCCGCTATCTGCACGAACATCGTTATTGTTATGAGCGGCGCCCCCGGGATGAGGACCACCCCTCCCGCGGTGGCGAGTATCAGCGCGTAGAAAATATAGAACCACGGAGCGTCGCGGACACTCTTGTTCAGCGAATGCGCCCAGCCGAAAACCTCCCCCACCGCCCAGGATGATGACAGAGATATGCAGAGCGCCCCGAGGAAACCCGCGTCGAAAAGCCCTATGGCGAACAGCGCGTGGGCGATCTTCCCTTTCCCTTCGGGGAACAGCGGAGCGATGGCCTGAGCCGTCTGCGCAGCGTCCTCGACGACTATGGGGGGCTGGTGGTAGAAGAACGCCGCTCCGGTGGTGATTATTATGAAGGCGGCCACGGAGCATGTGAAGAAGGCTCCGACCAGGGTGTCTATCTTGCCGAACTTGATGTCGCGGAAGTCGAGCCCCTTGTCTACGACCGAGCTCTGCTGGAAATAGATCTGCCAGGGCGCGATGGTCGTCCCGACGTTGGCGAGGATGAAGAATAGCATCTCGCCCGAAAACCCCCCGTGGAAAGAGGGGATGAGCATTCCCTTGAAAACGGCGTCCCACCCCGGGGCCTGGGGGAGTTTCATGGCCCAGAACGCCGCCGGGATGTAAACGAAATTGAAGGCGCAGAAGAAGAGGGTGAGCCTTTCGAATGTCCAGTAGCTTCCCGTTATGACGATCCCGAGGAGGACCGCCGTCACGCCCAGGAAAGTGACCATGGGAGGGACTCCGAACATCTTCATCGCTATGATCATGCCGATGTACTCGGTCACGAGGGTCAGCCAGTTGCCCACGGCGAGGTTGACGAGCGAGAACCATCCCCAGCGGGGGCCGAATCCTTCGAATATCGCCTCGGCGTGGCCCCTCTTTGTAACGGCCCCGAGCCTGACGGTCATCTCCTGGACGAAGTAGGCCATCGGCAGCAGCAGGAGGATGACCCAGAGGAGGGAGAACCCGTACCTGGACCCGGTCACGGCGTACGTGGAGATCCCGCCGGCGTCGTTGTCGGCCACCAGGACTATCACTCCCGGGCCGAGCACGGTCAGGAAAATGAAGAGCTGTTTCCTGAAGCGGGCCAGGATGTGGAGCAGCTTGGAAACGAAGAACATCAGCCTCTTCCCTTCCTTCTGCGGATCAACGGGACTGTGGACATGTCGGCGCTTCTCCTGTTCGGGGAGCTTACGCCTTGTCGATGGCGGTCCTAAAAAGCGGCCAGGGGTCTAAGGCGGGCTCCCCTGATTTTTGATAATGCGTGAGAACACAAGCAGCTCTCGTCAGTACTGGGCGGTTCCATTTTCTCCTTCCATTGCGGATAACGGCCGTTGAAGCCGTCGGACGAACTAGAAAACCAAGAAGCATTCTAGTTTTTACGGCTCAAAAAGTCAAGGCGCTTGACGGCCTTCCACGGGCGGGGAACTTGCTTCTTTGGACAGGCTAAAATAGAATTCTCATGTGGACAGGAGGGATAGATGCCGATAGAAGAACACGGTAAGAAAAAAGAAGAGGAGTGGGTAAGGGATCAAGAGAGGAAGCTTTTCGAGGAACTGAAGAGGAAGAGGGAAGAGAGAATGAAGGCCCAGATGCAGGAAGATGACTCGAAGAAATGCGAGGAACTGAAGCAACTGCATTTCATGCACTGTCCCAAGTGCGGGCACGGCATGGAGGAGATTCCTCTCGAAGGGCTCAGGGTCGACCGGTGCACTTTCTGCGAGGGGATCTACTTCGACAGGGGAGAACTGGAGGAACTCATGCAGAAACAGGTCGAGGAGAAGAAGAATTTCTTCAGGAAGCTCCTGGGCATATAGATGGCCACCGTCGAAAAGCCCGTCAAAACCGACCTGCTGATAATGGGATCGGGCATAGCGGGCCTTAGATGCGCTATCGAAGCGGCAGAGTACGGGCTCGACGTCATCGTCGCGACGAAAGACTTTCCGAGGGAATCGAACACGCTTTACGCGCAGGGAGGGATCGCGGCCGCCGTGGATCCCGATGACAGCCCGAGAAGTCATTTCGAGGACACTATCAGGGCGGGGGACGGGCTCTGCGAAGAAAAAGCGGTAAAGGTGCTTGTCGAGGACGGGGCCAAAAGGATCCGCGAGCTTATTTCCTGGGGGGCCGAGTTCGACAGGGAGTCTGGGGCGCTCCACCTGACGCGAGAAGGGGCGCACAGCCTCAGAAGGATACTGCACGCGGGGGATTCGACCGGAAAGGAGATCGAGCGCGTGCTCATGCTCAAGATGGTTTCGACGCCCGGCATCAAGCCCCTCGCCTTCCACATGGGGCTGTCGCTGGCGGTCGAGGACGGAAAACTTCGCGGGGCTTATCTTCTCGACGAGGAGAGCAGGACCATCCTGCCAGTGCGGGCGAGAGCCGTGCTCCTGGCCACGGGAGGCGCGGGAAGGCTTTTTCAGGAATCGACCAACTCTTCCATCGCCACCGGAGACGGAATGGTTCTCGCCCTTGAGGCGGGGATCGTCATGTCGAACCTGGAGTTCGTGCAGTTCCACCCCACTGCCCTTCATTTCAAGGGAGCCCCCCGCTTCCTTCTCTCGGAAGCGATGAGGGGGGAAGGAGCGCTTCTCAAGAACGGGCAAGGCGAAAGGTTCATGGCCCGCTACGACAGCGAGAGGATGGAACTGGCGCCGAGGGACATCGTGGCGAGGGCCATCGTCGACGAACTTAGAAAGACGAAGGCCCAGCACGTGTTCCTGGACCTTTCCCACCTGGACCATTCGTTCGTGAGGAACAGGTTCCCCACGATCTACGCCACGTGCATATCCTACGGCCTGGACATAACGAAGGAGATGATCCCGGTGCATCCCGCGGCTCATTACATAATGGGAGGAGTGGAGACCGACATCTGGGGAAGGACCTCGGCGAAGGGAGTCTACGCCGCGGGAGAGGTCGCCTGCACGGGAGTCCACGGAGCCAACAGGCTGGCGAGCAACTCGCTTCTGGAGGGGCTCGTCTTCGGATACCGCGCCGGCAGGGCAATACTCGACGACGCTCACCCGATGCCGAGAATTTTCAAGGGCCGTCCTCCCGAAGAGGGAAAAAACGTGGAACCGAAGGTCGTAACGGAAATGCGAAGGCAGATCGCGGCGAGGATGTGGAAAGGGGCCGGGATCCTCCGGAACGGCCACGGGCTTCAAAGCCTCGAGAACGAGCTTCTCGCCCTGGAATCCCTTTTCGGGAAGCCGCTATGCGAAAGGCGGGCCAGGGAAACCTGGAACATGCTCCAGCTCGGGAAGGCGATAGCCGCTTCGGCTGAATACAGGACGGAGAGCAGGGGCGCTCATTACCGTGAGGACCATCCTCTCAGGGACGATCGCGGCTGGAAAAGGCCCACCAGGCTGACGATGGAAGGGAAGGATTTCCGTTTCATCGGTGGCTCTGGCGTCCGGAGCCGGCGGGGCGCTTTCTAAAAAACCTTTCTTTCTGGTATATTATCCTATTTTCTGGGAGGGATCGGCTTGAAACCTTTGCTCTCGATCGCTGCAAAGACCGCCACCGGCGCGTGGCACAGCATCTGGACTTTTCCTGCGATCCTCGGAAGTTCGATGATGATCGCCTGGGCGGCGGAATCCGCGCAGTTCTTCCTTTCCCAGGGCCTTTCGCTCGCGATACTCGCATGGATCCAGACTCTTCCCGAGTTCGCCGTCGAAGCCGTCATCGCGTGGCAAGCTCCCAGGATACCCCACGGGATCGAACTGGTCTCGGCGAATTTCACAGGATCGCTTCGTCTTCTCGTTGGCCTCGGCTGGCCGCTCATCTTCTTCACGGCCGCCTTCTTCTATTACAAGAGATACAAGAAATTCTTCAGGGAGATCAAGCTGGAGAACGAGCACAGCGTCGAGGTCATGGGCCTTCTGGTCCCCCAGTTCTACTTCGTTTACATCGTCGCCAAGGGGACGCTCAGCGTTTGGGACGCGATCTTCCTTTTCATGATCTATTTCCTCTACATCGCGATACTCAACAAGATACCTCCCAAGGAGATGCACGACCCGGAAGAGGAGGAATGGCCCATCAGGAAGATCGTCGTGATGCCTCCGAAGCGGAGGAATTTCACCATCGCGGCGCTTTTCATCGTGGGAGCGGCGATCATTCTTCTGACCGCCGAACCTTTCCTGCACTCGCTGATGGCGCTTGCAGTGGCGATGGGAGTCAGCCAGTACGTTTTCATACAGTGGCTCGCCCCCTTCCTGAGCGAGTTCCCTGAGAAGGTATCGGCCTTCTACTGGGCGAGGAAGGTCAAGACCGCACCGATGTCCGTCATGAACATGGTCTCGTCCAACATCAACCAGTGGACGATGCTTGCGGGGATGATACCGATCGTTTACGCGATGTCGTGCGGGAGCCTAAGGCCCATCGTGTTCGACCACCATCAGAAGGTTGAGCTGGTCCTGACGATACTGCAGTCGGTGCTCGGTTTCTGTTTCCTTGTGAACATGCGTTTCCAGTGGTACGAGGCGGCTGGGCTTTTCGTCCTCTGGGCCTACCAGTTCTTCGTCCCGTCGAGCAGGGAGGAGATCATCTTCGTCTACGCGGGATGGATCGTCCTCGAGATATTCCTCTGGATCTTCAAGATCAGGAAGCCAAGGGCTTTCAAGAAGTTCGCCAGGCTATGGAAGGAAAAGATCAGTCTGACATCATAGGGAAAAAAGGATTCGCCCAGTTATCTTGTTTGCGCAGGGGCGATGCTTCGCATCTTACCAGTGCTCGCATGAGTTTCTTTGGGAGCAAGCTCCCTCCGACCCTCATGCTCACCCTTGTTTGCCTGACGGCTCTTTCCCTGCGCCCTTAAGGATTACCTCCCCCCACCAAACAAACACACGCCGACGGCGAAGGACCATATGCTGTGTCAGCCTTCGGGATTTTCAAATCCTCAACGTACACAAGTACGCCTCCGGTTTGAAACCCTCGCCTTCCTTGCCTCTGGCCCTTCGGCGTCTATGCGTCAGCGCCATTCGGTTGCTGGGGTGGAACTGCGATCAATCTATAAAATGTTCCATTTAGGATATATAATGATTCCTGATCCAAGGAAGGGTTATGAGGATGTGTATAATTAGATTCAACCCGACGACGATGGCAACCATGAGTTCTCTATTTTTGATTATGGCCGGGTGCAATGCCGTAAAGAGGATTGATAATACTTTTTACTTGAAAGGTAACTTTGTTTGCGAAAAGAGGATATACAAAGCTAGTGATGCTGTTAATGTTCCATCAGATCAGGTACTCAATGAAATGGCAGACAATGCCGGAAAGATAATGGCGGAAGCTCTCGATATCATGGAGAAAGAAAATGGTTTTTCTTTGATGACAGCTGATATTAATGAAAGCCAGGAAGCTTTGGACAATTGGCTTAATTTAACACGTCCCGGCCAGGAAAGACTGGGATTTCTTTTAAAGAACCATCCGGAAATATACTGTCTTTCTTTAAAACTGTGCAATCGAAAAATAAGCGAAGAGAGCGTACACATACCAAAGAGTCTCAGATATTTCAACATGATGTGGATCTATGATCCTGGAAAGAACTGTTGTCATATAATAGCCTTCCCGCAAGATTGTCTCGTTTCATTGTATGGTGCGAGTACTGGGAGCGAATCAACACAGAGCATGACCGTAAATGTTGAAAATATACCTGAATCCTTCGCCTTCAGGCTGAAAAGTGGTAAATATCCTGACTTCGTTGATGAAGGGATAAAAAAGGAACCAAACAATCTGACGCTACTGGAAACTATAATTCAATATCATGATACGGTCAGATTCGGAGGTGATAGCTCAAAGGGATCGCTGATATCTTTTACTTCAAATCTAAAGCATAAAGGGTTAGGTTTCAGGGCCGATGGGATCAGGCTATATTCACTATACGGTGATACCAGCTCGTCAAACCTTGCCACGAAGCCTTCATGCCCTACCGACATCTATGGAAATACGTGGTGCATTTGTTCGGAAGTTCCTTTGCCTGGGCGATAAAATATTCGAAATTATCTAATGTCCTTTTAGGTTGGTTATTTTGCCTATGCTCTTCATATAGAATTCTGTGTCAGAGTCCGTTCTCTCTTTTTATCTCCTGTATCGTCTCCTGGAGGACGTGGAGGAAGAGGGACCTGTCTTTCGGCTTGAAGGGGGCGGGGCCGCCCGTGATCATTCCCTGTTCGCGGAGCGACGACATCAGTTCGCGGGAGGCGAGAGCATCGCCGATGTTCTCCTTCGTGAATGTCCTGCCGTTCGGGTTTATCACGCGGGCGTCCTTTTCGAGGGCGCGGGAGGCGAGGGGGATGTCGGCGGTTATCACGATATCGTCAACGGAGGCTTGTACAGCGATGTAGTCATCCGCTGAATCGAAGCCTTCCCGTACGACCACCGATGAAATGAGATGAGGGGCCGGATGGCTGATCCTCCTGTTGGAAACCAGGACGGTCCGGATGTTCCACTTTACTGCCACCCTGAAGATCTCGTCCTTTACCGGGCATCCGTCAGCGTCCACGAAAATGGTCAGCAAATCCTGCCTCCCGAAATTAAAGAAAAAAGGGCGAACATCCGTCCGCCCTTAATCATTTCCTTCAGCCTTCTGCCTAGGAAAGCTTCTCTCCGCACTGCGAGCAGAACTTCGTGCCTGCCGGATTGTTCGCCTTGCACTTGGGGCAGGCGGCCATCGCTATGTTCTTTCCGCAGGCCGTGCAGAATTTCGCTCCCGGCGGGTTCTTGGCGTTGCAGAACGGGCAGAGAGCCAGCGCGAGCGACGCCCCGCATCCGGCGCAGAACTTCGCGCCTTCGGGGTTCTGGGCGTTGCAAGCGGGGCAGATGACGGCCGCAGCGGGAGCTGTGCCGCCCTGCTGTCCCTGGTTCATCGCGTTCTGCATCATGCCGGGCATCATCATGCCCATTCCGGCTCCGACCCCGAAACCTACTCCGGTGGCGGCTCCGCCGCCCGACGGGTTCTTCGCGGCCTCCTCCATGGATTTCGCCGCCTTGAACTGCATGTAACTGCCGACGTTGCCTACCGCGGCCATCCCGGATTTCTCGTCGATGACCTTCTGGACCTCTTCGGGAGGCGTTATGGCGCTGATGAAGAAATCGACAAGCTCAAGGCCGTACTTCGCGAAATCGTCCTTCACCCTCGCCTTCAGCCCTTCGGAGAGCTCGTCGTACATCCTGGCGAGATCGAGGACGGTCTTCAGGTTCTCGCCGAGGACGTCGTTGAGCCTCGCAACGATCATGTCTTTCGTGTAGGCCTCCACTCCGTCGGAATCCTGTATCCCCTGGCTGCCGACGAAGTTGTTGATGAAGAGCTGCGGCGACTCCACCTTAGTGGCGAACTTGCCGAAAGCTCTCAGCCTTATCATTTGGAACTCGCTGTCCCTGAAAAGGACGGGTTCCTTCGTGCCCCACTTCATGTCGGTGAAGACCTTGCGGTTGACATAGTAGACATCGGCCCTGAAAGGCGAGGTCCCGCCGAAGGGAAGGTTTATTATCTTGTTAAGGAGCGGTATGTTCAGGGTCGTGAGGGTGTGCCTTCCCGGGCCGAATACGTCGAGCGCCTTGCCGTCCCTGAAGAAGACCGCCCACTGGCTTTCCTGGACCACGAGCTGGGCGCCTATCTTTATCTCGCCGCCCGCCTCGAAACGGTGGACCATCTCCTTGCCGGTGGGATCGAACCATTCGATAACTTCGATATACTTCGCCATAGCTTACCTCCCCTCCGTCACAGGAGTCTCAAAGAGCTGCTTCCTCTGCTCCATCAGTTCCTCTATCCGGGCGACGATAGCCTTAAGGTCCGTCCCGTCGGCCTCGACGGATTTTTCCAGCTGTTCCAAAACGCCGAGGAACGAAAGGTCGTGCTGGTAGAGAAGGTCCAGCTCCTCGTCCCTGATCTTCAGCTGGTCGAAAAAGCCCGCGTAGCCGTAACTCGCGTAGCGGATCGAATCGGCGTGTTTCTGGAGCTTCCTTTCGAACAAACCGATGTCGTCGAGCTCCGAAAGCCTTCCCTCGTTGGTGAGCGTCAGCTTCAGGTCGGAAAGCTTCTTCCTGGCGTTGTCGATCCTCGTGGCCAGGTATTCCCTCAGCCTCTTGTCGGTGGTGCGCCTGTTCTCTTTCTCCCTGTAACCGGACAACCCCGGGATCGCGTCGGCGATCTTTTCGAGAAAATTCTTTTCGCTCTGCCGCATTTTTACCTCCTTGACTCAGTAATGCGCGTCGCCGGACTTCTTCAGAAGGTGCACCGCCCGCTTCGCGGTCTTCACCATCCTGATTATGTCCTTTTCGTTAGTGTACTTGTTGACCTGTATCGTAACGGCGATCTGGACACCTCCGTGGCGGGTCTTGCCGATCGTCTCCTCGTCGCCCGTCTCCGCTTCGCTCTTATGATGGTCGCGCTGATCGGAGGCGGCTTCGTTATCTGCCGCTGGCTCTCCGCCTTTGTCGCAGATCGTAATTCCCGCACCCTCCGCAAGGTACTGGAAAAGAGGGAAGGAAGAGTTCATAAGCCTCTCGCTGAGGCCGTAGACCTGCTCGAATTTCCTGCGCGCTTCGGTTTCGCTGTCCACGGGGACCTTGACGCTTTCGAAAAAATCCCCGTAAGCCTCCCTGATGATCTTCTTCTGGGCGTCCCGGTCCGGCTGCTGTCTGTTGAATATGTGATGGTTGCCTACGAGCCTGTCCTCCTGGTCCAGGAGCCCCAGGAACCTCAGGGCCGCCATCGCGGGATAGATCAAGTGCCTGGAAACGCCTCTCTTATGCAGTTCGTCGCCTTCTATCAGGTCTCCCTGCTTGTGCATCTGTATCTGCTCGAGGATCTCGACAAGGCCCTTCTTGGGCACGTATGGGGGTGTGTCAGTGTGTTTTCGCGCCATTCATCACCTCTAGTCTGACCATGAAATAGTCACGGGAGTTAACTTTACCAAGAAGAAATAGTGAAGTCAAGGGGTGAAACGTTGCGCCGGAGCAAGGCGGAACAAGGGGATCGGGAGGTTCCGGATGACAGGTTTATAATGTATAATTCTCGGAAGGAGGTACGCTTGTTCAGGGAGCCGATCACTTTTTCCGTCAAGGACCAGGATTTCAAGGGCATATTCCTTGTCCTCGTCTTCCTCGTTCTTGGCGGGATCCTAGTCGATTCCGCCACATACGGGACGCGGCTCGCTCCTTACGCGGCCAAGGAGTGGATCTACATCTCCGTTTCGTTGGTGGTTCTCTTCCTGGCGCTTTACATCCCCTATACCGTCTGGGTGGAGTATGGCTACATCCTTTACGCCCTCTCGATCATAATCCTCGCGGTCCTTCCGCTCATCGGAAAGACGGTCGCCGGATCGAAATCGTGGCTTTCCTTCGGCCCGCTGGGCTTCCAGCCATCGGAGATCGCCAAGGTTTTCACGGTACTTGCACTGGCTTCGTACATCAGGGACGAAGAGACTCACGAATTCACATTCAAGGATTTCTCCGTCCTTTTCGGGATCGCCTTCATCCCGTTCTTCCTCACTATCATCCAGCCCGATTTTGGCACTGCGCTGACATTCCTTCCGATAATGCTGGCGGTAGTCTTCTTCTCCCAGCTCAGGTTGAAGGAGCTCGTCAAATGGGGTTCGATGGCGGCTCTGGTTATGGCCGTCCTGTTCGGGCTGGCGTGGGTCTCTTTCTTCAAGCCTTATCAGAAAGAACGGGTGATGACCTTTTTCAACCCTTCGAGGGACCCCCAGGGAGCCGGATACCAGGTGAACCAGGCGAAGATAGCCGTCGGGAGCGGGAAGCTCACGGGGAAAGGCCTTCATGCCGGAACCCAGAACAGGCTCAACTTCCTCCCCGCGCCGCACACCGATTTCATATTCGCCGTCGCGGCGGAGGAACTCGGGTTCATAGGAAGCTCCGTGATACTGGTCCTTTTCCTTTTTCTGCTCCTCAAGTTCCTCGACACGGTCGAGAACGCTCCGAGCAGGGAGGGAGCTTTCGTCGCGCTCTCAGCGTTCTTCATCTTCCTGCTCCATATCATTGTCAACATCGGGATGGTCCTGGGGCTCTTTCCGACGATGGGCATACCTCTGCCTTTCCTTTCGTTCGGCGGCTCTTTCCTGGCCTCGGTCACGCTGCTGTCCGGCCTGGTCCTCAACATACGGGCGAAACGGTATTGAGGCCTCGCCGATGACCGTCTCCCGCGAGATAGAGAAACTGCCGATTTTCGGCCCCGAAGGCGCCGCGGCGATGACGGGCAGAACAGCCGGCGTCGTGGGGCTCGGAGCCCTCGGGTCGGTAAGCTCGCTTCTCCTGTCCCGGTTCCCGCTTAAAAAGCTCGTCCTCGTTGACAGGGATGTTGTCGAAAAGAAGAACCTTTACAGGCAGTATCTTTACACGGAGGATGACGCCGAAAAGGTCCTGCCGAAAACGGAGGCCGCGAAGCGGAAACTGGAAGCATCGTCGCGGGCGCCGATCGAGGCGCGGGACGTTCATCTTGACGCGGAACGGGCGAAAGAGCTGTTCGACGAGTGCGACATCGTCATCGACGCGACCGACAATTTCGAGACCCGGTTCATTCTCAACGACGCGTCGGCTTTTTACGGAAAACCGTGGATCTACGGGGGAGTTCTCGGTTCGCGGGGAGCAGCTCTGTTCGTCGACCCGAAGAGCGGGCCCTGCCTCAGGTGCGTCTTCGATGAGATCCCCTCCGTGGGAGCCGAGGAGTCCTGCGACACCGCGGGGATCCACCCGTCGCTTCCCATGATCGTCGCCTCCGTTCAGGTCGCCGAGGCCGCGAAGTTCCTCACCGGAAGGCTCTCAGCCGTGGAGCGGAGCCTCTTGCATGTCGATCTCGACGAGACGCGGTTCGTCAAGATAAAGCCTTCCAAACAGCCCGGTTGTCCCGTGTGCTCCGGATCGGGATCTTCGCTTCCCGATATCCCCGAAGGCGACGAGGTCAGGGAGCTTTGCGGCGGGGAGAGCGTCCTCGTGATCCTCAGGGGAAGGAAGTTCGACCTCGGGGAGATCGCGACAAGGCTGGAGAAGGAAGGGGAGGTCCTCCGGACCAGCTTCCTTGTCCGCCTCCGAAAAGAAGGGACCGGGATGACAATCCACTCCGACGGGCGCGTCCTTGTCAACGGCATCGGCGATGGAAGAAAAGCCATGTCCTTTGTGTCCAGGATGCTGGGGCTGTAGATGAAAAACGTCCTCCTATATCCTTTCGGGCTTCTCTACATGCTTGTGACCCTGATGAACCGCAAGCTGTTTGAGTCGGGGATAAGAAGAAAAAAGAGGTTGCCGAGGCCTGTCGTCTCGGTCGGGAACCTGACCATGGGCGGAAGCGGAAAGACGCCGCTGACGAAATTCCTCGCGAAGAAACTGATCGGGAAGGGTGTCAAGCCGGCGATAGTGCTCCGCGGTTACGGAAGAAAGACGAAAGGGCCGTTCCTCGTGACGGCGGGAAGCACGGCGGAGGAGGTCGGCGAGGAAGCGCTGCTTTACAAAAGGGAGTTGGAGATCGATGTCGCCGTTGCCGAAAAGCGCGAAGAGGCGCTTGCCGTCCTTCCTTCCCTGCCGGATATCTTCCTTCTCGACGACGGTTTCCAGCATTTCAGGGTACACAGGGACAGGGACATACTCGTCGTCGACGCCTCCAGGCCTGAAGAACTGAGAGCCCTTCCTTACGGCAGGCTGAGGGAGCCTCTCTCCTCGGCGGGCAAGGCTTCTCTCGTGGTCGTTACCAAGGGCCGAAGGGAGGATCTTCCTGAAAAAATGAAGAAGGTCATCCGCGACATCCCCACGGTGGAAGCGGTGTTTCAGTGGAAGGAGAAGCTCTACCCCGACGGAATCTACATCGGTCAGGCAGCCGAAAAGAAGATGTTCCTGCTTCTCGGCATCGGCAATCCGGGAAATTTCAGGGACATGGCACTGGAGAGAGGCCTGAAGATCGCAGGGGAGAGGATCTTCCCCGACCACGCCTTTCCCGATCAGAAGCTCGTCGCGGAGATAAACGAAGCTTCCGCGGGCGCGGACTACATCCTCACTTCGGAAAAGGATTTCGTCAAATGGTCGAAGGCCGGAGGGCTCAAGGTCCGCCTGGCGTATCCCAAGCTGAGGATCGCCCTGAGCGATCCGGACGACCATGTGGGCGGGGTTCTGGCCGGGCTATGAAAGACGGAAACAGGGATTCCCTGGTCAGGGTTGTCCTGCCGATACCCCTTAAAAAAGCGTTCACTTACAGACTGCCTGAAGGCGTGCCCCGCGTCCTTCCCGGCTCGAGGGTCATAGTCCCCTTCGGAAGCAGGAAGCTCATCGGGTTCGCAATCGAAGGCGAGGGCGAAAATGTTCCCGGCATCAGGGAGGTCCACTCCGTCCTCGACGAGGAACCGCTTTATCCTCCCGAGCTCTTCGCGTTCTTAAAAAGCCTCGCCGACTATTACCTCGCGCCCCTCGGTTTAATTCTCAAGAGCGGGTATCCGTCCTCGCTGGACCCCACTCAGAGAAGGTCTTACAGGCTCGTCGATCCGGGGATTTCGCCCGAGACGGGCGGGGCGGCCGCGGAACTGGTCTCCGTTCTCAAGGAGGGCGGGAAAAGCTACGCCACGCTCAAGACAATTTTCAGGGACGACACGGACAGGCTGATCAGCGCCGCCATCTTCAAGGGCCTCGTCGACGTCACGGAGCATTTCGCGGAGGTGAGGCGCAGGGTCGGAGGCGACAGGATCGCCCTGATCCTTTCAAGCGATGAGGCTCTTAAAAAGGCGGAAGAACTTGACCTTCCCAAGGGCCACGGGAAGGCACTTGAACTGATCCTCGGTTCGGAGACGAGCGGGTTTCCGACCGTGAGGGAGATCGCGAAGGCCGCGAGAACGCCCGAATACACGGTGCAGGAACTGGAGAAGCTCGGATTCATTGAGCTTTTTGACATGATGCCCGAGAAGCTGGCGGGACGGCCGTCGGGTCTGGACCTGACCGAATGCCAGCAGGCGATATTCGAGAGCGTGAGGAAGACGGTCGCGGCGGGAAGTCACAGGACGGTCCTTCTTCACGGTATAACCGGCTCTGGAAAGACGGAAGTTTATCTAAGGCTTTTCGAGGAAGTCCTCGCCTCGGGAGGGACAGGCATCTACCTCGTCCCCGAGATCTCCCTCGCGAGCTACCTTTCCAGAAGGCTCATCGAAAGGTTCGGGAGCGAGGTCGCCATACTCCATTCCGCATTCATCGACAAGGAGAGGTCAAGGCAGTGGCTGAGGATGAAGAAGGGAAGCGCAAGGATAGTCATAGGCCCGCGCTCCGTCCTTTTCGCGCCGCTCTCGGGAGTGAAGCTGATCGTCGTGGACGAGGAGCACGACAGCTCCTTCAGGCAGGCCGACCATCCCTTCTACAACGCGAGGGACATGGCGATCCTCAGGGCGTCGCTGATGGACGCGGTCGTCGTCCTCGGCTCCGCGACGCCGTCGGTCGAGTCATACTACAACGCGACGGAAGGCGCCAAGTACGGCCTCGAGGTCCTTTCGGAAAGGGTCACGGGCGCTTCTCTTCCCGAGGTGGAAGTGGTCGATATGAGGAAGGTGTACGAGGAGACGAAGGAGAAGAGGATCATCTCTCCGAGGCTCGAAGAACAGATCGAGGAAACCCTGAAGAAGAACGAGCAGGTGGTCATCCTCAGGAACAGGCTGGGCTATTCAACCTTCGCCCTCTGCAGGAAGTGCGGCAGGACCGTCAAGTGCGATGCGTGCGACATCGCCCTCACATACCACAGGAAGAGGAACCAGATGAAATGCCACTTCTGCGGGAAGACAGCGGCGCCCCCGAAGGAATGCCCCCACTGCGGAAGCGATATCCTCCAGTTCCTAGGGGAAGGGACGGAGAAGGTCGAAGAGTGGCTCTCCAAGAGGTTCCCCTCCGCCAAGGTCGACCGGATGGACAGGGACGCGGTCGTCAGCGCGAAGGATTACGACAGGCTCTGGAGCGACTTCGAAGAGCACAGGATAGACGTCCTCGTCGGGACCCAGATGGTGGCGAAGGGCTATCACAATCCCGCGATAACCCTCGTCGGGATAATCTCGGCAGATTTCATCCTCGGCATCCCCGATTACCGTTCCAGCGAAAGGGCGTTCGACCTGATCACCCAGGCGGCGGGAAGGTCGGGCAGGGGAGATCTTTCTGGAAGGGTCGTCATACAGTCCTTCTTCCCCGACCACTACGCCGTGATCTCCGCGTCGAAGCAGGATTACGGGATGTTCTACAACGAGGAGATAAAGTACAGGAAGGCGCTCGGGTATCCTCCCGTCATGGCGCTCGGGAGAGTCGAGATCAGGCACAGGAACGCCGACAAGGCGCTGGAGATCGCGGGGGCATGCAGGGAAGTCCTCGCGAACGCGGCAGGCGGCTACGCGAGGATTCTGGGACCCAACCAGGCGCCCATCGCCCGTCTCGAGAATTACTATCGCTACCACATACTCATCAAGACGAAGACGCGGTCGAGGCTCAGATCCATCCTCGAAGCGGTCCTCAATTCCCCTCTCGAAAAGCACGTCGGCGGCGAGATCTTCCTCGACGTGGATCCGGCGAGTCTGGTGTGAAGCGGACAAGCTGCGCCTGCGGCGCATTGAAAATTGAAAAATGAAGATTGAAAAGTGAAAAATGGTGGAATCGTTTCCTTATTGAACCTCAGCGCTTCCACCTTCAGCTCATCAGCACTGGTGCCAGCCTTCTGCCTGGACGCTGTCTCTCGCCCCCCTCTTCGGGAAGCGAGGCGTCAGCCTTCAGCGTGCGCCTGCGATTCGTTCAGGGACACTCACCCTCCAGCTGGCCGTTTATATGACATCCTGCGGAATTGGAGCCGGCGGGCCGGCCGTGGCCGAATCCTCCTATTATTCCCGAGGAATTGATCGGGACGACCAGATAATAGACGTCCTGCGAAGCCGGTGCGAAAACCTCTTGAAGGTCTGCTCCCGAATCCCCGCATATTATCGATGTGTGATCGTAACTCCCCTCTGTCAGCGACGCAATGGTCCCCTGGTATACGATGTAATCGGATGCTGTCCCGCATGTCTCGTTCCATGAGATGACCAGATCGTCTCCTTCGAGACCCACGCGCACGGAACCTTCGGGAACTTCCAGCGGCCCCATGCACAAACCGGTCGAAAAACTGCGAACTTCGGAACTCGTCGTTCCGGAAGGGTTCCTCGCGACCACTTTCCAGTAATAGGTCGTCGAAGGGGAAAGCGTCACATCGATTTCCGGAAGAGCAAGGCCAGAACTGAACAGGACTGCCGGAGGATCAACCGTGTCGAGGTAAAGGTCGTAGGAAAGCGAAAGCGGGCCGCCCTGCCATCCGAGCCTTGTCGAGCATTCCAGGTTCGAAGATCCTGCGGGCGGGAAGGCAAGGGACAACGCTCCGGGCGGTGTACTGAAGCAGCCGGAAAGGTCGATTATCCTTATCCCATAACCGTCGGCAAGAACGGCGGATGTCCAGTTGGGCGCGTTGTCGAAAGTGTAGCCAAGGTTGGGGGTATCGTACGAGCCGATCTCGATGGGGCTTGAGGGGTTCGAAATGTCTATCATTCTAACTCCGGAGATGCCGTCTGAGACGAAAGCTAGGCTGCCGGAAATAGTTACGCCGAAAGGATTCGCGGGAAGGTTCAGGGAACCAAGTTCCACGGGAGCCGACGGCGTTGTGACGTCGATCAATCTCAGGACCTTGTCCTCGACTGAAGCGGCAATGTTTCCCGAAACGTCAACACCTCTTACGAAGCCCGGGGGATCAAAGTATCCGGCTTCGATCGGGGCGTTTGGATCCGATACATCGATGATCCTGATCCCCGCGGCTCCCGCCGCGATGAACACCAGATCGTCCCGGGCTGCGAGGTCCCTGATGGCCGCCGGGGCGGTAAAAGTTCCTTTGAGAACAGGGGATGACGGATCTTCGGCGTCCAGGACCTTCATGTTGTTCCAAATCACAAAGAAAACATTCGTTCCTGCCACCGAAAGGCCCCTAACAGCGAACGGATCGTTGAATCCCCCAATTTGCGTGATCGCGGCCGGATCGGTGATGTCAAGGATCCTGACCCCGTAGAATGCGTCGGCGACATAGGCTGTGGTTCCCACGATGAATATATCTCTCCCGTCTATCACGGGATTGGCTCCGGGAATTGGCGTGGGAGCAGCGGAATCGGATATGTCGAAAACCCTCATGCCCTCCTCGAGACAAGCCACGAAAGCGTTGTCTCCGGCCACTCGGATCCCGTAGGTTTGGGCATAGGATTCGTCGAAGTAGCCGGTCTCCACGATCGCACCGGGATTTGAAATATCCAGTTTTCGTATTCCGGCGAAACTGTCTGCGAGAAACGCCGTGGTTCCCGAAGCATCAGCATGGTATGTGTATCCGGAGCTGTCGAATCGGCCCAGTTCCATCGGGGCGAGAGGGGATGCAAGGCTGAACAACGACAGTCCGTAATTGCCGTTCGCGACATAAAGTATCGTTCCCTTTATGTTCAGCGATTCGGATTCCTCGGCGACGCAAACCGGCTGTTCCACCGGAACAAGCGGGTCGGTTATGTCGAACAAACGGACGCCGTAGGCGAAGTCTGCAAGGTACAGCACGTCACCATAAGACTCCACGAATTCAGCGCCATTCATTATGGGAGGGAAAACGTCCGGCACCTCGACAGGGGCGGAAGGGGTCGAAATATCTACCAGACGGATGCCGTACAAGTAGTCTGTAACAAAGGCGTAATTGCCTTTTACCGCGACGGAACGGACCGGACCTCCCGGAGATGTGTATGTCCCGAGGAGCGACGGGGACGAGGGGGTGGAAATGTCGATGATATGCATGACAGAGCCCCAGCAGAGGTAAAGGGTAGTTCCCGCTAGCCTTGCAACTCCGTCCGCGCCGCCGGTGAGGGGAAGAAAACCTTCCTGCGAGGGATGGGCCGGGTCGGCAAGGCTGAAGACGAACAATCCGGTGTTGGCTGAAGGCACGAAAAGATGGGAGCCGCTCATGGCCATCACAGCTTCGCCCATCGCCCCGGGAAGAATCGTCTCATCAACCTTTACGGGGTTTCCCGGTCCACCGACATATAGAGTCTGAAGGTATGCGCCGTTGGCGTAATAAAGGTGGTCTCCGTTCAGAAGGACCGACCTCGCGGGAGCGTAAAAAGCGCCCGGGAACCAGCTCTCCTCCTCCATGCACGAGGTGGTGAACGACCACTCATCAGAGATAGTCTTCCCGTCTATGTTCACCGCTTCGACGCGCCAGTAGTATGTCGTTCCGTCCGCCAGCGCGCCTGCGGAGAACTCCGACGCGGTTATGCCTGCCTGGAACTGAGGCGCGGGAGACGAAGTTCCCAGATATAAAGTGTAATCAGACGCTCCGGAAGAATCCTCCCAGTCCAGGAGAAGGGTCCAGGGCTGGCCGGATACGCCGTTTGCGGGGCTGAGGAGCGCGAAAGAAGCCGGCACCTCCTCGCACTTCGGGGCTGGCGAAACAGTATCCGCAGGATTCTCCAGCGGCAAGCTGAAACCCGAAATATCGGTCGTTGTGATCACCGCTGAGGACAACGCGATCGCAAATAATACTGAAAAAAGGGCTTTCATCGGGCTCTTATTCATATCAACCTCCGGGTCCAGAAAATATTATACATTATACATACATTATATTATACATGCATCCAGGCGCAGCGAAAAACCCTGTCGTAGGTGTTGCAATGAGTCTTCTCCTTCGAGTGCGCGGGGTCAGGGCTTTAGTCTTGAATCCCGCGGGATAAGGTAGATCACTTCGTTTGGAATGCTGCGGCCTTTCTCGTGATGACCGGATTCTTTATCCTGCCGATCCTGTAAAGGGTTCGGGGTCAGGCCATGCATTATGCATTTCCAGGATAAGGTAGATCACTTCGCCTGTCGCGGCTTCAAAGAAGTCCTCGCAACGACCGGCTTCTTTATCCTGTTCATGCTTTCCATCCTTGTAAAACCCTTTTCACTGTTTTTTCTCTGTACCTTCTGCTTCCTCTGAGGTCGAAGATATTGTTGCTTTTTCTTTTGCCTCGACGCGGGGAGTAATTAGGGTCAGGTCTTTACTTTTAGCGTGTCAGGATTTGTGCTATCTGACTAAATATAAAGACCTGACCCCGCAAGACTTCTGACTAAATATAAAGACCTGACCCCGCAAGACTTCCTTCCAAGCTTGCCGCTTCCCGGCTTCCGCTCTTCCGCGCTAATGCACATTCAGCCATCAGCCTTCAGCCATCCTGCCCGCAGGGCATAGGATGTTGTGCCCTGAGACAAATTCACTGGCGGGAAAAAATTGAGAAAGAGCTATATATTAAGTATAATAAGTTTTAAACACGTTATGTAATGTATGACTTAGAAGGACAAATGGAGGTAGGCGATGAAGAGAACCAAGGTCTCAATGATCGCGATCCTTTTGGTTTTCATGTTCGGGATATTCTCCTTCGGGCAGGGCTTGCTGGAAAAAATCTCGAGTGAGAAGAAGGTTCTTCCGGAAGAAACCTCAGCTGAATGGTGGTCGACCGTCCAGCAGGAGATCCAAAAGGAGGAATACCATCTCTCTCCCTCGGGGGATAAATCGGGGGCGCTCTACGAGGCGCCCAACCGGGCGCAGGGATTCAGGGCCTGTTTCACTAGGGACGGAGTCCGCGTGTCGCCGCGGGATCCGAAAAAGGCGAAGTGGGAATGGGGGCTTGAGCTTGTTCAAAAGGCTGAAGGCTCAAGGCTGAAGGCTGAAGTAACGGTCAAGGAAAACCGGATCGAGATAAACAGGGAAAAAGTCGTCGAATGGTATATCAACGACGAGAACGGATTGGAGCAGGGATTCACCGTACACAAGCCGTCAGGTAATGGCGGCATACTGAACATCGACATGAGATTGACCGGCAACCTGCATCCGAAATTCGCGGAGGACGGCCAGGCTATAGATTTCTACGGCAACGGAAATGTGGCTGTCCTCAGGTATTCGCAGTTGAAAGTGACAGACTCTACGGGAGAAGTCCTGCCGTCGAATTTCGAGGGAATAAATGGAGGTATAAGGATCGCAATTGACGACAGCAGTGCCGCTTATCCGATCACCGTGGACCCGCTCGTCACCAGCCCCGCTTGGACGGCGGAGGGCGACCAGGAGGGGGCAAACTTCGGTTGCTCGGTGGGGACGGCGGGGGACGTGAACGGGGACGGTTACAGCGACATCATCGTCGGCGCGTATGGGTATGACAACGGCCAGGATAGTGAGGGGCGGGCCTATGTTTATCTGGGCGGTGCCTCGGGCCTCTCCGCTTCCGCGGGGTGGACAGCGGAGAGCGATCAGGCCGAGGCATTTTTCGGCTGTTCGGTGGGGACAGCCGGGGACGTGAACGGGGACGGGTACTCGGATGTCATCGTGGGCGCTTATGGGGCCGACGGCTTTGCCGGGAAGGTCTATCTCTACCTGGGCGGCGCCTCGGGCCTCTCCGCTTCCGCGGGGTGGACGCGAAGCGGTCAGGCGGCATACGACTACTTCGGCTATTCTGTAGCGACCGCCGGGGATGTGAACGGGGACGGCTACTCGGATGTTATCGTGGGCGCTTATGCGGCCAACAGCTTTGTCGGCAAGGCCTATCTCTACCTGGGAGGCGCCTCGGGCCTCTCCGCTTCCGCGGGGTGGACGACGGCGGGAGAGGCATCCAGCGACTACTTTGGATGTTCTGTCGCGACGGCGGGCGATGTGAACGGCGACGGCTACTCTGATGTGATCGTGGGGGCTTGGCCATACAGCAGCAGTGTCGGGAAGGCCTATCTCTTCCTGGGCAGTGCATCGGGCCTCTCCGTCGCAACCTCCTGGACGGCTGTAGGGGAAACTCCCGGGGATGGCTTCGGCATCTCTGTTGCGACCGCGGGGGATGTGAACGGGGACGGGTACTCGGATGTCATCGTGGGCGCTTATGGGGCCAACGGCTTTGCCGGGAAGGCCTATCTCTACCTGGGCGGCGCCTCGGGCCTCTCCGCTTCCGCGGGATGGACGCGAAGCGGTCAGGCGGCATACGACTGCTTTGGCTATTCTGTAGCGTCCGCCGGGGATGTAAACGGGGACGGCTACAGCGATATCATCGTCGGGGCGCATGAGTTAACCAACATCTATGACAACGAGGGGCGGGCCTATGTTTATCTGGGCGGCCCCACCGGTCCTGCCGCTACCGCTGGCTGGACGGCGGAGGGCGGCCAGACGACCGCCTGGTTCGGCTGTTCGGTCGCGACGGCGGGGGATGTGAACGGGGACGGTTACAGCGACATCATCGTCGGTGCTCATGGGTACAGCAACGGCCAGAACTTCGAGGGACGAGCGAATGTTTACCTGGGCGCCTCCACCGGCCCTGCCGCTTCCGCGGAGTGGGCGGCCACGGGAGAGGCAGCGAACAACAATTTCGGCTATTCCGTCGCGACGGCGGGGGATGTGAACGGGGACGGCTACGCGGATGTGATCGTGGGCGCTTATGGAGCAAACAGTCAAGCCGGCAAGGCATATCTATACCTGGGCGGCCCCTCGGGCCTCTCCTCTTCCGCGGGGTGGACGCGAAGCGGTGAGGCGGCATCAAACCGCTTTGGCTGGTCGGTGGCGACAGCGGGGGATGTCAACGGGGACGGCTACTCGGATGTTATCGTGAGCGCTATTGGGGCCAACGGCTGGGCCGGCAAGGCCTATCTCTACCTGGGGGGCGCCTCGGGCCTCTCCGCTTCCGCGGGGTGGACGCGAAGTGGTGAGGCGGCGAACAACTATTTCGGCTATTCCGTTACAACGGCGGGGGATGTGAACGGGGACGGCTACTCGGATGTCATCGTGGGCGCTTATGCGGTCAACAGCTATGCCGGGAAGGCCTATCTCTACCTGGGGGGCGCCTCGGGCCTCTCCGCTTCCGCGGGGTGGACGCGAAGCGGTGAGACGGCAGGCGACTACTTTGGATATTCTATCGCGACGGCGGGGGATGTGAACGGGGACGGATACTCGGATGTTATCGTGGGCGCTTATGCGGCCAACAGCTTTGTCGGCAAGGCCTATCTCTACCTGGGAGGCGCCTCGGGCCTCTCAGCTACCGCGGGGTGGACGCGAAGCGGTGAGGCGGGAGGCGACTACTTTGGCGTGTCGGTCGCGACAGCGGGGGATGTGAACGGGGACGGATACTCGGATGTTATCGTGGGCGCTTATGGGGCCAACAGCGTAACCGGCAAGGCGTATCTCTACCTTGGCGACGCTTCGGGCCTCTCCGCTGCCGAGGGGTGGACGGCCGACGGTGAGGTTTCATGGGGTTTCTTTGGTGGATCGGTCGCGACAGCGGGGGATGTGAACGGGGACGGCTACTCGGATGTTATCGTGGGCGCTTATGCGGCCAACAGCTATACCGGCAAGGCGTATCTCTATCTGGGCGGCGCCTCGGGTCTCTCAGCTGCCGCGGGGTGGACGGCCGACGGTGAGGCGGCAGACAACTACTTCGGCTGTTCGGTCGCGACCGCCGGCGATGTGAACGGGGACGGCTACTCGGATGTGATCGTGGGCGTTAATGGGGCCAACGACTATGCAGGTAGATCCAATGCTTATTACGGCAACGGCGGCGCGGGCGCATACATGAAACCGCAGCAGTTCCGGGCGGATCTCACTGCCCCCATCGCCCCGCTGGGGTTGGCGCTGGAGGAGCAGTTCCGGATCGGCCTACGCCTGCGAACCCCATACGGAAGAGGGAATGTAAAACTTCAATGGCAGGCCGTCCCGTTGTGGGCGTCGTTCGCGCCTGCCCTCAACCCCATCCAGAGCGATTCCTCATGGCTGAACAGCGGCACAACAGGTATGATGAGGCAGAAACTTGTCGGGCTGACGGACCAGCCGGGTCCCTTCAAATGGCGCGCCAGGGTCAGGTACCACTCTGCCTCCAGCCCGTTCCAGCAGTTCGGCCCGTGGTTCACCCCGGCCGCCAACGGCCTTCAGGAGGCGGACCTGCGCAGCGCCGTCGCGGCGGCCTGCGTCCTCCCCGACGAGCCCTGCTGGATCTACCTGGTGACGACCGACGGGACCAACCATACGCTCAACTTCCAGGACCCGAATCAGGCAAACCAGCGCACAGGGTGGAACATCAGGCGCTCGGACAACCCGTCGCTGACGCCCAAGAGTTCGTGGCCCGTCGTCTGCTCGGACTGCGTGGACATGGACCAGATCACCGGCAATTACCAGTGGACCGATTCGTCGGGAGATACCCCCTCGGGAGGGGTATGGTATTACCTGGTGACTGCTTACAACGCCAGCTGCCCCGCGGAAGGGCCGTTCTCGAGCGAGTGAGCCCGTCCGGGCAGGATGAAGGCTCTGCTTCCCGAAGAGGAGGGCGATCCTCTCTCCTCTTTGGGAAGCAGAGCGATAGCGAAGCAGTTCAGCTCATCACCGCCAGGAATGTGAGGCCGTTCTTTCCCGCCGTGATGCCGCGGGAAAAATCAAAATATGACCGTGATGTCTTCCTATTCTCCAGGCGTCACCTGTACTTTCACCTCGTTGCAGGCGAACCTTTCCGCCGCGTCCCTGACGTTCAGCAGGATGTAGAAAACGCCGGGGCGCTTGGGGACGACGCTGAAAGTGGCGGTGCCGTTTCCTCCCGCTATTGTCCCCTGGTTAGGTTCCAGTCTGAAGCACTCCTGATCGTCCAGATACTCCTCTTTCGCTTCCCAAGTGGCGTCTCCCGGCGTCGACGAGGCTATCGAGAAGGAGATTTCTACCGGCTGCGGGTAAGTTCCCGCCGCGGGATTCTGGGCGATGGTCAGGACCGGCGGGGCTCCGGTGAAATGGATCGCCCTGTCGTAAACGAGCTCGGTATAGGAAGGGCCCCCGTGCGTCCTGGGTTCCACGTAAGACCTGACGAAGGCGAGCAGAGGGGCATCCAGCGCCGCTCCCACGCCGCAGCCTCCCGTCGGAACCTCAAGGCAGTAGGGTTCTCCGTTGCAATGGCGCGACACCTTGAGGACGTAAAGCTTTTCCTGGTCGTGATCACCGGGAAGGTAGGAGGCGGCTGATCCGCCGAAAGGGGTGCACAGCGGGCTTCCGTAGCAGTGGCTGAAAGCTGATGCGACGCCGCACATTTTCGGTTCCTGGTAGATATTCACATTATGGTATGTCGCCTTTCCGCTTTTTTCATGATTCACGCCGTACAAGACAAGGAAATCGTCGGGATCATCCGACAGCGTGAAAGGTTCCTTTGTGCCGATGTAGGGTGAATCGCTGCTGTCGCCGAGCGTGTTGATCGAGGCTTGCAGGGAAGGTGGGCTTTGCGGGATCCACTGGACGGTCGTAAGTTCCTGGGCGGGGAGGCCGTCGAACCTTGTCAATATAGCCTCTCTGAGCCTGTCGACCGCCGGGATAAGGTCAAACTCGGTGTTCCCCGTGCCCCGCACCCTCTGCTTTGGGGTAGGAATTATCTCGGCTTCCTGAGTGTCGAGGGGCGTGACGCGGAACACTACCGTCCGCGGGTTGTCAAGGTAGCCGCCACCGTTGTCCGTCCCGTCGTGCCAGAGGGCCGTGCGTTGAGCGATCACGAGCTGGTCGGTGGTTTCGTCCAGCGCGTGGTTGGTCCTGACGAACGATGCGGGAATGACATAGGTGTTGACCGACTTGTCCGAAAAACCTGCTGCTTTCGCGGCCGCCCTGACCGCCTTTTCCGTTTTCCTGTCCGAGGTATAGATCAGAACGATATTATTATTGAAATCGCCGTTTTCAGTTTTTATCACGAACCGGTTGAGCGGGTCTCCGAGGCTGGAAAATATCTTCTTGCTCTGACTTGGCCCCCAACCCTCGGCGTAGCGCCTGAACATGAAACAAACGTAGCTGTAGTAATCGCAGGGGGGAGGCGTGGGACCGACAAGCACCACCGCCTCGTTCTGCCGCAGGCGAAATATCAGGGGGAAAGCCGTGTCAGCCTGGCCATCCAGCTTTGGCACCGCAGCCGCCAGGTAAGGAGCTCCGAAATTGTTACCGTTGCAGGAATCTATCAATCCCGCGCAGTAAAGAGAGGGGAAATCCAGCTTTGCGTAGCGGTTGAAGTTCAGGTCGCCGAGGACCTGGAATCCCTTGTTCTCCAGTATATTCTTTATCTTTCCGGACTTCTTCAGTATAGGATCCTCTAAGGCCTCCTGAGGGAAAGCAGCTGAACACATCGCCGTGACAATAAATACCGACAGGAAGAATCGGAAACTGGACTTGACCATTTCACATCCTCCTTTTCTTGAAATACATACCTGTTTTAGATTTCAATGTAACAAAAGGGGGGGGTGGTGTCAAGAAAAAAGTCGCCTCCTCTTCTTCACTTTTGGAAAATAAGGACAGCCGCCTACTGCCTTATCGAACTTCAGCTCTTCAGCTTTCAGTCCTGCAGGCTTTGCCTGCATTGAAAAATGAAGATTGAAAAGTGAAAAATGGTGGCCCCCCCCCTTTATCCCCCTTTGCAAAAGGGGGAGAGCCGTCACGCAGGGGGATTTTAATTCGGGCGATTCGTGAATTGCCCCTACGGAAAATCCTTCCTTCCAAGCTTGCCGCTTCCCAGCTTCCGCTCTTCCGCGCTAATGCACCTTCAGCCTTCAGCGCTGGCGAAGGCCATCAGCGCTTCAGCTCATCACCGCCAGGAATGTGAGGCCGTTCTTTCCCGCCGTGATGCCGTGGGTGTGGCCCATCTTGCAGACGAAGGCGTCGCCCGCCTTGAGGTCGAAGCTCTTTCCGTCGAGGACTCCCGTGCCGTCGCCTTCGAGGACGAGGTAGAACTCTTCGTCGCTGTCGTGCAGGTGCTCGCCGATAACGGTAAGCGGCTCAAGCTCTAGGCGGCTCAAGAAATTGATGTTGCGCTGGCTCTTCTCGACAAGGTACGGATACATCTTCGCCTTGCCTTTTCCGCCCCTGATGTTCTCCCTGTCCGTCGCCTGGATATCGTCTTTTCTGATGATCATCCTGCCTCCGGGATCCGTGATTCCACGAATTTCAAATTTAAAATTTAAAATTTCAAATCTAAAATTAATTGGAAAAACCATTTTTCCAATATGATATAATACACCGCTGACAGGGGGTTTTGCCATGAGAACTCGTGAGATAGCGCCGAACATCCACTGGACGGGGGTATACACCACCGAGAAATTCCTCTTCGAGAACCTGTGGGAGATCGTGCACGGCGTCAACATGAATAGCTACCTGCTTTGCGGGGAGAAGACCGCACTCATCGATGTCTGCCCCGAAGCTTTGCTGGATGACCTCCTCGGAAGGGTGTCTTCGATAACCGACCCGTCGAAGATCTCATACCTTATTTTCAACCACCTCGAGCCCGACCACACGGGTGCCGTCAGGGCGATAAGGGAGAAGATCCCCGGCCTTGAAGTAATAGCATCTAAAAAAGGGGTCGAGATGCTCCGCTCTCTTTTCGGGATAACGGACAAGGTCAGAGAGGCGAAGGAAGGCGACACGCTGGACCTGGGAGGCTTGAAGCTCAGGTTCATGATGACGCCGATGCTGCACTGGCCCGAGACGATGATGACCTTCGAGGAGACCACGAAGACTCTTTTCTCGAGCGACAGCTTCGGCGCGTTCGGGGCCACCGAAAGCTCGATATTCGACGACGAGGCGAAGGAGGGCTATTTCGAGAGCGAAAGGTTCAGGTATTTCGTGAACATCCTCGGAAGCCACTGGCGCCACATCGAGAAGATGCTGCCGAAGGTGACTACGCTATCGCCCGCGGTCATAGCGCCCTCGCACGGGACGGTCTTCAGGGACACCGCGAAGATCCTCGACGAATACGCCGGATGGCAGGGTTACGGCGCGGGCAGATGCGAGAACTACGTCCCCATAATCGCTTCGACGATGTATGGAAGGACTCTCGATTCGGTGAAGCACGCGAGAAAAGGCTTCGAGGAAGCAGGCGTCCGGACGGAGGTCTTCGATGCGGTGATGCTTCCTCCCGCTTTCGTATTGCCCGAGATCTACAGGGCGAAGGGGCTCCTGGTGGCCGCGCCCACATACGAGGGAGGGCTTTTCCCGAAGATCGGCGATATTCTCCTGAGGGCGAAGGCGAAGAACATCTCGGGGAAGAAGGCCATTTTCTGCGGAAGCAGTACGTGGGCCCCCGGCGCGAAGAGGGAGTTCGCCGATTGGTGCGCGAAGCTGTCGTGGGAGCTGGTCGATTCGGTCGAGTTCATGGGAATGGCAGACGCCGAAGCCGAAAAAAAGATCCATGAGATGGGGAAGAAGTTCGGGGAGATGATGCTGGGAGGGTGAGGAGATAAGCAGGCTGCGCCTGAATTTTAAATATCAAATTTTAAAGATTAAATTTGAAATTTGTGGGATCAATTTCCTTATTGAACTTCAGCGCTTCAGCTCTTCAGCCTTCAGCTCCGGCGTCAGCCAGACAGGCTGCGCCATGCATTGAAAAATGAAAAGTGAAGATTGAAAAGTGAAAAATTGAGGAATCATTTAAATTGAACTTCAGCGCTTCAGCTCTTCAGCCTTCAGCTCCGGCGTCAGCCTTCGGGCTTCGCCTGCGGATCGGGAGTGACATTCTGCTCCGGGGTGGCAGGCATCTGAGTTTGAGGTTCAATGATGGCGCCCGGATAAAGCCCCACGAACGGAAATACAGGCATGGGGGATTGCGCGGTCAACCTGGGGAATGATCTGGTCCTGTCTTTGGGAGACGCATCCGCTCCGAGAGAGTAGTCCCAGGGTTCCGAATGAAGCCTGAGCGGCCTTCCCCAACCGTCAATGGCTGGAAAGAATGTGACGCCTTCCCTGATGACCACTCTTCCGACCTCTTCAACGGTCTTTCCGGAAGGGTACGCGCCGGTCCTTGAAGCGTGTTCCTCCATGATCTCGGCGACCTCGTAAAGCCTCATCATGGTTATCTCGTAACGCGCCTGCTCCGCCTGCCGCGACTTGAAGCGGAAGAAAGCGTCCAGTTCAAAGAAGGAGAGGAAAAGGGAAAGAACGCACAAGGCGACCGAGGCGCGCAGTTTCCACAACCCACCGAACCTTTCGGGGAATTTTTTCCCGAGGTAAAGTCCCAGGATCGATAGAATAAGCCCGACAAATCCGGCCGCTATACCGATCGCGGGAACGAACGCGGCGACCGCAAGCCTGAAACACCATTTCGAGAGCTTTTCCCTCTGTTGTTCTTCGCTTCGGACTCTCATAAGGAAATAATGATAACATCCGCCCCCCTTTGTTGACAAAATCCCGCTTTCAAGAGATAATATGCGACGGTCGGGTCGCTAGCTCAACTGGTAGAGCAGCGGACTCTTAATCCGCTGGTTCGGGGTTCAAGTCCCCGGCGACTCACCAAAAAGAAATCCAAATTCAACCAGAAACTTTGAGTCGCCAGCAGGCAAACTGCTTTGCCTGTGGCGGGACTTGAACCCCTCACGCAAAACTAACTGACCAAGTGGGGAAATGCGATGTATCTTGCCTGGAATTGCGAGCGCTCACCGCAAAGCCCTTTGCGTTTCGCTTGCAATTTCCCGGCGCTTTTCCGGCGACTCACCAAAAAAAATCCAAATTCAACCAGAAACTTTGAGTCGCCAGCAGGCAAACTGCTTTGCCTGTGGAGGGACTTGAAAGCCACAGCCTTGCGCGAGTTTGGCGAAGCCAAGGCGAGCGCGGCGAGGCGGGCCTGTGAGAAATTGCCGTCAGGCAATTTACTTGTAGGTAAGTCCACGCACTCACCAAAAAAACATCTGATCCGGGGACTTGAACCCCTCAACTGAAAAAGAAATAAAGAGATGCCTTGAAGCATCTTGCCTGGAATTGCGGGCGCTCACCGCAAAGCCCTTTGCGTTTCGCTTGCAATTTCCTTGCGCTTTTCCGGCGACTCACCAAAAAAAATCCAAATTCAACCAGAAACTTTGAGTCGCCAGCAGGCAAACTGCTTTGCCTGTGGCGGGACTTGAACCCCTCACGCAAAACTAACTGACCAAGTGGGGAAATGCGATGTATCTTGCCTGGAATTGCGGGCGCTCACCGCAAAGCCCTTTGCGTTTCGCTTGCAATTTCCTTGCGCTTTTCCGGCGACTCACCAAACAATATTGAAAATCAGACCGCCGGGGACTTGAACCCCTCACGCAAAACTAACTGACCAAGTGGGGAAATGCGATGCATCTTGCCTGGAATTGCGGGCGCTCACCGCAAAGCCCTTTGCGTTTCGCTTGCAATTTCCCGGCGCTTTTCCGGCGACTCACCAAAAAAATCCAAAACTCAGCCAATAATGTCCTTCCTTGACAAAACAGCCATAGGGAACCATATTGCTATTGTTCCAACGAAAAGAGAGGGGGCCCTTGAGAAATGGCATATTACCAGGCGAATTCCCGTTATCGGGAGTCGCCTTAAGATTGGATGTTCATTGTCGCAGGAGGCCAGAATGAAATACCTTAGGCTTTATCCTTATCACATCCAGCTTGAAAATGTCGCCTTCATCGAATTCCTGCCTTTGTCGGGGACTAAAGACCGCGATGATGGGCGGTGTCGCGAGACCGCGAGGATCTATTTCAACGGGCGTTCCGAACCCCTGGAGATAAAGGATTCGGAAAACATGAAGATCCTCAAAAGGCATTTCGTCTAAACAAGCACGAAAAGTTCAGATCAAGGGAGGAAAAAGATGCCGTTTTCGGCTGACGAGACATACCGCGCGTGGATGAAAGCGGGGGGAAGATGCCAGTGCCACCATCCGGGACACGGCCACGACACCGTCAGATGCAACAGGCCGCTTCTGTGGCAGAACAGGGGGATCGCCGCGCCCGGCGGATGGGAAGCGGTCCCTCCGGGCGTCGGAAGCCCGTGGAATGGCGGCCGCCCGGAAATCTACTGCCTCGATTGCAGCAGGTTGGCGGACGGAAAAGGACGACAAGGGGAAAAAGAATGACGCCGAAATGGAACGATAATTTCGCCTCGGGAATAGCCGAGATCGACAAACAGCACATTACGATCTTCGACATCATCAATCTGTTCGACGAAGCGCTCAACGCGAACAAGAGCCAGGAAGAGCTCCTCAAGATCTTCAAGGGATGCGTCGATTACATCAGGCAGCACTGCGAGAAAGAGGAGACGCTCATGAAGAAGTACAACTACCCCGGAGAAAAAGCCCACTCCGACGACCACCTTCACTTCAACCTGAAGCTCTCGAACTGGTACAGGCAGGCCGATCTGGGGAAGATTTCAATAACACAGAGCATCGTCTCCAATATGGCAAACTGGAACCTTCAGCACACCGTCCTTATGGACAAGGAGATGGGGACATATCTGAGGCAGCAGGGCGTGAGGTAGGATGACTGCACCTTTCCCCCTTTGGCAAAGGGGGTGGCAGAAACCGGGGGATTTGGGGAAGTCCGTCATTACGAGCATTTCTTCCAGCGTTGCCAAACGAAGTAATCTACCTTATCCCGACAGGCTTCGCCTGAATTATTTTGGAATCGTTTTCTATATTGAACTTCCGCCTTCAGCCATCAGCCATCACCCTTCGGTCTGCCTTTCGCACCTGTAGCCTGAATTGGCACGGGGGAGAGAGTATAATATATAAGGAAAGGAGAGAAACTCCATTCTTAAAGAAAAAACAGATGGAATTCTGGGGTAAGACGACAGCGGATTGCAGACCGGGGATTTCAGTTTATGACCACATGGTGAATGTGGGCGGTATCTCCGGATGAGTGAATACGTGGGCAACGGTATCAATCCCTTATATTATCGGTATTGGGGTAAAGCTGAGAGAGATGGACAACGCTTTCACCTTTTGCCGTATCACTGTCTTGATGTGGCTGCGGTGGTTGCAGTTTGGTGGGAAACTAGCGCGACAATCAGAAGAAGCTTCAAGCAAAACTCGAACCTCACAGAGGCACAGGTTCGAGCTTGGATTCTTTTTTTCTCCACCCTTCATGATTACGGCAAATACGATGTACGCTTTCAGCTGAAAGATAGATCCTCTTGGGAGGCACTTTATCCCAGCCCAATGAACTGTACTCAACTCCCTTCTGTGTGTGCTTGCAATGAATATAAGCATGGCGAAAATGGACTCTGGTGGTTTAAACAAGATTACTTCTCATGTCTCGATTTCCGTCAAAGTGATCCGTTGTTTGCTGAGGAGCCTTCTCAATGGAAATCATGGAAACCTTGGGTCGAGGCGGTTACAGGGCATCACGGGCACGTGAAAGATGCAGCTTATATGCGTGAAGCCCCCCTGCCTTCCACCTGCGACAACCGGCTTGCCGACGTTGACCGGCTGGCCAGAACTGAGTGGCTGGAGGACTTGGTGGAACTATTTTTATATCCGGCAGGGCTTTCCCTCAATGACAGCCCACCTCCTCCCTCTCCTTTGCTGGCCGGACTTTGCTCAGTAGCTGACTGGCTGGCGTCACGGTGCGATGATATCAACTTCACGTTTCATCAGCATCCGGAACCCCTTTCCGTATATTTCGAGCGAAAAGTCAAAGAAGACGCACGTCGGGTATTTGACCTCTCCGGAATCGAAGGTACTGCTCGAGGTTATGGTGGTGTGCAACCCCTGTTGCCTGAAAAGGTAGAACCACGGCCGCTCCAGGCCAGAATGGACGAACTGCCCTTGGAACCAGGACTGACCATCATCGAGGCGCCGACTGGCTCAGGAAAAACCGAGGCCGCGCTCGCCTATGCCTGGCGTCTGCTTGCCGCCGGGCTAGCCGATTCATTGATTTTCGCCCTTCCGACGCAGGCTACTGCCAACGCCATGCTGGGAAGGCTGGAAATGCTCGCGACAAAACTGTTCGAGGAATCTCCCAACCTCTTGCTTGCCCACGGATCGGCGCGGTTCAATGAGAAATTTGCCGAACTCCGGCGCAAAGGTCTTTATGTCGATGGAGAGACGGACGGGTGGGTACAGTGCGGCGAATGGCTGGCGGAGAGCCGCAAGCGGGTCTTCCTCGGGCAGATCGGCGTCTGCACCATAGACCAGGTTTTGATCTCCGTGTTGCCTGTCAAACATCGTTTTGTGCGTGGTTTCGGCGTAGGACGCAGTGTACTTGTTGTAGATGAAGTCCACGCATACGATGCCTATATGTATGGACTGCTCGAGGAGGTGTTGCGCCAGCAGCGGGCAGCGGGGGCAACCGCTGTATTGCTGTCGGCAACTCTGCCGGCGGCGCAGAAGAGGCAGCTCAGTGCTGTATGGCAGGCTGAAGAACAGGTTGAAACTGTACAGGAGCCTTATCCACTCATTACCTGGGTTGGCGAGAACACGTCATGCCGTCTTTCTCTCGAACCTCACGAACAGCCGGAATTTACCGGAGTGAGGGTTGAATGTCTCCGGACCGACAAAATGGAGCCGGACGACATCCTTCTCAAGCGCATCGTTGCGGCAGCGGAGAGCGGCGCACAGGTTGCCGTCATCTGCAACCTGGTGTATATGGCGCAGGGCACATACCACAGAGTGAAGGAATTGACCTCAGCCCCGACCAGCCTGTTTCATGCCCGCTACCGCTTCAAAGACCGGCAGGCAAGGGAGACCGATGTCATCACCCGCTTTGGTCCCGACGGCAACCGGGAGCATGGCCACATACTTGTTGCAACGCAGGTTGTAGAACAGTCGCTCGACATTGATTTCGACTGGATTGTCACCCAACTGTGTCCGGTCGATCTCCTCTTTCAGCGCATGGGACGGCTGCATCGCCATACGCGCGAATGGCGGCCTGACGGTTTCACGGAGCCAGTCTGCACTGTTCTGTTGCCGGAGAATGGCGACTATGGCCTTACAGGAAGAATCTACTCGAATACCCGCGTTCTCTGGAGAACAGAGCAAAAACTGGTCTCCGCTCCGGAAGGGGTAATTGTTTTCCCCGCCGCTTATCGGGACTGGATTGAGGAAGTGTACCAAGAGGAGCCGTGGAAGGATGAACCTGAGAACACCACAAAGTATTATATGAAATTCAAGGATGACTTGGACGTTTCAAAAATGAAGGCGCTCCAACAGATTTACTCAGCGGCAAATCCTTTTGACGACACCGATGAAAAAGTGACCGCCGTAACCCGCGACGGGGAAATGAACCTGACGGTGATTCCCTATATCGATTCGCCGGATGGGAGGCGACTGCTGGACGGTGAACTTGTAGACAAACTGCCTGATTTTCGCAAGCCGGAAGAAATCGCCCGCAACAGCATCGGTGTCCCCGGTAGTTGGAAGGGATGGCTCGAAGCGTTATGCGAAACGGACGAGGAGAAACGATACTGGCTTGCCATGACCGAGCAAGAAGGAAGTTTCATGCGGGAAGGGGACAATGTCATTTTCCGGTATCACAGCGATACAGGACTGGGGAGGGAGAAATGAACCTGTTAACTGAACAATGGATACCAGTAAGGCCGCTGCCGACAGGAGCAGCGATAAAAATTACCATGAGAAAATTGCTGTGCGAAGATGCCCATTGGGAACTCTCCCTGCCGCGCGACGACATGGAACTGGCGGCGTTGCAGTTGCTTGTCTGCATGGCCCAGGTCTTTTTCACCCCGAAGGATGGTGGGGAATTAAAAGAGCGGATTGTGTCGCCGTTGCCGCCGGAGAAGTATGACAGCGGCTGTGCGCCGTATCTAGACTGGTTTCAGCTCGATCATAAGGACTACCCGTTCATGCAGGTGCGAGGGGTAAATGCCAAAGACCCGACGCCCATGGACAAGCTGCTTGCCGGATTGACAGGCGCGACCAACAGTTGTTTTGTCAACGAGCCCGGTCTCGGGGCCTGTCTGTGCGGCGGGTGCGCATCCATTGCCCTTTTCAACCAGGCAAACAACGCGCCGAGTTTTGGCGGCGGCTTCAAGGGGAGCTTGCGGGGCGGCGCGCCTGTCACTACGCTGGTGCAGGGAGAACATCTGCGTCAAACGATCTGGCTGAACGTCCTAAGCAAAAATAGGCTGGTTGAAAACCTCCCTTGGCATCAGGATACTGATAATCAGAAACCCACATGGGTTGAACCGATCAGGAGCGGAGAAAACATCCCGGCCCAGAAGATTGGATTGCTGCGGGGACTTTTCTGGCAACCGGCCCATATCGAATTGATGCCGCCGGTTGAAAACCGAGTATGTTGTTGCTGCGGAGCCACGGGGGAGAAGGTTTTTCACGGTTTCAACAAGGCCAAGTTCAACTACACCGTTGCAGGGCTATGGCCCCATCCCCATAGTCCGCGAATCTGTTCACTGAAAAAGGGCGGGAGGGAGGAAAAGTTCGTATCGTTTACAACCACGGCCCCGGCCTGGACGCAACTCAGCCGCTTCGTTGTGCAGAAAGAAACCGGCGGCGGCAAGGTCGAGGGACAGGAACCCGCCGCCGTAGTCCGGCAGGCGCAGTGCCTTGTCAGAAGCCTGCGCCTTACCGTCGGCGGCTATCGGAACAATCAGGCATCAATCCTTGAGCGCCGTCATGAACTAATCTTCCTCAATGACGGCTGGAGTGGACACGCCGGCGTCGTCAACGATTTGGTCAGCCAGGCGATCGGCTATCGTGACGCTCTCAATGGAGCTATGAACGTGTTTGTAAAAGGCATCAAAAAGAGCAAAATCAAAGGCACCGGTATTGATATCAAGAAGGTTGCGGAAGAGCAATTTTACCGCAGTTCTGAAGACACAGTACTCGATACCTTGGCCAGAATTGACTTCGCCAATGCGGCGCCACAGCTGCTGGCGATGGGAGAAAAGCTGCACCGTATTGCGGAGGGCCTTTTCAATGAATCCGTCCGCCCATACTTGAGCGATCCGGAACTGGTCCGCACCATGGCCGTTTCGCGGAAAACCCTGCACAAGCATCTTAGAGCCCTTAAACCACAAAATGTGAAAGGAGGAGTTAATGGAACGCACAGGTGATTTCATGGAGCTGTATCGAGCTTGGGAAGGGTTGAAGCCCGGTCCAAAAGCCGAGCTGCGCCGGGTAACCACTCCCGACGAGTTGCTGGAGGTCCCAGCCTTTTACCGTCTTTTCAGCGGCAGGGGAAGCAGGGAATGGGAAAAACAGGCATATCAGCGCCTGATCTTCTGCCTTCCCTGTATCAAAGGGCATACTGACCAGCCGGTCACTCTCGGCGCGGCGCTTGCAAGAATCCGCGACGGCGGCCGCCCGGCCGTGAGCGAGAAACGTCTCTTTCAAGTGGTGCGCAGCATAGCCCCCAACGACATGATTCAATTGCGCCGAATCCTCAAGATGGCCGATCCTACGGTAAACTGGCCGAAGGCTGCCGAAACCCTCTGGTTTTGGAACGAAAGAAGCAAGCGCGACATGCTCGAACAGTATTTTCTCAACCAATCATCAAACTGAAAAAGGAGAATTCGATATGAAGAACTTCGTCAATTTACACGTTTTGATCTCTCACAGCCCCTCTTGCCTCAACCGGGACGACATGAACATGCAAAAATCAGCAATCTTCGGCGGAGAACGGAGGGTGCGCATCTCCAGCCAGAGCCTTAAGCGGGCCATGCGGAAAAGCGACTACTACCGGCAACATTTTGGGGAGACCAGCATCCGCACAAAACGGCTGGATGATCTGACCACGGTACTGATCGAGCGTCTTGCCGACCGTTTTGAAGGTGCATTAGTCAAGAAGACCGTGGCACTCCTTGCCGGCAAAGAGCCTGCCGTGGATGTGGCTACCGAAGGGGATGCCGTGGCCCCTTGGGCAGTGGAAGAAGTCGCGTGGTTCTGTGAGAAGGTAAAGAACGGCCTTTCACAAGGGTTGGACGAGAAAGCGCTGGCCAAAGCGCTGAAGAACGAAACCGAAGCAATGAGGAGGGCTCTCGCGTCCGGCATAGACATAGCTTTGTCAGGGCGCATGGCGACATCCGGCCTTATGAGTGAACTCGGCAAAATCGACGGAGCCCTTGCCGTAGCCCATGTATTGACCACTCACGCAGTTGATGCCGACATAGACTGGTTCACCGCTGTTGACGATTTGCAGGAACTCGGCTCCGGCCATCTCGACACCCAGGAGTTTTCCAGCGGCGTCTTTTACCGCTATGCCAGCCTGAACCTCAAGCAATTACAAGAAAACCTAGGCGATGCACCGCGTGAAAAGGCGCTGGAGATAGCCGCCCACCTTCTTCACATGCTGGCGACGGTCGTCCCCTCAGCAAAGCAACAGAGCTTCGCCGCCCATAATCTGGCGGACTTGGCGCTTGTTTCTTTCTCCGATATTCCCGTTTCGCTGGCCAATGCCTTCGAAGAACCGGTCCGAAAAACCAACCAAGGCGGCTTCCGTACGCCTTCGATCGAGGCGCTTCATAAGTATTGGCAACAAGTGCATACTGGCTATGGCCTTGACGAGCGGTGCGGTGAATTCGCGCTCGGCCAGGTTGAAGCGTCGACGGGAATTACTTCCAAGCCAACCCTTGACGACCTGAAGACGTGGGTTCGTGGCAACGGCGAGGTGTAGCCATGAGAGAGTATCTTGTTCTCAAACTTCATGGACCTATGCAGGCATGGGGAGATCATACGTTCGAGGGGAAACGCTCATCAGGCAACTTTCCAACCAGAAGCGGTTTGCTCGGCCTTCTGGGAGCCTGCCTCGGCATAAGGCGCAACGATCACGTCCGCCTGCAGCAACTGGCCGATAATGTGGCGTTCGCTGTTCTGAAGGAAGACCGCTTCATGGTAAAACGAAGCGGCAGGAAAGTCGCCCTTCCGATAGTGAAAGTCACTGACTATCACACGATTCGGGATGCGCGGGAGGATTACGTCGGGCTGAAGAGCCATGAAACGATCCAGACCTGGCGCGAGTATCTTTTCGACGCAGCCTATACAGTTTCGGTATGGAATACTGGCTCCGCTGCACCTACACTTGACGAATTGGAACAAGCCGTAAGGACCCCAATATTTACGCCATACCTTGGACGTCGCAGTTGCCCTCTTTCCCGTCCGCTTTTCGAAGCACGACTCACGGCGGAAGATGCCCTTTCGGCGCTCGGACAGGTGTCGCCAACGGGCGGCACGATATACAGTGAAGAACAGGGGGATGTGCGGACCATCCGCATGCGTGATGTGCCGCTGGTGAATCAACCGCGGCAGTTCGCAAACCGTAACGTCTATATCTACGGAGGTCCCGATGTATCTGAGTAAAGTCATGATTAGCGGCTCAGCCTGCCGCAACCCTTATGAAATCCACCGTGTTTTGTGGAAACTCTTTCCCCATGATGACGATGCTGAGCGTGATTTCCTCTTTCGGATAGAGCGTTCCGGACAACAAAAGGCCGAAATCCTGCTGCAATCTCTTCGAGAGCCGGTAAATACAGTCGAGCGGGAGGTGCGCATCATCGGCAGCAAACCGTACCCGCTTCACCTTAATGCGGGACAACGGTTACGGTATTTCCTTCTAGCCAATCCGGTCAAAACCATCAGTGATGAGGGCGGGCGACTGAACGCCGGGGGTGAGATAAAGAAGTGCCGCGTCCCGCTGATCCGCGATGAGGAACTGCAATCCTGGCTTGTGCGGAAACTGGAAGGGTGTGTCAGTGTTGAGATGGTTCAGGCTGAAAAAAGGCCCCCGCTCAACTTCCGCAAAGCAATTGAAAGACGGGCCGGGAAGATTCAACCTTCCAGTTTTCAGGGAACGTTGATAGTTGTTGATCCAGAGGGATTAAAAAAAATGGTTGCTTCAGGCATCGGGCCGGCCAAGGCATTTGGCTGTGGGCTACTTTCACTAGCGAAGCTATGAGATAGTCTAAAGGAAAGAAATATATTATGACCGACCCAATCCTTCCTCCGCTTAAACCGATTCCGATCAAGGACCGCATCTCGGTGGTCTTTGTAGAAAAAGGCAACATTGATGTCCTTGACGGGGCTTTTGTTGTTGTTGACAAGACCGGGATCCGTACGCATATCCCGCTTGGCGGAGTCGCTTGCCTGATGTTGGAGCCGGGCACGCGCATATCTCACGCAGCGGTCCATCTTGCGGCACTTGTCGGCACATTGCTTGTCTGGATTGGTGAAGGTGGAGTTCGACTCTACGCATCTGGTCAGCCGGGTGGTGCTAGGTCCGACAGGCTTCTTTATCAGGCCAAGCTGGCTCTCGACGATGACGCGCGACTCAAGGTTGTAAGGAAAATGTACGAAATGCGTTTCAAGGAAAAATCGCCCGAGCATAGAAGCATAGAGCAGCTTCGGGGCATTGAAGGCGTCAGGGTCAGAAAGATGTACGAGTTGCTTGCCAACCAATACGGTGTTAAATGGGATTCCCGCAATTATGACCATACTCATTGGGGAAGCGGGGATGTTCCCAACCGGTGCCTCAGCTCGGCCACCGCCTGTCTTTACGGGGTTTGCGAAGCGGCCATCCTCGCGGCTGGTTATGCGCCTGCTGTCGGGTTCATTCACAGCGGGAAACCGCAATCATTTGTTTACGACATCGCCGACATTTTCAAGTTCGATACGGTTGTTCCTGTGGCTTTCCGAATCGCCGCAAGAAAGACCTTTAACCCTGAAAGAGATGTAAGGATAGCGTGCCGTGACGCTTTCCGCCAGACAAGGATTCTTCATAGGATAATCCCGACAATCGAGGAAGTTCTTGCCGCAGGAGGGATGGAAAAGCCTGCTCCGACGGAAGAGATTGTTCCTATTGCCATTCCAAACAAGGAGGGATTGGGAGATGCTGGCCATCGTGGTTGAAAATGTGCCTCCAAGGCTCAGGGGAAGGCTCGCCATCTGGTTGCTAGAGGTCAGAGCCGGGGTTTATATCGGCAGGGCTTCCACAAGAGTCCGTGACATGCTTTGGAACCAGATTGAAAAAGGAATGGAAGACGGAAACGCCGTGATGGCTTGGAGCACGAATACTGAATCCGGTTTTGATTTTAAGACATTGGGAAAAAACAGAAGGACGCCGGTTGAAATTGAGGGCTTGAAACTGGTTTCTTTCCTTTCAGAGAACTCGTTGGGAATAAGTGATTAGAGTTAAGTAAAAAGTTGGTAAGGTTTTGCTCTTTGAAAAAAGGGTTATATTAGAATGGGTTACAACAAGTCTGTTCCCCGCACGTGCGGGGATGAACCGACCCTCGTCGCCGCTCCCGGAACCGGGAAGGCCTGTTCCCCGCACGTGCGGGGATGAACCGGCAAAATACTTCCCCGCCAGAAGGATGGATTCCTGTTCCCCGCACGTGCGGGGATGAACCGCATGAATGCTATAGCTGTCGAACAGGACAAAACTGTTCCCCGCACGTGCGGGGATGAACCGATCGGCTTCCGGAAGGGCCCCGGCGAGATCTCCTGTTCCCCGCACGTGCGGGGATGAACCGTCCCCCGTTTATGGAGCCTACCGGAGACAGCTCTGTTCCCCGCACGTGCGGGGATGAACCGCCACCACCACGGAAGAGGCCCTGAAGAAACTGCTGTTCCCCGCACGTGCGGGGATGAACCGAGAATTGGTATTGGTATGCTTTCAGAGGACGGCTGTTCCCCGCACGTGCGGGGATGAACCGAAAGGGCTATCGGTGCACTTTCTACAATGGTCCTGTTCCCCGCACGTGCGGGGATGAACCGAATAACAATAGAACAAGCTGCGCTCACAGATCCTGTTCCCCGCACGTGCGGGGATGAACCGCTCTCGCCCGCAGGTTCGTCGGCGGGAAGATCTGTTCCCCGCACGTGCGGGGATGAACCGCCGTTGTCGCCCACTGAATCAGTCGTCCAAGCCTGTTCCCCGCACGTGCGGGGATGAACCGCTCCGTCTGTTCTCTCTCATTGTGGGGTATTCCTGTTCCCCGCACGTGCGGGGATGAACCGATGTTGCCGAACATGCTGATATTCTGCAAGGCCTGTTCCCCGCACGTGCGGGGATGAACCGCCCCCACATGCTTTCATGGTTCGCCGGGGGAGCTGTTCCCCGCACGTGCGGGGATGAACCGGGAATTTGTGACCTATTGATTTTCGCTCCGAGCTGTTCCCCGCACGTGCGGGGATGAACCGAAGTAGAATTGAAGCAACCTCACAGGGAAACTCTGTTCCCCGCACGTGCGGGGATGAACCGAGATTTACAGTGTAAGAGGTTCGGGGGGAGATCTGTTCCCCGCACGTGCGGGGATGAACCGACGCTACCGCCATTAAGCGGGTAACGACAGATCTGTTCCCCGCACGTGCGGGGATGAACCGCACCAATTCCTTGCAGGTATTGACCCTTGCATCTGTTCCCCGCACGTGCGGGGATGAACCGAAATAATGCAGGATATGGCGTGATTACCTACGCTGTTCCCCGCACGTGCGGGGATGAACCGTGTCCTGTTTTGTGGACACTGGATTGCGGAAGCTGTTCCCCGCACGTGCGGGGATGAACCGTATCCTTCGGAACATCCTTTTTTAGTGAGCCCTGTTCCCCGCACGTGCGGGGATGAACCGCGCGGGTAAGGCAAGCGTGCAAGCGCGCATATCTGTTCCCCGCACGTGCGGGGATGAACCGATCGCGCAGTAGGAGGAACGATGAACAAGGTTCTGTTCCCCGCACGTGCGGGGATGAACCGCCTTTTCATCATGCCTCCTTAATCGGCCGCTTCTGTTCCCCGCACGTGCGGGGATGAACCGTGGTATTTTATAGACCGCAATGCCACTAAATCCTGTTCCCCGCACGTGCGGGGATGAACCGTATAATGGGAGAATGTTGACACACTCTTTGGCCTGTTCCCCGCACGTGCGGGGATGAACCGTGCCGATACATGTTAAAAAAAGTGTCACTAAACTGTTCCCCGCACGTGCGGGGATGAACCGTCCGAGCCTCTTGCCGATTTCAGCGCATTCGACTGTTCCCCGCACGTGCGGGGATGAACCGAGGCAGTGATTGTCCCCGTCGAAATATTCGAGCTGTTCCCCGCACGTGCGGGGATGAACCGTTATCCCGTCAGTTGACAGATAAACCCCAATACTGTTCCCCGCACGTGCGGGGATGAACCGTAGTTTGTCCCGTCATCCTTGACAACAAGTTCCTGTTCCCCGCACGTGCGGGGATGAACCGGCGGCGAAAATGGAGATAACGCTTGACGGAAACTGTTCCCCGCACGTGCGGGGATGAACCGGTAACAAGCGAACCTTCCCACAACGCCACTTCCTGTTCCCCGCACGTGCGGGGATGAACCGGACTGACATGCCCTGCGATAGTCCGAACCATTCTGTTCCCCGCACGTGCGGGGATGAACCGCCTCGGGTATGAAATAGAAGTGATTGCTCTTTCTGTTCCCCGCACGTGCGGGGATGAACCGTCTTTTCAGCTATGGACCAGCTCGCTGTCTTGCTGTTCCCCGCACGTGCGGGGATGAACCGTCCGTTCCCCGCTCTGTGTCAATGATATAAGCCTGTTCCCCGCACGTGCGGGGATGAACCGTCCGTAAGACCAATACATCGTTTTTATTGAGCCTGTTCCCCGCACGTGCGGGGATGAACCGGCTGAGAATGTAGCAGTCAGGAGAGGGTATGTCTGTTCCCCGCACGTGCGGGGATGAACCGTAATGAGGCGGTAATACCGTGAATAAGCGTGTCTGTTCCCCGCACGTGCGGGGATGAACCGCTCGCGACGCGCACGCTTTCAAGGTGGTGGTCCTGTTCCCCGCACGTGCGGGGATGAACCGATGATGTGGCCGGGGTGTTTCTTGGCGTATTCCTGTTCCCCGCACGTGCGGGGATGAACCGGCGTACTGAGGAGGGATGATGAGAGAGAACACCTGTTCCCCGCACGTGCGGGGATGAACCGGTCTCGACCTGGGTGATCGTCACTCCGGGCACCTGTTCCCCGCACGTGCGGGGATGAACCGCCCCGGTCAGGGAGTTCGTCGTCATCGTCAGCCTGTTCCCCGCACGTGCGGGGATGAACCGTAGCCGGTCAGCAGTTCGTTCATCGCTTTTTGCTGTTCCCCGCACGTGCGGGGATGAACCGACATTCATCATCCCATCCGTGCCACTCTATATCTGTTCCCCGCACGTGCGGGGATGAACCGTAGGTCGAGGAATTGTTTTTTCTGCTGGTTCACTGTTCCCCGCACGTGCGGGGATGAACCGGGATTGCGGTCACGGAGGGGAATACCGCAACACTGTTCCCCGCACGTGCGGGGATGAACCG